>Ga0233403_10001509_pt1 | contig 10825 bp, 13 predicted proteins | sample Na_oxic_1_MG_FD_179866 | JGI IMG/M metagenome (GOLD analysis project Ga0233403, IMG submission 179866) | Seawater microbial communities from Saanich Inlet, British Columbia, Canada - Na_oxic_1_MG | ecosystem: Environmental > Aquatic > Marine > Inlet | place: Canada: British Columbia | collected...
CCATTGTATTAACAACACAAAAGAATGCACTCACCGCTAAAGCACTCTTTAGAGACGATAAGATGTTATATCTTCCGCATTAATTGTCGGGTCGATGGTTGTAGGTTTAAGCAGATTGTCACCATCGCTCTCTTGCCATGGTAAGTGACATAACATCTTATCGTCTCTAAAGAGTGCTTTAGCGGTGAGTGCATTCTTTTGTGTTGTTAATACAATGGCGACATCAGCATCACTAATTATCGATTTTAAACGCGCCATCTTTTGGTTTCTTCTAGGAGGATAAGCTGGAACCGCAATAACACCTGCATATAAACATCCCAAAAAGGCATTAATAAAGTCTAAGCCTGATGGATATAGCATTAAAGCACGATCACCTTTTTTACAAATTTGTAATAGGGTAGCTGCGATTGCTCTGGCTTGGTAATCTACTTCTGCGTAGGTTAAAGTTAACGGTTCTTGAGTGACATCTTTAATGTAACGGTAGAGTATCTCGTTGGGTTTCGTTTTGACATGCTCGCGAAGTGAGGCGATAAGGTTTGTATCATGAGTCATAACAATAGATATCAAGGCGGGTAGAGCAGGAGCGAAACCCACCTTTCCCCAAAAATTGTGGGTGTAGCATGGCTCTAGGTGGCTATAGACTTTCAGAAAATTAAAGCGAGTCAGACCTGTCAGGTTTTCAAAACCTGACCGTTCTTTAGGCCAAAATAATCTGAAAATCTATACATTTATTGCTTGGAGACTTGTGTATAACAATTTATAATTTTTATTTTAAAATCAATCGGTTATAATATGTTATATTTCAATAATCCGTTATAAATTACCATTCGGTAATAGCGTTAGACATGCGCATCTGATGCTCTTTAAACGCAAAAATCAATGATTTACAAATTCATTCTGGCGGAAAAAATAAGCGAAAGGTGAGAATAAAGGTATCCGTCTGTCTTTAATTCGATTTATTATTCGATATTAGACATCTTTCCTATTAAATTTATTTTCCTTATATATCAATATGTTATGATTGTTGTAAATTTTATAACATACTGAAATTAAAGATAAAAAATTATTTAGGAAAGATGTCTATTCTTTTCACTCAATGATCAAGTTTCCTTCCAAAGTCTATAACGACATTGTTTATAATAAAGGATTAAATAAAAACCCGATACCGATTAGTTCTGTTATTCTCTAATCGCGGTGATTTTTGATGAACCTATCCGAAAATTCACCGGTCTTACAGAAAAACAATAGGTTACGATTACTGTCATGCGGTTTTTTGGCATTTTCGGATAGGTTCATGTTTCAATCAATTAAGTAGGTGGACATAAGTATTTTAACATTTTATGGCACCCTTCATTTATCCCAAAACTTGACTGGTATTTTATTTTTTGCGAGTTGCCTTAGTACTTATACTTATACTTACGCACTATAAATTAAATTTATTATAAATCAATAATTTACAAATTCATGATACCATCAAATAAAAATTTTACGACAATAAAATGGCACCCTTCATTTATCCCAAAAAGGGCAACCACAAGGGATTGCCCCTACCATATAAAATGGGCATGTAGGGGCAATCCTTTATGGTTGCCCTCAACATTTTTGAAGGGTGCCAATAAAATCAAAGAGTTATTTTTTTTGCTGCGTCAGTCCTAATACTTACGGTTCGCTCATTTTTTTACGAGTGAGTCAAAATAGCGTGTAAAAAAATTAGTCATAAATAACAATGAGTTATATTTTTTTACCTCATGGCTCATTCAGTGATATACTCACAATTTTTATGCTTAATAGGCACTCGATCACCAAAATCGCTGTGAGTTTCAATATCCAATATAACGCAAAACGATTACCTTTTTCCCTCATTTTCCAAGCGGATTTCAAAATGGGCAAACCGAGAGTATATAATCGTAGGATGGGCAAAAGATTTTCACAAGCCCAATCACTGACAACATTCACTCATTCCCTGCAACACGATATCGGAAAATCCGATGATACCAATAACTTCTTCATTTTCCAGCACAGGGGCGCGTAAAATATTAAAACGATCAAACAAACGAGCACAATAGCGAATATCCATTTGTGGTGAGACGGTAAGCACGGGTTTAACCATGATTTCATAAACATTCACCCGTTCAGGAGAACGATCTTTTGCCAATATTTTACGGGCAATATCTGATAATAAGACTAATCCAAATTCATCATCGGCATGGCGTTTATTAACCAGTATGCATCTCGTTTCTTGATGTTTCATTTTTTTGAGTGCCTCCGAGATGGTGATGAGACCTTCAATTCGATCAAATTCCGTTTTCATCACATCACGCACCCGTATCAATTTGCTTGGGTTCATATTTTTTCCTCCACCACCTCGCTTAATTTTCTAATTTGATGAGAAACACCAATGGCATCTTCCACATCAATTTGAAAAGCGATACCCGTCCCCATTTTTTCTTCAAACCCTGCAACTTGTGCAATTTTTTCTAAAATGGTGCGGCATAAATGCTCTTCAACCACGAGCAATAAGACATCCCGTTGTGTTTCCAACTGTAATCCAAAAAAAGTTTTTGCGGGTTCTAAACCTTCTCCTCGTGCATGATTAATAACGGTAGCACCAGTGGCACCCGTTTGCCGGGCAGCGCTCAGTACTTTATCGGTTTTGTCCTCATTTACAAAAGCAATGATTAGTTTAAAATGCACTGTTATCTATATCTCCTTGATTTTAGTCAAGGGCAACCATAAAGGATTTTCCCCTACAGTCAACGAGGGTTTGTAGGCTGCACACCCTTGTGGTTGCCCTTGGTATTTTATTTTTTGCGAGTTGCCTTAATCGGGTTGTGATTTAATCCTTTATTATAAACAATCCTTGTAGTTATAATAGGCTTTGGAAAGAAACTTGATCATCAAGTGTCATTTCCTTTATGTTTATATAACCGGCGACTCAATTGGGCGTAACCCATGACTGTCATTATAGGAAATAGGCTGGCAAAGGCAATTAAGCCAAAACCATCTATAAGGGTGCTACGTCCCGGAATGGTTGCTGCAAGTCCCAAACCAAGTGCTGCTACCAACGGTACCGTGACAGTAGAAGTCGTGACCCCTCCAGAGTCGTAGGCTAAAGCAATGATCATGCGGGGGGCATAAAAGGTTTGTATGACAACCACAATATAACCGACTATGATGTAATAATGTAAAGGTGTCCCCGTCACAATGCGAAAAGTGCCTAAAGCAATACCAATAGCAACCCCGATGGCGACGGCAATTCGTAGCCCCCAAATCGTAATTGTTCCGCCTGAGACATTTTTGGCTTTAATCGCCACTGCAATCAGCGAAGGTTCAGCAATCGTCGTTGCAAAACCAATCGCAGCACCAAACAAATAAACCCATTTGTAGTCTGTCCAATGAAGAATATGGGCGGCTTGCTCCATTCCCTGATAGATAAAACTTGGTTCTGTCAATTGTTTTGCCATCAGTTTGCCCAAAGGGAACAAAGCTTGTTCTAGCCCTTGGAGAAACAAAGCCAAGCCCAAGATGACATAAACAAATCCCAATAAGACATTTTTTAATTGGGGAATAGGTTGACGTATGACTAGAAATTGAAAGCCAAAAATAATAATAACTATTGGGAGTACATCCCGCACAGTTTCTATAAGAGTGACTAAAAAATTAATTAAATTGTTCATTGTACTTGTTTTAGAGCGTTCGTGAGGGCAACCATAAAGGATTGCCCCTACGATGTCTGGTTCTGGTTCTGTAGGGGCAATCCCTTGTGGTTGCCCTTAAGTTGCTCTGTTTTGTAACGATAAAAATTGTTTTAAATCAATAACTTACAATTAAGGCAGGGTGGGTAAAACGTTGTTTTGCCCACCGTTTCAATTTGATGGGCTAATGCGTTGGAATGAAAAGAATGGTGGGAGAGCTTAGCTGCTAGATCGTGGATAAAGTCAAAGATCATGGCGCCCACCCTACCTGGCTACCCTACGCTTGCTCACTTTTGGTAGTGATATCGACAAGAAATAATAACCAGTTTAGTTTGGATATCATTCACTTCATAAACCAGTCGATGTTCACCGTCGATTCTTCTTGACCAATAACCCGATAAATTAGACTTTAAAGCTTCAGGTTTTCCTAAACCTTCAAAAGGCTCTCTTTGAATATCTTTGATCAGTGTATTAATTTTCTTTAATAATTTACGTTCATTAACTTGAAACCAAAGATAATCTTCCCAACCACGTTCAGTGAAAATTAATTTCATGGTTCAATCAATTCCCTTTCTTGAGTTTTTCCCATTTTCGCTTGGGCAATTGATTCGCGTAAATGTTCAGCATTCGCCGGATTAGATAACAAGTAAAGTGTCTCCTGCCATGAATTAAATTCATCAAGAGACATTAATAAGGCTCTTTCACCTTTATCATTACAAATAATAGTTGGTTCAACATTAGCAATAACCTGTCTTATTAGGTGATTTAGGTTTTGTGTCGCGTGATTAACCGTTACGGCATCCATAAAAATACTCCTTCAAATCGTCACAAGTTTAATACTTTTAATTTGATAATCAAGTTTTTTTTCTGGTTCCCTTAGCAAAGGCGCTCATCGTTATACATAAGTCAGGTAGGGTGGGTAAAACGTCTTTTTGTTTTGCCCACCGTTTCAATTTGATGGGCTAATGCGCTGGAATGAAAAGAATGGTGGGCAAGCGGGCGGATAGATCGTGGAAAAGTCAAAGATCATAGCGCCCGTTTACCCACCCTACCTGGCTTTTCTTTCCCCTACCTAGCTACGCTTGCTGTGAAATCCTGTTCAAAAACCACCGCAACGAGAGAATACCCAGTTCAAAGGATTGGTTCAAGAAAAAAAACCTTTGAACAAGATGGCACGGATTTTTAGGATAAACAGGATAAGTTTTTAATAATCAAAGAAATAATCCTGTGCATCCTCTCAATCCGTGAAATCCTGTTCAAAAACCACCGCAACGAGAGAATCCCCAGTTCAAAGGATTGGTTCAAGAAAAAAACCCCTTTGAACAAGATGGCACGGATTTTTAGGATAAACAGGATAAGTTTTTAATAATCAAAGAGATAATCCTGTGCATCCTCTCAATCTGTGAAATCCTGTTCAAAAACCACCGCAACGAGAGAATCCCCAGTTCAAAGGATTGGTTCAAGAAAAAAAACCCTTTGAACAAGATGGCACGGATTTTTAGGATAAACAGGATAAGTTTTTAATAACCTGTTTATCGCCTTCTGACAATTCTTGTTTGGGCGTGTCAAAAATCACTATTTGGTTAATTGGAATAATCCGTTTTCCTAATAGGCGGGCATATTCTAATTCAATCAAACAGTAAGGGGATGTCATGCAGCGCGGTGCCATAACATAAACGACGTTATGAGCAGATTCGATCCCGTGATTAATACGTTGCTGATAATCATCTCCATCAGGGATATTCACTTTATCGAACCAAGCCTCTTTTTTTAATGAAGCTCTTTCGCTCTATAACTACAAGGATTGCTTATAATAAAGGATAAGATGGTGAGAATCAAAACACCTTCATTCATTTCTCAGTGAAATTAAACGGAATGAAATCACGAATCAAGAAATTTGGCACAATCTAATCCTTTATTATAAATAATCCTTGTATACTGCACGCGGGCATAAACTGAACTTTTCTTATTGAGGAAGGGGCCGGCAAGAAAAAGACTGTTGCCTGCCCCCTACATAAAAGTCTAAGTTATGCCCGTGTGCAGTATAGTTATAAATCAATCAATGGCTTAAAAAAAAACTTGAAGATCGAGTATCAATGGTTCGGACAGTTTTTGAAAAATACGCATTCTGAATTTTGTAAGCAATTGAAATAAAATGTTTTTTATATTTTTGGGTAAAAATAAAAAGTCTTTTAATAACAATAATTTACAAAAACTGTCCGAACCATTGGAGTATAAGAGTGACTAAAAAATGAATTAAATGGCTCATTGTACTAACATGCCATAAACCATAACAAAAATAATCGGCGTGAGCGAAGCAAAAGCAATCAAGCCAAAACCATCGATCATCGGATTGCGCCCTTTAATACTTGAAGCCAATCCTACGCCAAGCGCAGTGACAAGGGGAACCGTAATCGTAGAGGTTGTGACACCGCCCGAATCATAAGCAATACCAATAATCCATTCCGGCGCAAAAGCAGTCATAATAACGATGCCGAGATAGCCACTCACGATTAAATAATGTATAGGCCATCCCTTGACAATACGAATCACACCAATTACAATAGCAAACCCAACTGATAGAGCAACTGTTAAGCGCAGTCCATTCGCATAATTCTGTTTAGCCTCCTCAGTGATTATGCCTCCAACAACGGCAACATTCGCCGCTTCATCTGCGACTGCAATCAAGGCTGGTTCTGCTACTGTCGTACCAAAGCCCAAGGCAAAGGAAAAAACCAATAACCACCACAGATTTCCTTTGCGAGCAAAAGCATAAGCAATATTTTCCCCCAAGGGAAATAAAGCCATTTCCAACCCATAAATAAATAAGCTCAATCCGAGCATCACTAAAAAAATGCCCACTAATAAATCACCCAAATTGGGAATTGAGTATTCTTGTAATACGACAAATTGAAAAAAGGCAATGACTACTATAATAGGCATTAAATCACGGGCACTATTAAGCAGTGAAAACCAAAAGAGACGTAATTGTTTCACTCTAAATTGCCAAAGGATAGATAATTGTTAATTGTTAATTGTTAATTTCAAAAATAGGTATACTCACGGTTCTGTTATTTTTATCCCTATAAAAACAATAATTTAAATTTTTTGTCTTCCTTTTTGGAGGGTAATCAAACTTTTATGATATCGATAAGTCATTGATTTTTATAAACTAAATATTCTGCTTAAAGAGAAGAAATAACCGAACCGTGGCTAGATATATTCTCTCAATGAGGATTTTAAATTTTCACGATTTTTTTAATTAATCTTATAATCTCTATGAACCTATCCCACTATTCAAAAAGAACCATGAATAAAAATCGTTTGTTTTTTAACCAAAAAACGAGGGTTAAGAAATCCGATTTTTTGAAAAAATCGGATTTCTAAGCTCAAAAATGAATAGGGCCGGATAGGTTCATCTATCTTAAAATATTAATATTCAAGACTTTAAAAAACGCATTTTTTAGAAGGGATAAAAATTAAATTTTAATAAAAACAAATAGTTGCATTATTCCCGTTTCATTTCAACTGATAAAAAAGCGGGTTTTGTCAAGAAGCTCACTTTTTTTATTATAATAAGGATTCAAAAAAATATAACTCTTTGATTTGATTTATTTTAAAATATAACTCTTGATATAACTTTATAAGTGATTGATTTATAAGTAATTTAATTTATAAGGAAGCAGGTCCTATAATAATAAATACAACTCTAGTAATTAAGATTAAAATTAAGACTAAAGTTAGAAATTCACAATTCACAATTCACAATTCACAATGACAATGAGTGATTCTCCACAACGCATTGGTAAAGGCATGATTTATGCGGCTTGGCTGTTCGTACTGGCTTTACTGGCTCTGTTTTTCAATCATTTTCTTGATAATCAAAGAAATCCCAACCAAGATTTAACGACTCAATATGATCAGGATGGAACTCGCGAAGTTTCATTACAACGCAATCGTAGTGGACATTATGTTGCCACTGGTACAATTAATGAACAACCCGTGGTTTTTTTTCTGGATACAGGGGCAACAATGGTATCCATTCCCGAACATATCGCGCAGCGTCTTAATTTACAGCGAGGAAGTCCAATACGTGTCAGCACCGCCAACGGAACGATCACGACTTATAAGACCAGACTTGAAAATATCGCTTTGGGGGAGATTAAATTACAGCATGTGCGTGGCAGTATTAATCCTCATAGCAATGCCGACGAAATTTTGTTAGGTATGAGTTTTCTCAAGCATTTGGAATTTACCCAACGCGGTAATATATTGATTTTACGTCAATATCCTTAAAAAATGAAAAAGAGATAAACATAATTTATAATTCGTAAGAAAATGAATAATCAATCATTACCTGCTGATTTTAAAAAAACGGTACAAGAGGCCTTAGCTGAAGATATTGGCACCGGCGATATCACTGCCCAATTAATTGCATCAAACACACAGGCAGAGGCTCAAGTTATTAGTCGTGAACAAGCCATCCTGTGTGGCACAGCTTGGTTTGATGAAGTTTTTAAACAACTTGATAGCCAAGTGCAAATATTATGGCATGTAGAAGACGGTGAAACGATTAACCCTAATCAAATTTTATGTTTACTTCAAGGAACCGCACACGCTTTGTTGACGGGAGAACGTACTGCCTTAAATTTTTTACAATTGCTATCAAGTACTGCCACCCAAGTACAAGCTTATGTTAAAGCGATTAGTGGCACACGCGCTCGCGTATTGGATACCCGTAAAACTTTACCCGGTTTACGTCAAGCCCAAAAGTACGCCGTACGGTGTGGTGGGGGAACTAATCATCGTATGGGTTTATATGATGCTTTTTTAATTAAAGAAAATCATATCATTGCTGCCGGTTCTATCAGGCAAGCCATTATTGCGGCTCGGCATCATGCCGCCCATTTACCCATAGAAGTGGAAGTGGAAACACTTGAGCAAATAAAAGAAGCACTGGTGGCGGGGGCAGATAGTTTATTACTTGACAATTTCACTCTATCTCAACTGCGTGAAGCAGTGACATTGGTACAAAATAAAGTAAAATTAGAAGCATCAGGAGGGATAACAAAAAAAACCATTCGCGCTATCGCTGAAACAGGTGTCGATTTTATTTCAGTGGGTGAAATCACTAAAAATGTACAAGCGGTGGATTTCTCTATGCGGATGCAAACGAAAGAATAATTGTTAACTGATAACTGACATAACTGAATAACTGATGATAACATTAAGACTTTTCTCAAATCCCGAAGACTACGTACCTTTTTCGGCAGGTCAAACCATTTTCAGAGAGGGTGATCTAGGTAAGGTTATGTACGCCATCATAGAGGGAAAAGTGGACGTTTTAGTCGGCGACGAGCTCATTGACACTGTCGGTGCAGGAGGCATCCTTGGAGAAATGGCCCTCATTGATACCAGTCCCCGAAGTGCTACTGCCGTTCCTAGAACGGATTGCAAAGTGGTTCCCATCAGTCGGCGGCATTTCACTTTTCTTATTCAACATACACCAAACTTTGCTCTTGATGTGATGCAGGTGATGGCGAGCCGTTTACGACACATGAATGCCCAATTTGAATCAAAAAAGGCTCAATAATGTTATTTTATATCGCTTGGTATTTCTTATAAAATGCTTATTTTATCAAATAGATAACGATAAAATAACGAACACCTTTACCCAATGAAACCAGTAGTATAAACAGGAAAATGGGCACTCGGAATACGCCTGCAATGAAGCTCAATGGATCACCAATAGCGGGTAACCAAGTCAATAAAAGTGTCCAAGTACCATATTTCAAAAACATTTTCTTCGCTTTATCAATATTGCTTTGACTTTTGCTCAATTCACCCTTATCAACTAACCGAATAAAATACCGTCCTAACACCCAATTGATCATCGAACCTGTCACATTGCCCACTGTCGCCCAAGTCCATAACCACATCAAATCGTACTTTCCTGATAAAACTAAACTGGCTAAAAAAATTTCAGAAGAAATGGGCAACAATGTTGCTGCTAAGAAGGCACTGATAAATAAGCTGAAATAACTCATCATGGTTAATTATAGTTGTTTTTCTGGTTGCAAAAAATCAGAAAACAGACTTCAATTGTAGTAAAATGATGACATGAAGCACTGAATAACTGATAACTAATAATTGAAATAACTGAATAACTGTTCAGGAGAGACAAATGTATATCGTTATGATTGCATCTGAATGCGCTCCCGTTTCCAAAGTAGGCGGCTTGGCTGATGTCGTTTATGGTCTCAGTAGAGAATTGGAAATCCGGGGCAGTGAGGTAGAAATTATTTTGCCTAAGTATGATGGTATGCGCTACGATCACATCTGGGGCCTGCATATTTCCTATCAGGACTTATGGGTACCTTGGGGTGATGGCACTATCCATTGTTCTGTGTGGTTTGGATTCGTACACGGACGAAAATGTTCCTTTATTGAACCGCACTCAAACGAGAATTTCTTTGCAAGGGAAGATTATTATGGCTTTCCTGATGATGCCATGCGATTTGCCTTCTTTAGTAAGGCGGCACTGGAATATCTGCTATCCGCAAACAAGCATCCTGATATTATCCATTGTCATGATTGGCAAACGGGATTAGTGCCTGTTTTGCTCTATGAAATATACAAGTTCCAAGGAATGCATCATTCCCGCGTTTGTTATACCATTCATAATTTTAAGTATCAAGGCATAACAGGGACAGATATTTTATCTGCAACCCAATTAGGCCGTCCTGAATATTATCACCATCATGACCGTCTTAAAGATAATACCCATTCCAGTGCGTTGAATTTTATGAAAGGGGGTATTGTTTATTCAAATTTTGTAACGACAGTATCACCAAAACATGCTTGGGAAGCGCTTCATACTGATCAAGGATATGGATTGGGTGATACGTTGCATAAACACCAAGATAAATTTAGCGGTGTGCTTAATGGTTTAGATTATGAAGTATGGAACCCTGAAATTGATCCACTCATTCCCCACCACTATACTGCCGCCACCTTGGACCATAAATATGGTAATAAAAAAGCCTTGCGTGATAGATTATTGATGCTCGAAGCATTTAAACCCATTATTGCCTATGTTGGTCGTTTAGATGTCCAAAAAGGTGTTCATC
>Ga0233403_10001511_pt1 | contig 10823 bp, 1 predicted proteins | sample Na_oxic_1_MG_FD_179866 | JGI IMG/M metagenome (GOLD analysis project Ga0233403, IMG submission 179866) | Seawater microbial communities from Saanich Inlet, British Columbia, Canada - Na_oxic_1_MG | ecosystem: Environmental > Aquatic > Marine > Inlet | place: Canada: British Columbia | collected...
TTTAATCCTCGTTTTGGAAGATTTTGGTGGTGAAGCCTTAAATTCCGCATTGCTCTCCTTTATCAAAGGCTTAGGGGAGCGGGAGAAACTGGAGAGTTTAGTTCTCCCCCTAGCCATAAAAATCGCCGATGCTTTGGGCCAAATTCATGCGGCTAACGTTATCCATAAAGATATCAATCCTGCTAATATTGTATGGAATAAGGCCAATAACCAATTGAAAATAATCGACTTTGGTATTGCCAGTCGCTTACCGCGTGAAATGCCAACCCTCAAAAATCCAGAACAACTTGAAGGGACTTTCGCTTATATTTCTCCCGAACAAACTGGGCGCATGAATCGTGCCCTTGATTATCGCACCGATTTATATTCATTAGGTGTGACTTTCTATGAACTTTTGACAGGAAAGTTGCCGTTTCAATCGGACAGTGCCTTGGAAATAGTCCATTGCCATATTGCTAAAACACCGATACCGGTATGCGAAGTCAATCCCGATGTGCCATGCATTGTTTCCGATATCGTGATGAAATTGATGTCAAAAAATGTTGAAGATCGTTATCAATCGGCTTTTGGTGTCAAGGCAGATTTGGAACAATGTCAACTTCAATTTGAAACAAGGGGAAAAATCGAGGCCTTTGAATTAGCCCAAAACGACTTTTCCGGCCGTTTTCAAATCCCACAAAAACTCTATGGCCGTGAAAACGAAGTCAATACTTTATTGCAAGCCTTTGAACGTATAAGTCAAGGTGCTGGAGAAATGATGTTAGTGGCCGGTTATTCTGGAGTCGGTAAAACGGCTTTAGTGCATGAAGTCCATAAACCTATGACTTCAAGGAACGGTTATTTTGCCGCCGGCAAATTTGACCAATATCAGCGCAATATCCCGTATTTCGCCATCAGTCAAGCGTTTAATGAATTTTGCAAATATCTGCTCACCGAAAGCACCGAAGCATTAAAGCAATGGCGCAAGAAGATTCTAGATGCCGTCGGCCCCAATGGACAAATATTAATAGATGTGATTGGGCAATTAGAATTAGTGATTGGGGTACAACCGCCCGTCGTTCAAGTCGGCCCCACTGAGGCACAAAATCGCTTTAATCTGGTGTTTCAAAACTTTTTCCGAGCCCTTTCTCAAAAAGATCATCCACTAATATTATTCATTGATGATTTGCAATGGGCTGATTCAGCCTCGCTGAATCTCCTCAAAACATTAATGACGGATACAGATAATCGTTATTTTTTGATAGTGGGTGCGTATCGTGATAATGAAGTTGAAGCACATCATCCGTTAGTCATGACAATAGAAGAGTTGCAAAAATGGGGTGCGTTGGTTAACACGATTTCATTAGAAAATCTCGTAAAAGAGGATGTCAATACGTTAATTGCAGAAGCATTAACCTCTCAACTTCTCTCAACCCAATCCTTGAGTGATTTAGTTTATCAGAAAACGCAAGGCAACGCTTTTTTTACCCACGAATTTTTAAAGGCCTTGTATCAACAAAGTTTGTTGGTATTTGAATTCAAGAGTCAAAAGTGGCAATGGCACATCAATAAAATTGCCGCGCTTGACATGACTTCCAATGTGGTGGAATTAATGGCGAGTAAAATCAAACACTTGCCAACCCAAACCCTAGAAGTGGTGAAATTCGCATCCTGCATCGGTAACTCATTTGATTTAAAAACCTTATCCCTCATTTATCAACACAGCCAACTTGATACTTTAGATCATCTTTGGCAAGCCATAGAAGAAGGCTTACTGGAAGCCTTAGATGAGCATTATAAACAACGGGAAAAGGTGGAAAAGTGTGATGTTAACCCGCTTTTTAAATTTCAACATGATCGGGTGCAACAAGCCGCTTATTCCTTGATAGCCGATGCGAATAAAGCATCGATTCATTGGCAAATTGGACATTTATTGTTAGATAATACGCCCAACCGAGAAAACACTCTTTTTGAGATCGTTGATCATCTTAATCTTGGTATTTCACTGGCTCAAAATCAAAGTAAGCAGTATGAGATTGCCCAAATGAATTTAATGGCCGGTCAAAAAGCCAAAGCCGCGATGGCTTATGAACCCGCACTGAACTACCTTAATGCGGGACGAAATCTCTTGGCAAAAGACAGTTGGCAGACTGAATATGTTCTGACACTTAACCTCTACGTGGAAACAGCAGAAACAGAATTATTAAGTACGCATTTTGAGCAAACTGAAACCCTTGTTCAGGTGGTTTTGCAACACGCTGAAACGTTCCAAAATCAACTCAGAAGCTATGAGGTGCTTATCCGGTTATATGTGGCTAAAAACGAAATCCGAACCGCATTAGATACGGCATTGCAAGTCTTAGACTTGTTGGGTGTGCATTTGGAAAAACAACCACCACAAATCAATATTGATGCCTGTTACAAACTGCCTGAAATGACGCGACAAGATAAACTGGCAGCCATGCGGATCTTGAATTTATCCATTTCTCCCGCTTATACCGTGGCACCAGAACTTTTACCACAGGTTGTTTTTACGATGGTTAAACTTTCTTTTGACTATGGCAATTCTTCATTATCCGCCTATGGTTATTCTGGTTATGCCTCACTTCTCTGTGTGATATTGGAAGATTTCGATTCTGGCTATCAAGCTGTGCAACTGGCTACCCGTTTAATAGATCAAACAGAGGCTAAAGAATTTAAAGCGAAGGTATTAACAAGTCATCACGTTACCGTCACTTACTGGAAAAAACATGCGCGAGAAAGCATCGAAGGATTGCAGGAAGCTATTCAAAGCGGCCTTGAAATTGGCGATCTAGAATATGCGGCTATTGCCGCTATGCACCAGGGTAGCTACCGTTTTTGGATAGGAGAGCATCTGGATTTTGTTGAGCAGAAATTATCAAAGTTGATTAAGCTGCTGACTTCTATCAAGCAGAGCTATCAGCTTGTTTATCTCAATATATGGAAACAACTGGTATTGAACCTGCAAGAAGAGAGTCATTCAAAGAATGATTGTTTAATGGGGGAAGCTTTTAATGAAGAAACGACATTACCCTATTTGCTTAAAACGAATTACGGGATGGCCATTTTTGCAGTCTATTTGGCAAAATCCATGCTGTGTTACTTATTTAGAAATTACCCCGCATCCCTTGCCAACATGGCTTTAGCTGAAAAATATGAACAGGCCAACGTGGGGATCATGGTTGTTCCTATTTCTAAATTTTACGCTTCACTCGCACTGTTAGCGACTTATCCCACTGCTTCATTCAATCGACAACAAGAGATTATGCGGCAAATAGAGTTAAATCAAGAGAAAATGAAAATGTGGGCTTCTCATGCCCCCATGAACTTTCAACATAAGTATGATCTGGTCGAAGCAGAAAAAGCACGAGTCTTAGGACAAGACTTGCTGGCTATGGATTTATACGAAAAAGCCATTGCTCTGGCAAAAGAAAATAAATATCTTCATGAAGAAGCCCTCGCTTACGAATTAGCAGGTGAGTTTTATTTAGCGCGTGGCATGGAGAGATTTGCCCAACTTGATATGAAAGAAGCGCATTATCACTATCAACAATGGGGCGCGATGGCAAAGGTGAAGGATTTAGAAGAACGATATCCGCAATTATTAGCCCAGAAAACAACGCCGACATTGGGCAATTTCAGTTCGACGCTAACGATGATGGCCTCCGCCACTCGTCATATGACGACTTCTATAGTGTTAGATTTAGAAAGTATCATGAAAGCCGCTCAAACCCTATCTGGTGAAATCGTGTTAAGTCGGCTCCTTGAAAAAATGATGCACATTGTGATTGAAAATGCGGGAGCCCAGCGCGGTTTTTTGATTTTGCCGCAAAATGAACAGTGGGTGATTGAAGCTGAAGGGGCAATCGATCATGAAAACGTGACAGTCTTACATTCTCTGCCGATTGAAAATCGTCTCCCAGAAGCCATTATCAGCTACGTGGCGCGTACTCACTCCCATGTGGTGTTAGCGGATGCCAGACAGGAAGGCCTTTATACCGACAATGCCTACATTAAAGCGCATCAAACTCAATCGGTATTATGCTTTCCGATTGTTTATCAACTTAAATTGCGAGCCATTCTGTATTTAGAAAATAATTTGACTACCGGTGTTTTTACGGAAGCACGTCTCAACGTGTTAAAAATGCTCTCAAGCCAAATTGCGATTTCACTGGAAAATGCCCAATATGCCACTCAATTAGAAGACAAAGTGACAAAACGCACCAAGCAATTGGCGGAGGCGAATGAGGAATTAGCCGCTGCCAATGTCGAAATCCGTGTGCTGAATCACTCTTTGGAAACCGAAAATCTACGGATGAGTGCCGAATTGGATGTTGCGCGTCATATCCAACAAATGGTGTTGCCCAAACCAGAAGAGCTTGAGCAAATTGAAGAATTAGACATTGCCTGCTTTATGGAACCGGCCGACGAAGTGGGTGGCGACTATTATGATATTCTGAAACATGATGGGCACATTAAAATAGGGATTGGTGATGTCACTGGACACGGTTTAGAGAGCGGCGTTTTAATGTTGATGGTACAAACCGCCATTCAAACCTTATTGACTACTGACATCACGGATCCTGAAAGCTTTTTAAGCTTACTCAATGAAGCGATCTATAATAATGTCCAACGCTTGCAAACGGATAAAAATCTCACCTTGTCTTTAGTCGATTATCAACCACGCATTCAGCCAGATACTGGGGGAATTTTACGATTCACAGGGCAACATGAAGATATTCTGTTGGTTAGCAAAGGGGGGCAAGTGGAACGCATTGATACTTTTGATTTGGGGTTTTTAGTGGGACTTAAAGCGGATATTTCCCCATTCGTGCTGCAAAAGAAAAGCTCATTACAACCGGGTGATGGTATTGTGCTCTACACGGATGGTATTACCGAAGCCCAAAATCTCCAAGAAGAACAATATGGCGTAGAACGTTTATGCCATATCCTCAGTCAAAACTGGCATTTATCCGCTCAAGAAATACAAAATGCGGTGATTGCCGATTTGCGGCAGCACATTGGTACACAAAAGGTGTATGATGATATTACTTTATTGGTTTTAAAACAAAAATAACAAACAATAACGACAAAGATTGTTTATATAGCGTTTTTCGATTATAGCGTTTCCCGATTGCATGAAGTACAAAAGCGAATCAATCATAAAAACTTAAAACGCTAAGGCCCGAAGGGGTTGAATATGAATATCCCCAGATGGAACCTGGGGTTCCAAAATATATATCAAAAAATGTATTTAACCCAATCGAGAAACGCTAGATTTCCCTATGTTCCACCCTCATCGTTAGACACAAGTTTTTAAGTATTTGATTTAAATAAGATTTTAATGGTGGGCAACAAAAACACGTTACCCACCCTACATTGATTTCGTTTCTGTTTAGAAATTTTCATTAATTATGTTAACTTTACCGAATTACCTCATTCAGGCACAGATTTACGAAAGTGCTCATTCCGTCGTTTATCGTGGGCTTAGAAAAGAAGATAACCAACCGGTTATCCTCAAAATGCTCAAAGAAGACTACCCCACACCTGAAGAATTGACGCGCTATCGCCAAGAATATGACATCACCAAAAGCCTCAACCTTGATGGCGTTATCAAAACGTATGGTATTGAAAAATACCAAAATACTTTGATCATCGTGTTAGAAGATTTTGGTGGTGAATCCTTAAAAGCGGCTTTTGATCAAGACGGGGGGATATCGATCTCAGATTTTATCCCCCTAGCGATCCAAATTGCCGAGGCTTTGGGCCAAATTCACGCGGCCAATGTTATCCATAAGGACATCAATCCCGCTAATATTGTCTGGAATCAGGCAGCCAACCAATTGAAAATCATCGACTTTGGCATTGCCAGCCGCTTACCGCGTGAAACACCAACACTCAAAAATCCTGAACAATTAGAAGGCACCCTCGTTTATATTTCGCCAGAGCAAACAGGGCGCATGAATCGTTTCTTAGATTATCGCACCGATTTGTATTCATTGGGTGTCACTTTTTACGAACTGTTGACGGGGAAACTGCCTTATGAATCGGATAGTCCGTTGGAATTAGTCCATTGCCACATCGCTAAAACACCGACACCGGTATGCGACATCAATCCCAAAGTGCCGCCCATTATCTCAGACATCGTCATGAAATTGATGTCGAAAAATGTCGAAGATCGCTATCAATCTGCCTTTGGCGTAAAAGCGGATTTAGATTTGTGCCAACTTCAGTTTGCTAAAATCGCTCACATTGACTTTTTTCAGATAGCCCAAAACGACTTTTCTGGCAAACTGCAAATTCCACAAAAACTCTATGGCCGAGAAAAAGAAGTCAACACCTTATTGCAAGGCTTTGAACGTATCAGTCAGGGTAGCGGTGAAATGATGCTAGTGGCCGGCTATTCAGGTGTCGGTAAAACGGCTTTAGTGCGTGAAGTTCATAAACCCATGACTTCAAAAAACGGTTATTTTGCCGCTGGCAAATTTGACCAATATCAGCGCAACATCCCGTATTTCGGCCTAAGCCAAGCGTTTAATGAATTTTGCAACTATCTGCTCAGCGAAAGCAGCGAGGCATTAAACCAATGGCGCGAGAAAATCCTGAATGCTGTCGGCCCCAACGGCCAAGTCTTAATTGATGTGATTCCACAATTGGAATTAGTGATAGGCCCCCAACCTCAGATTGTTCAAGTAGGCCCCACCGAGGCGCAAAACCGTTTTAATCTGGTTTTTCAAAACTTTTTCAGGGCGATTTGCCAAAAAGAACATCCGCTGGTGTTGTTCATAGATGATTTGCAATGGGCAGATTCCGCTTCTTGTCTGTTGTTAAAGGTTTTAATGACGGATATTGATAATCGCTATTTCCTGATCATGGGTGCATACCGAGACAACGAAGTGGATGCCACTCATCCCTTAATGATGACAATCGAAGAGATGCAAAAAGCTGGGGCTACAGTGAACACCATTTCATTAGCCAACCTCTCTCAAAATGAGAACAACAGCTTAATTGCTGATGCTTTAATGTGTGAGCCGCTGAAGACACAAGCTTTGACTGACTTAGTCTATGAGAAAACACAAGGCAATGCCTTCTTTACCCACGAATTTTTAAAGTCGTTGTATGAAGAAGAATTGTTGGTGTTTGATATCAAAGCATTTCAATGGCAATGGCACCTAGATAAAATGGCTGCCCTTGATATGACGGACAATGTCGTTTCATTAATGGCCGGTAAGATAGAAAAGTTACCGAAGGAAACCATTGAACTCTTGAAATTGGCGGCCTGTATTGGAAATCAATTTGACTTGGCGATATTGAGCCTTCTGACTGAACAAACTCAAGAAGCCATGCAAGACGATTTATACAGTAGCTTGCTCAATGGCTTGGTTATTCCCTTGAACCAACATTACCAATTTGCTCATGATCGCATTCAGCAAGCTGTGTATTCATTGATTTTAGAGGCTGATAAAAAAAGGCGTCATTTGCAGATTGGAAACTTACTACGCCAACACCTGCCTGAACATGAGCGAGCCGAGCGTATTTTTGACATTGTCAATCAGTTAAACCTGAGTGTGGATTTACTTGAAACGCAACAGGAGAAAATAGAACTCGCTGAATTGAACGGGTTAGCCGGCACTCGGGCTAAAGAATCGCTCGCTTACGAGCAAGCCTTGAAATATTTCACGATGGGTATTGACTTGTTATCGACGGATAGTTGGCAAACCGACTATTCGCTGACTTTTGCGCTTTATCGAGAAGGCTACGAATGTGAATATCTCACCACGCACTTTGAGGCGGCCGAACAAAGATTCAAAATCCTTGTGTCCAAGGTGAAGTCTGTTCTTGACTTGGCAGAAATTGACAACATTTATATTAATCTGTGTGCCGTACAGGCACAGTATGATAAAGGCATCAGGGTGGGAAAAGATATCCTGATCAAATTAGGTTTTGTCTTGCCGACAAGAGATAAAATCAGGACGGCTCACAAAGTGGGGGTAGGACAAATATTGCAGTCTCCCAATAGATTTCCAAACCTGTCGGTAATGGATATTCTTCAAGGTTTATTTGACGGAGAAATGGGTGAACAAAAATATCAACTGTTGAGTCATGCTTTTCTCATCCATGATGAAAATTTGCGGCAAGGTGCATTAGTTAAATTGTTAGCTGATGCGGGTATTAAGGAAGCCTGGCAATGGATTGTCAAGTATAGAAAGGTTAAAAAATTCATTGAAGAGCGTGGTAATGATCACCATATCGAAGATGAACTTGAGGGATTGATTACATACCGGAATGATGCCGCTCATGGTGGCGGAGATAATGATGTTTTAGAATCAGACGAATTATTAACATTCGCTGATTTGATTGAAGATTTATGCCATGCACTGGCTGAGTTAGTAACTTATCATGTGTTTTTAATGTACCGTTCAAAGAACAAGGTTCAGTACATTGGAAAAATAACCAATTGGTTTAATGAACCCTTCGCTGCCACTGCCAAGCTTAAAAATGTGACATTGGAAACCAGAACCCCTCTTTTTCTTGTGAAAGAGATTTCGGCATATTGTCGAAAAGCGACAATTGAGAGTATTCATGATAACGATGGCCCAAAAGAGAGGATGGAGATAACTAGTGAAACAGAGGTAGGATTAAAGTTTGATATAGATGCGAAAAAAGGGCTAGATTTATACTTACTCCTTGAAGTTTAGCACTGGGATAGTGTTGATTGAGGGCTAGTCGATATTTTTAGCTCTGCACACCGAAGTTTCATGCTGATTTCAAAGGCCTAACGCAAAATCAATTTTGCACTCCGATTGATTGGGCCTTCGCAAATTGTTCTCTCAACTCAAATTTGTACTTCATTCAATCGGAAAACGCTATAATATTTAAAACAAACTTGAATTTTGATTTGGGCCATAATTAATAATGATTAATCAATAAGTACTGAAGCACAAATAAATAGACATTTTATCGCTTGTAGGGGCAACCCTTGTGGTTGCCCCTTGGTTGTTTAATTAAAATACCTGAAAAGTTATGGTTCAGTACTTAATGAGTAAGTACTGAATCATAAATTTTCAGGTGCGTAGGGGCAAGCCCTTGCGGGGGCCCTTTGCAGTAAAATACCTGTTTATACTGTCCACCGTTATACTTAGCATTGTCATAAGTCGCTATTACTTTTAATTTTTAAGCCAACAGCTAAAGCAGTTGTCTAAAAGCTCAAGTCACCTAAAGGTGACTAACCAAATACTAAATTATAACGGTGGACAGTGCGTTTCCCGATTGAATGAAGTACAAATTATTTATTTGACTGAAAAATTTATTTTGCGGCTGGAGTGCAAAATTTATTTTGCGGCTGGAGTGCAAAATTTATTTTGCGGTTCAATTTTCAGGGTATAACTGTACTTTACTCAATCGGGAAACGCTATATCACGCTTCGGGCAAAGATGCTAAGTGAGATTGGTTTTAGAGCGATCCCTCTTTTGAAAATAATTTATATGAAGGGGGCCGCGATAAATCGTGCCATGTTGAAAGGCAGTTTAAGTTGCCCAAGTTGCCCAAGTTGCCTAAGGCCATAACCTAGAAATGAACAATTGAACTTTTGAACAAAATGATAAAGATGAACAGTCACTGTTCATGCCAGTTTTGAGTTTTACTGGTATTAAAAACTATATCTGAATCACCGAACCGAGGAAGAGTATCCTTAAAATTAAACTTTTTTTTTAATTAACCGAACGGTAAGAACAATGCTCCAAATTCCCAATTACCAAATAGCTACTCAAATTTATGAGAGTGCCAACTCCATTGTCTATCGTGGCATTAGAAAAGAAGATAATCAACCGGTTATCCTCAAAATGCTCAAAGAAGACTACCCCACACCTGAAGAATTGACGCGCTATCGCCAAGAGTATGACATCACCAAAAGCCTCAACCTTGATGGCGTTATCAAAACGTATGGTATTGAAAAATACCAAAATACGCTCGTTATTATTTTGGACGATTTTGGTGGTGAATCCCTAAAAACGGCTTTTGCTCAAGAAGGGGGGATATCAGTCTCAGATCTTCTCCCTCTAGCGAGCCAAATTGCCGAGGCTTTGGGCCAAATTCACGCGGCCAATGTTATCCATAAGGACATCAATCCCGCTAATATTGTCTGGAATCAGACTGCCAACCAATTGAAAATCATCGACTTTGGCATTGCCAGCCGTTTACCGCGTGAAACACCAACACTCAAAAATCCTGAACAATTAGAAGGCAGCCTCGCTTATATTTCGCCTGAGCAAACAGGGCGCATGAATCGCTCCCTAGATTACCGCACCGATTTGTACTCTTTGGGTGTGACTTTCTATGAACTGTTGACGGGGAAAGTGCCTTATGAATCGGATAGTCCGTTGGAATTAGTCCATTGCCACATCGCTAAAACACCGATACCGGTATGCGACATCAATTCCGAGGTGCCGCCCATTATCTCAGACATCGTCATGAAATTGATGTCGAAAAATGTCGAAGATCGCTATCAATCGGCCTTTGGCGTAAAAGCGGATTTAGATTCGTGCCAACTTCAGTTTGCTAAAATCGCTCACATTGACTTTTTTCAGATAGCCCAAAACGACTTTTCTGGCAAACTGCAAATCCCACAAAAACTCTATGGCAGAGAAAACGAAGTCAACACCTTATTACAAGCTTTTAAGCGTGTCAGTCAAGGTGGCGGTGAAATGATGTTAGTCGCTGGCTATTCAGGTGTGGGCAAAACGGTTTTGGTACGTGAAGTCCACAAACCAATGACTTCAAAAAACGGCTATTTTGCTGCCGGCAAATTTGACCAATCTCAGCGC
>Ga0233403_10001512_pt1 | contig 10821 bp, 3 predicted proteins | sample Na_oxic_1_MG_FD_179866 | JGI IMG/M metagenome (GOLD analysis project Ga0233403, IMG submission 179866) | Seawater microbial communities from Saanich Inlet, British Columbia, Canada - Na_oxic_1_MG | ecosystem: Environmental > Aquatic > Marine > Inlet | place: Canada: British Columbia | collected...
GCTGATCCTGAAAAACAAACTCAGGTTCTTCTGAATCAAAGCACATTAAATCGCATAACGGCCCAAGCCCATAAAGCCGAAATGGATCAACAATGGTTAACCGCTTTAGAACTCTGGAGCCAGATTGTACGAGGCAGTCAAGGCACAGTTTACCGTGAAGCGGAACTCGCACGAGAAGAAGCCCTTGAACAACTGGGTGAAGTGTTTTTAGCCAAGCGTTTATTACAAGGTTTGTTTATTGATTCAGCCGATCCCGTTTTAGCGCAACACGCTTTTGATAAATTATTAAGCGATTACCAACAATCGGATGATAAATCAGCACAAGTATCACTTTTAGTCACGGCCGCATTGCGTCAGCCCACACCGGCTTTATTCAAGCAATTGACTGAAGTCTTGATAGAAAACGGCTACGATGAATATGCTGTGATGATTGGTATGGCACTTCCCCCGGCACTGCGTCCAAATAATTTGCTGATGGCAGAAGTCTATCGCTTAGGCAGGTGGCAAACCTTTGACAGGCTGTTGCAATACTTACCAGAAGAGGAGCAAAAGTTATGGCTGGGTTATCGCGCTCAAGATAAAGGAGATTATGCGACAGCGATTCGCCTTTGGCGCGAAGAAGCCGGCATAGCCGGCCAAACCTTAGCCAAGGCTTTGGAAACAGGGCAATACATTCGAGAACAATTACAGTTCTCCTCAGAACACGCGTTCAATGACTTTGAACAATTTGAACAGCAACAAAAAGCGATTGATGACTGGGGGCAATGGCAAGCGGAACATCCCGGTAAGCGGCAATGGAAAACGGCCGATCATCTTATTCATGATTATGCCAGTGCTGAATTAACCTATAGTATTGAAAGAGACTTGTATTTTTACTCTTTTATCAGTACCCCGCAACGGCCAGTCAAATTACGGCTGCCAGGCCCCCTGCAAGTACAATTCTCGGTACGCACACTGCATCCAAAAGATAATATTGAACCGATCAATACTTGGGTGAAAATCAAAACGCAAAACCAACGTCATGTTTTACAACTCAGTCATATTTTGCCCAGTCGAGGACTCCAGATTGTAGGCCAACCTGATAAACGATTAGGCCATCAAACCATTGAAACATACAGCTTTGGGCCAGGTTTACATGAGATCGACATTTGGGCAGATGATCAACCGATTGCCGTCAAAGTCAAGATTGAACAACCGCGTTTACCCTTAGCCGTGCTACCGCCTTTAAATAAAGACACCTTGGCAGTAGCATTGATGCTACAAGATGCCCAGTTATCCGATACTTCAGCTTGTCAATTTGTCGCATCGGCTTATCCAGAACGTGGTGAACAAATCCGGCCATCGGTTGAACCCAATTTTTTGGACACCACAGAGAGTCATTCGACTGATAGATCAACCTATGAGCATAGCGAACATCTATCACAATGTCGCCGAATCATGCCCGTATCCGATTGTCAATGCCTAGATTGCGTCTTGCTAATGCCCTATTGTGTGACATTTACCTCGTATAATCAATATGTTAATCGATCAACCGTCGATATCCTAAAGCATCTACATCGCTGGCAAACGAAGTGGCAACTTGAACTGCCCGTGAATACCCCAGCCTTTTCTCAAAAACAACTGTCTAAGGCACTAGCAAGAGGCGATTTAGAGGCCCTGCCACCGCTTACCGGAAACGAAAGCGATAGCGATATTGTTAAAAGAATGAGATTATTGCTTTGGATATCAGAACAGTCACCCGCATTGGTAGGCAAAGTCGTCGTTGCTGGGGCTGCGTTATTTAAACAGCATCCTAAAGTACCGAAATTACGTTCCTTATGGGCCGCTTTACGCGCAAACCACCATTGGAAAAACGTACAATCAATAGAAACGAGTGCCGGCTTGCATTTGATTAAAATCAAAGGTTGGCAACCAGAAAGCCCCAGTCAACGCATCCGTAAAACCTTGTTAAAACCCGTTAATGAGGCAGAACAAGTGATCACAGGGCATCGCCAAATGGGTTTATCTGTATTCAATCTAGCAACAACCCGTCTTGAATTGCGATTGCGTATGGATGATGTCACCTATTTTCGCCCCGCGCCCATGAACGTCGTTTATTGGTTAGATGAGCAACCACACCAACGTCTACGACTGACACCACAACAACCCAATCAAACCGTCGATTTAGCCGTACCAGAAGGTGAACATATTTTGTATGTCGCCATTGATAAACCGCTGGCAAACCAATTTTTGCGCTTACAAGTGAAGGAAATCAAATCACCGTCAACCTCCCTTAATGAGAGAAGGAACACAAGCTATCAAGGTGACAACATCCCCTTGATTCTGGAATATGAACGCGCCTATCATATCGCCACACCAGAGGAACCCGTTGTAGCCAATGTATTAGGGCCCACTTGGTTACGCATTGATGAATGGTTGCCCGATTCCAGTCTCATTGAATCACGTTATCAAGCCCTTAAAGCCGGGTGGCACACACTCACTTTAGGGCCTCGAAAAGGGCAAACTTCTGCATTGCTGCGTTTACACGAAATGGCCCCCGTGACAGAGCAAACACCAGACGTACAACTGCGTTATTTCAGCACAGAACCGGAAATCATGCCTGCTCCTATCGTAGAGATTTACAAACTGCCCCCGATTTCACGTCTTGATGTCAAAGATGCGTATCCACTGGGTGAACAAGAAGAGGGCACTTGGAGTTTTACTGGATTAGCGCAAAGACGGCGAAATGTTGAAGAAGATGAAAGTGGTTTTCAAGATTTCCTAGAATTACGCGCAACCCATCGTTATTTTGATCACATCAACCGTCGCCACCATAAAACAGAAGGGCTTATCCGTTTTAATGAACATTTAGATATCACCTTAGGCGCGAGAAAACGTCTCCGTTATCGCTCAGAAGAACATAATTTGAGCTTCCAATTAGGCGGTTCAGCCTACATGCAGCAAGTGCAAGATCAGGATATAGAATGGCATGGCTTTCTGAAAGGAAGCGTTTCTCATCGCGAGTTACTGAGTGACAAAACCGTGAATATACCCAGTGTTAGCCTATTTGGACGACTACTGAGTCGCGACGACTCCCCCGATGAATATGCCGCACGAGTAGACAACGATGTTTACAGTGATTATAAAGCCGATCATCGTTATGGGCTCACACTCGCCGATCAAATCAGGCATCGCCCTTGGTTAGATACCTTATGGATAGGGCGAGCGGGCATCACAAGTAACGAAAACTTTTTTGAGCCAGACTACCTGAGTCTAAAAGCCCAATGGAAACAAATGCTTGGAGAAGGCCAACTGAATCTGGGTTATCGTTTCACGCATTACTGGGCAGATGATGATCGGCGCAAAAGTGTCAACCGCCATTTTTTATTATTGGATTTAAATTGGAATATGTGGCGTAAAAATCAAAACCGCTGGGAATTAGGGGCCAAACTCCAACAAGATTTAGACAATGACGAATTATTGGGGATGCTGTACATCTCCTGGCATGGTGGCGAAGGGCGGGCTTATCGGGATTTTATGCCCGGCGAAATTGATTTTTTAAATCTCCGTAAACGGCGCATACCGCATGGAGACAATAATGAAATCATACGCTTTGATGAATGAACACTGATCAGAGGCTCAAACTAAATAGAACGCTGATACTCGTTGAACACGTTTTTTCTTCTTTTGGAATATTTTATGATTTTCTGTTATTTCAATGAGTTATAATTTTTTGTAAACAGCAGATAAAAAATGTGGATACTTGTGTATATCCTTAAGTCATTGATTATTCAATCATCACAAATGTCAAGTACTAAAAACTTGATCATCGAGTGATATGTCACGCAAAAACTTTTGCGTGACATGCTGATTGATCATGATTAACACTGATTAAGATTTGATCAGCGTTAATCATGAGAATCAGTACATGAGGCGTTCTATCAAGTGTTTGTTGCATTTACAAAACATTTTTTATTCATAATAGGCCATTAAAAATCATAGACTTATTCTCTGTGGTACTCTGTGTTACTCTGTGTTCTCTGTGTTGAAGGGTGTATTTTGCGTTCTTAAGTGAAATGGATACAGTTTAAAAAGCAAAGCTTTATAAGACATGCTAAAATTTTTGAAAATTGCCTTTTTCTGTCAGGCACTAAGATTAAAGACTTAAAGACGCTAAATACACTCTTTTATCAAAATAAATCGAAGTGTCTCTTGCGTCTCTTGCGTTATTAAGTAATCTTGACATAAAACCAACTATCAAAATCTGAACGGATGAACTCTTTTTGGATTGTTCAGTATTTTGATTGATTTTGATTGACAGAAATCTATATTTCGTTCATTTTCAATCAGTTAGATTAATCGCCCTAATTAATTAATGAATGTGAGCGTTGTGGCGAAGGTATTGGCTTTAGTAACCCTTTGCAGTTATTATGCGTTTCCACTATAATGCGTCATTCGCGATTAGCGAGGCACACCGAAACTTTGTCATTCGTTTAGGCGAATTTTATGAAACCATTGATTATTCGGGAGATTGTATAATGTCGGAAAACCAAGACAATACTCAAACTCACACCGTTTCACGCCGTCGTTTTCTATTTCAGATGGCTACAACGGGTGCCGGTACGGCTTTGATTGCACAATCAGCTGTTGGTGCGACAAAACTTTTAACACCGGTTAATATACAAAACCCATTGTCAAAGTATCCCAACCGTGATTGGGAAAAAACCTATCGTGATCTGTATCACTATGATTCCTCTTTTGTTTTCCTGTGTGCCCCCAATGATACCCACAATTGTCTATTGCGGGGGTTTGTCAAAAATGGTGTCGTGACGCGCATTGCGCCCACTTATGGCTATCACAAAGCCACTGATTTGGAGGGGCAAGGGGCCAGTCGGCGCTGGGATCCGCGTTGTTGTCAAAAAGGTTTAGCGTTGGTGCGGCGTTTTTATGGTGATCGGCGTTGTAAGCGTCCCATGATTCGCAAAGGCTTTAAGGATTGGATTGATGGCGGTTTTCCGCGTGACGATCAAACGGGGGCCGTTGATCAGAAATACCTACAACGTGGACGGGATTCGTGGATCAGTGCTTCTTGGGATGAGGCCTTTGAATTGGCGGCCAAGGCCATGGTCAATATTGCTGAAACCTATTCGGGCGAAGCCGGCCAGCAAAAACTGTTGGCGCAGGGTTATGATCCTTTAATGGTGGCAGCGACACAAGAAGCCGGCACACAAACCTTGAAATTCCGTGGCGGTATGCCCCCGTTAGGCATGACGCGGGTATTTGCACAGTATCGCGAAGCCAATGCGATGGCCTTGTTAGATGATAAAATCCGGGGCAAAGGCACACAATCATTAGGGGGACGTGGTTTTGATAACTACAGTTGGCATACGGATTTGCCCCCAGGGCATCCTATGGTGACGGGGCAACAAACCGTTGATTTTGATCTGTGCAATGTCGAACATGCTAACCTACTGATTGTTTGGGGCATGAATTGGATTACCACCAAAATGCCTGATTCCCATTGGTTGACTGAAGCCAGAATGAAAGGCACTAAAGTCGTCGTCATTGCGGCCGAATACAGTGCTACTGCCAGTAAAGCCGATGAAGTGATCGTCGTTCGTCCAGGCACAACGCCCGCTTTAGCATTAGGCATCGCTCAAGTAATGATCAGCGAAAACTTGTACGACGATGCTTATATGAAGGCTAACACCGACTTGCCGCTTTTAGTTCGCATGGATACCGGCGAAATGTTGCGTGCTAGTGATGTGTTTCCTGATTATCAATTAACCACACTTAACAATAATACGCTAGTCGTTCCCACTGGCGAAAAGGGCCCGCCCATCCATCTACAGCCTGGCCCCGTTTTGGACGAAAAACAGCGCGAAGATTGGGGAGATTTTGTCTTTTGGGATGCTGATCAGAATCAACCGATTGCCATGAATCGTGATCAAATCGCTAAACATTTCTCTGGCAATCCGCAGTTAGTCGGTGAATTTGATGTCTCACTGGCTTCAGGCGAAAGCGTCAAATGTCGTACCGTGTTTGATGTCACCAAAGAAATGGTGGATGGCAGTTATACCCCAGCAGATGTCGAAAAAATCACTTGGGCACCGGCCGATGCCATACGCGGTTTAGCACGACAAATTGCCGCTAATAAAGAAAAGACTTTATTTACCGTAGGCATGGGGCCCAATCAGTTTTTCAATAGTGACCTCAAAGACCGCGCGGTTTTCTTGGTAGCCGCCTTGACCGGCAATATCGGTAAAATCAGCGGCAATGTTGGTAGCTACGCGGGTAACTATCGGGCCAGTTTCTTCAATGGCTTACCGCAATATATTGGTGAAGATCCGTTTAATCCTCAAATGGATCCCAACAAACCCGCTCAATTGCGGAAACGTTGGAAAGCTGAAAGCGTCCATTATTTCAACCACGGCGACACGATTCTTCGCATGGGCGATACCGTTTTAACCGGTAAATCTCATATGCCAACCCCCACCAAAGGGTTTCATGTCAGCAATTCTAATTCCTTGATTGGTAATGTCAAAGGGCATTATGACTTTGTGATCAATACCTTATCTCGGGTTGAATTTGTCGCGCAAAACGAATGGTGGTGGACTGCCAGTTGTGAATATGCTGACATTGTGTTTGCCGTTGACAGTTGGGCAGAGCTCAAATACCCCGACATGAGCATCAGTGTTACCAATCCCTTCTTATACACTTTCCCAGCCACACCATTGAAGCGTATCCATGATACCCGCTCCGATATGGAAGTGGCAGCCGGCATTTGTCGCGCAGTTGGGCAAATCACCGATGATTCATCACGTCACAAGAACTATTGGCACTTCATCGAAAACGGCGGCGTTCGCCCCTACATCCAACGGATTTTAGATCATTCCAATGCCACACGGGGCTACCAGATTGCAGACTTGGAGAAATACGCCGAAGACGGTATTCCGGCTATCATCCAAACCCGTACTTATCCCAAAGTGGGCGCATGGGAACAAGGCAATGAAGACAAACCGTGGTACACCAAGACAGGCCGTTTAGAGTTCTATCGAGAAGAACCGGAATTTCAAGACAGCGGCGAAAATGTCCTCGTGCATCGGGAACCGATAGATTCAACCTTTTTTGAACCCAATGTGATTGTCGCTAAAGCGCATCCCCTATTACGGCCGAAAACTCCAGAAGACTATGGTGTCCCATCCAGCGATCTCAGCGGTGATACACGGCAAGCCCGCCATGTCATCAAAACCGTAGACGAGATGCTCAACAGCCAACACCCCTTACACCAGGAGGGTTATGACTTTATTTTCCATACCCCCAAATACCGTCATGGGGCCCATACCACCGCCGTTGATACCGATATAGTCGCAATCTGGTTTGGGCCATTCGGCGATATGTTGCGCCGTGATAAGCGGATGCCATTTGTAGCAGAAGCTTATGTTGACATCAATCCAGAAGATGCCAAAGCCTTAAAGATTGAAGATGGCGACTATGTTTATATAGATGCCGATCCACATGATCGACCCTTCAAGGGTTGGCAAAACTATCCAGAAGGCTACAAAGTCGCTCGCCTCTTAGTCCGGGCACGTTACTATCCAGGCACCCCACGCGGCGTGACTCGGATGTGGCACAACATGTTTGGCGCTACCTTTGGTTCAGTACAAGGACAAGAAAGCAATCCAACCGGCTTAGCCAAAGCCCCAGAAACGGGTTATCAATCCATTTATCGCAGTGGCAGCCACCAAAGCTGTACACGCGGTTGGCTTAAACCTACTTGGATGACAGACAGCCTCTACACCAAAGGGTTGATGGGACAAAAGATCACACAAGGCTTTGTGCCTGATGTCCACTGTCCCACGGGTGCCCCGCGTGAATCCTTCGTCCGCATAACCAAAGCAGAAGACGGTGGCATGGGTGGCAAAGGATTATGGTCACCTGCTGCAAAAGGCCTACGTCCGACTTATGAAAACGATGTTCTCAAGCAATTCATGGCGGGCCAATTTGTTGTGTTAGCCTAGTGCAGGAAAGCGTGTTCGCCTTGGGCAGACATGCCTAGGGCAGACACGCCCTGGGCAGACAAGACACGCAGAGGGCATATACGCAGAGGGCAGATACGCCCTCAATGCCACCTTCGTTAAGGGCAGACACGCAAGGGCAGCCCCTACAAACCCCACGTATTCAGGGACTGTAGGGGCGAACCTGCGTGTTCGCCCTAGTAGGGGCGAACCTGCGTGTTCGCCCTAGCTTAACTATAATGGCATTGAGACACGCAGAGGGCAGACACGCCCTGGGCAGATACGCAGAGGGCTTACGCTACGGTCTGCCCCTACAAAACCCCGCGTATTTAGGGGATTCAGGGGCGAACCTATCGCCCAAGTGGCATTGCCGCTTGCTCACTCTACAATGGCTTACTGACAACTGAAATAAAGGAGAGTTTTAATATGCCTCAACGTAATAATTGGCAACTCGGACGGGAAATGACGTATCCTTACGATGCGCCGCCACCCGCAAAACAAGTGGCCTATATTTTTGACATTAACAAATGTATTGAATGTCAAACGTGTACCATTGCTTGTAAAACTTGCTGGACAAGTGGCAAGGGACAAGAGTCTCTTTTTTGGAATAATGTTGAAACAAAGCCTTATGGTGGTTATCCCACGACTTGGGATTTGAAATTGCTGGAACGTCGTGGCCCTGCTAAGTGGGAAGGGAATGTCTTAAAAACAGACACGATTTTTGAAGGTAACAGTCCTTTAGATCCCCCTGATGGACATTTACCTGATACGATGGATTACTCAGCCCTCAATTTGGGTGAAGATGATCTTTCTGCTACGGTAGGCAAAGGTGAACATTTTGAAGGTATTCATCCTAAGTGGATGTTTTATCTAGCCCGTATCTGCAATCATTGCGATAATCCTGCCTGTGTAGCGGCCTGTCCACGTCAAGCGGTTTATAAACGAGAAGAAGATGGCATTGTGCTGATTGATCAGGAGCGATGCCGTGGTTATCAAGAATGTGTGAAGGCGTGCCCTTACAAAAAAACCTTTTTCAATATGATCAGCCGTACTAGCGAGAAATGTATTGGTTGTTTTCCGCGTGTTGAACAAGGCGAAGTGGCTTTATGTGTGGAATCTTGTATTGGCAAGATTCGTATGCACGGTTTTTTAAGCACGCAAAGCGAACCGCGTGAAGATAATCCTTTGGATTACATTGTCAAGATTCGCAAATTGGCTTTACCGCTGTATCCGCAGTTTGGCACTGGGCCGAATGTTTACTATATTCCGCCAATTCATGTGCCTAACGGTTTTCTTGAACAACTGTTTGGGCCGAATGTTGAAAGTGCTAAAGCCTTGTATCACAGTGTGAAAGAGGATAAGCAATTATTAGGTGCGTTGCTCCTGTTTGGTGCCAGTACTCGAATCATCGAAAAGTTTCAAGTGGCTGGGGATGAAGTGATTGGTTGGGATGGGGAGGGAGAAGAAGTGGCCCGTGTGCCTTTTACCGAACCCCATTATGTGCGTGATAACTACGATAAACGGTATGATGTGTATCGTCACAATACTACCTAGCTTAGATGGTGGGCAACAAAAAACCGTTACCCACCCTACATTTAGCCATCTTAAATAAGTTTTTAAGCTTAGATGGTGGGCAACAAAAAACCGTTACCCACCCTACATTTAGTATGGAGAAGAAAGTGATGATGATAAATTCAGGTAAAATGTGTCAAGCCAGTCTTGCCAGTTTATTTGTTTTGGCTACTAGCGGGGCCGTCGTAGAAGCGGCTGATATCAGCGTTGTACAGGTGAAGGGTAATTTACCTTCTGATCCGCTTGCGCCGGAATGGCAACAAGCCCCAGTTCAAGATGTGGCCGTTATGCCACAACAGGTTACGCCACCTCAATTAGCTCAGGCTTCTATTGACAAAATCAGCGCACAGGCATTGACTGATGGTCAGTCTATTTCATGGCGTGTTTCTTGGCAAGATGAGGCTTCTGATGCGAATGTTGATGTGAGTCGTTTTCCCGATGCTGTGGCACTTGAATTTCCGTTAGTGAGCGATGCCTCGCCTCTGATGGGGCATCGTGATGGGGGTAAGGTACAAATCCTTTATTGGAAAGGCCTTTGGCAGAAGGATAAGGATGAAGGCTTCCAAGATGTGCAAGATGTTCATCCGAATGTCTGGTCTGATCTGTATTGGTTTGCAGAAGGAAAAGCGCCACACCGTGTTCCAGAGGATTTTAATAATCCTGTTTCACATCAATGGTTTATCGCGAAACAAGCGGGCAATCCAACGGCTGATTTCAATAAGATTCAGACGGCACAAGAGTTGGTAGCTGAAGGATGGGGTACACTCACGCCTCAACAAGAATCGGTCACGACGGCAACAGGTGTCTGGAAAGAGGGCCGTTGGACGGTGGTATTTTCTCGTCCTCTCACCAGTGATGATCCTAATGATTATCAATTTAAGCCGGGTCAAGGCAAAATTGCTTTTGCCGTTTGGCAAGGCGGTGCGGGTAACAGAGGTGGACGTAAACATTGGTCTTTTTGGACAGGTTATTCTCTCAATACACAATAATAATCTTTCTGTAACTTTATAAGAACGATAAGGATTGTTATAAGCCAGGATTGAAATGTTGGCGCGTTTTGTGGATGAGTGATAATTGTGAGATATATACTTAGCACTGTCAGAAGGTCGCTATTACTTTTAACTTAATAGCCAACAGCTAAAGCAGTTGTCTGAAAGCTTAAGTCACCTAAAGGTGACTAACAAAACACGAAAATTATAACAGTGGACAGTATAAGTCAATTTGCGCTTTTGGCGTTCAAAATCTCGCTAGA
>Ga0233403_10001513_pt1 | contig 10819 bp, 5 predicted proteins | sample Na_oxic_1_MG_FD_179866 | JGI IMG/M metagenome (GOLD analysis project Ga0233403, IMG submission 179866) | Seawater microbial communities from Saanich Inlet, British Columbia, Canada - Na_oxic_1_MG | ecosystem: Environmental > Aquatic > Marine > Inlet | place: Canada: British Columbia | collected...
GCCCACCGAAAATATTGAGAGCAGTGATGGTGGGCAACCAAAACACGTTGCCCACCCTACATTTTAACTTATGTATAACGATGAGCGCATCTGCGTGGGAACGAGAAATACCATTTTTTGAAAAAATGGTATTTCTTTAATCAGAATTTTATGAATGCCAAGATAAAACATTTTCAATTCATCTTGTTAATCTTTAAATCCTGAAAATTCTGAAATTCTGAAAATCCTGATTTTAACAATTAACAATTAATATGAACATTTTACAACTTGAATTAGCCGCCTTTGGCTTTTTTACCGATAAAACCCTAGATTTTTCAACTGAATTACCCGGTTTACATGTACTTTATGGGCTGAATGAAGCGGGCAAGAGTACCCTGCGCCGTGCCTTGACACATTGGTTTTTCGGGTTTCCTGTGCGAACTGTCGATGCCTATCTCCATGCTAATGATAAATTACGTATAGGAGGACGGTTGCGAAATGGTGAAGGTGAGGAATTAATCTGTTATCGGCGCAAAGGGCGTAAAAATACGCTGCTTGATGTCAATAATAAGCCCTTAGACGAAAAATGCTTGCAAGCATTTTTAAGGGGTATGAAAGAAGCCCAATTCACCGCTTTATGTTGTTTTAACCATGACCATTTGCGACAGGGCGGTGAAGATTTACTGAATGGAGGCGGCGATGTCGGTGAAAGTTTATTTGAAGCCGGTACTGGCACCTTAAAAGTGCATGATGTCTTAACAGAATTAGATAAAGAAAAGAATGATTTATTCAAAGTGCGTGGTAGTAAGCCATTGTTAAATCAGACTATTCGTGTTTATAAAGAAGCCTGTAAACGAATTGCTGACACCTCATTATCTGCTGATAGGTGGAGCGAACAAGCTAAAAAGTTGGATGAAGCACAGCAACAAAATACACAATTCACTCACCAACTACAAAGGCTCCGTGCAGAACAAAATCGCTTAGAACGTATCAAACGCACTCGCCCCCTATTGCAACGGCATCAGGAACTCAAAACGGAATGGACTGAACTTGCGGAAGTCATTCTATTACCAGATGAAGCCGCTTCAAAACATTTTCAAGCCAAACTGGCTTTACGTACTGCAAAAGCGCAACAAGAACAAGCAGGGCAAGATATAGCTAAATTGCAGATCCAAATTGACGCAATCAATATTCCTCAACCATTGTTGGCACAAAAAACGAAGATTGATGATTTGCGGGGACGCTTAGGGAGTCATCAAAAGGCAGAACGTGATTTGCCGGGTGTTCGCACCGAAATGCGAACGGTGGAAAGTGATGCCAATAGTCTATTACGGCGCATTTATCCTAAATTGGATTTACCAGATGTTTCCTCAAAACTGGCGATTACCAATCCACAACGTGAATATCTGAAAAAACTAGCCGCATACGCGCCGGCACTCCATGAAAAACAAAGCAGCATTGAAAAACGCTTATCAGAAATAACAGAGCAATTAACTCAACAACGCAACGCCTTAGAAGCTTTGCTAATGGTACCGGATCTAACCATATTAAGAGCAACTTTAAGCCGAGCCTGTCGATATGGCAATTTAGAAGAAATACAGACAAAAGAGGGGCAAGCATTCCGTTTATCAATGGAAAAGGCAGAAATGGGTTTAAAACAAATCGGTTGGACTCAAGATTTAGCCGCACTAGAAAAAGTTATGCTACCCAGAATGGAAAGAATTGACAATTTTGCTCGCCGCTTTAGTGAACTTGAAAATGATCGACAACGGATTAAAGAACGCCTTTTAGAAGCCCGACAACGAAATGACCGTTCCACACAAAAAATTAATGCGCTTTCTTGGGCTGGAGAAATTCCCACAGAAGAAACCTTGGAAAAAGCAAGACATGTTCGCCAAAAACACTGGCAAAAGATTAAAAAGTTAAAATCTCCTCGATCAGCTAATAAAGAAAAAGGGCGAAATAATCTTTCCCTATTTGAAACAGAAGATAGCAAAATTTATCCTTTTGACAGCCTAAACACGCATAGTGTCGGGGGGGATACTATCAATAAAGGGGGCGAAGTACTAGAAACCTTTGAAGAGTCGATGCTTTATACCGATGAACTGTCAGATCGCCTACGCCGCGAAGCCAATCGTGTCGCTGAATACACCATGTTATTAGCAGAACAAAAAAGTGCTCAACGCGAACAAGAACAACAAACCAAAAAATGGCATACCGTAGAAAGCCTAATCACCAACTTACAAAGCGAATGGGAAGATAGCTGGAAAAAAACGGGTATTAAACCCTGGGTACCGGCTGAAATGCGGGGCTGGTTAAACGATGCACTTGCTTTACGCCAACAAGCGGGCACTTTGCGAGAAAGTCGCCAACACTTAACTGAACAGCAACAATTAATCACCGCCCTTTGTCAAGAATTAACCCAAGCACTCACTTCCTTAAAATCCTTCGTCAAAGGAACGATTTTGACGCACCTATCCGATTTAATTGAACAAGGAAATGCCTGTGTCAATGAAGTCACCAATTTACAACGTCAACGTGAAAATTTACAGTTAGAAATCAATAACTTACTGAGAGAACAGCAACGAACACAAACTGCCCAACAACAAGCTAATAATGCCTTCAAACAGTGGCAGCTTGACTGGGCGCAAGTCCTCACGCCGTTGCACTTATCACCCGATACCCCACCGGAAACTGCCCGTAATGTACTCAATGACTTAGATCAAGTTTTAAATAAAATTGATAAGGGCAATGGTTTACGGCGACGGGTAGAACTCATGCAAAGGGATGCGGACCTGTTTCGGCGTGAAGTGGCTGCCATTGTCAAAAAAATTGCCCCCTCATTAGCAAATGAAGCCGCTGAACAAGCGGTACCCGCATTATCTAATCAATTAAGTCAAGCTGAAAAAGATTTAACGCGCACGGAACAATTACAACAGCGTTTACACGCTGAACAGCAACGCTTAATTAATGCAGGTCAACAAGTTCAAACCTCACAAGCGCACTTACAAGCCCTACTAGAACAAGCACATTGTGACGATTTAGCGGCTTTAGAAGAAGCCGAACAAGCTTCCTTACATAAAAAAGAGGTGCAACAGGATTTAGCCGAAGTGGAACAGCAACTATTAGAACAGGGCGAAGGTATGTCGTTAGACAATTTAGCGGAGACCGCCGCTACAGTAGACATAGATCAATTACCCGGTCAATTACAAAGTTGCACCGAACAAATTAAAGAATTAGAACAAGAACGCTCTAGCATTGACCAAAGTATTGGTGAACTACGCACCCTATTAAAACAAATGGATGGTAATGCGATAGCCGCTCAAGCTGCCGATGAAGCGCAATTGGCTTTAGCCGAAGTCGAAAATTTAAGTACACGCTATATGCAAGTCCATTTAGCCGCCTCGGTGCTACGAAAATCAATTGACCGTTATCGTGAACAAAATCAAGCACCATTGGTAAAACGAGCAAGTGATTTATTTCAACGCCTCACCTTAAACCGTTTTTGCGGATTAAAAACCGACTATAGTGGCAACAACGATCAACCGATTTTAGTTGGACTACGTACCCAAGATAATGTCCATATCCCAACCAGCGGCATGAGTGACGGGACACGCGATCAACTTTATTTGGCTCTACGCCTGGCAAGTATTGAACGTTATATTGACAAAAATGCACCTATCCCATTGATTTTAGATGATATTCTCATTAATTTCGATGATGACCGTTCCAAAGTAACCATTGAGATATTAGGTGAGTTATCTCAACAAACACAAATTTTGTTTTTAACTCATCATTCACGCCTAGTCGAATTAGCACAAGCTGTCGTATCTGATAACTCTTTAATCATGCACAAACTGTAAAATACGAGCCTACATTTCCAAGCAATATCCCGATTACACTGTCTATAGTTACCTAACCAATGGTATTTAATGGTATTGTATGGAGCCATGTAGGGTGGGCAACGTCTTTTTGTTGCCCACCACTTTTTTAATGAGGAAGGTGGGCAAGAAAAGGACAATGAGGAAGGTGGGCAAGAAAAGGACTTTGCCCACCCTACCTGACTGACCTCTTTTTCACTTTTTCAAAGTTGGTAGGTGGACAGTTCAATGCCATTAAGTTAAGCGTTGGAGTCCAAACCTTTAGATTTGGAAGTGTTTGATTTTAAATAACATAATCCAAATCTGAAGGTTTGGATTCCAATTAAATATCCCTTAACTTAATGGCATTGAGGTGGACAGTTGCCCAGCAAAATGTTCAAATACCACAATATTTATCATATATCATGCCTATTTATGCTGACCTATTTAAATAGATCAAGTGTAGTTTGGCTACAAGGAAAAAATTTTTACAATGGGACCTCATTATTTAAATCATTTTTTTGTTCCAAAATTTGTCGCTATTGTTGGTGCCTCAAAGCGGGAAGAAAGCGTTGGGCAACGTTTACTATTGAATATGCAGGAAGCAGGCTTCAAAGGCAAACTTTATCCTGTCAATCACAAACACGATGAATTACTTGGACTTAAAGCATATCCTGATATTGACGCTATCCAGGATGGCTTAGATTTAGTCATTATTGCTACCCCGGCTCCAACTGTTCCCGCCATTGTTCGGCAATGTGGAGAACATGGGGTAGACTCTATAATTATCATAAGTGCTGGCTTTGCTGAACTTGGAGACGCTGGCAAACGTTTACAACGAGAAGTATTAGATATTGCGCATCGTTACAGTATTCGCATTATAGGACCAAATTGTTTGGGTGTTATACGTCCTAGCGGATATCTTAATGCTACTTTTGGTTATGGTACAGTTCAAGATGGTCATTTGGCTCTTGTTTCTCAATCCGGTGCTGTCTGCACCGCAATTATTGATTGGGCACAATCCCAAAACATCGGTTTTTCTACGCTTGTATCAACAGGCTCCGCCGCTGATATTGATTTTGGGGAAATTCTGGATTTTTTAGCGATAGATGCTAAAACCACTGGAATTTTGCTTTATGTCGAAGGTATCAACGATGCGCGTCGATTTTTAAGTGGATTAAAAGTGGCCGCTCGTTTAAAACCGGTTATTTTGATCAAATCGGGTCGCTATGAATTGGGCTGTAAAGCGGCTATGTCTCATACCGGCGCAATGATTGGCAGTGACGACGTTTTTGAAGCCGCTATTGAAAGAGCAGGGGTCGTAAGAGCTTACAGTATCGCCCAATTATTTGCGGCGGCTCGTGTTCTAGCTAATAATTATGTAGTTACCCAAAACCGTCTAGCTATTATCACCAATGCTGGCGGGCCTGGAGTGATGAGTACTGACCGGGCAGAAGATGTTGGAGTGAAGATGGCTGAATTAAGTGAATCCAGCATTGTAGCACTGAATCAGGTCTTACCCGCCCATTGGTCACACGCTAATCCAATTGATATTTTAGGAGATGCGCCCCCGGAACGTTATAAACAAGCTTTAGAAATAGCTTTAAATGACAGCAATGTAGATGGTGTTTTGCTTATTTTAACTCCCCAAGCAATGACTAATCCCAGTCAAGCTGCTAAATTTGTGATTAATGCTGCCCAAAGTAGCAAAAAACCGGTTCTAGCTTCATGGACTGGTGGTAACCGGGTCCAAGTGGGTCGAGATTTATTTGTGGGTAGCCGAGTTGCTCATTTTAATACTCCAGAAATGGGAATTGATGCTTTTTCATTTTTAGCAAAATATAACCAAAACCAGAAATTAGTCAAGCAAATACCTTCTCCCAGCCTAAAGCATTTGCAACCAGACGTTGATGGAGCTAGGTTAATTATTGAACGAGTTCTCGCTGAAGGTCTGCAAGTACTAACTACCCAAGAATCTAAAGCTATTCTAGCTGCTTTTCGGATTCCTGTTACTCAAACGATAAAAATTGCGAATTCTAAAGAAGCAATTGTAGCAGCTGAAACTATAGGCTTTCCAGTGGTGTTAAAAATTAACATGTCTGAATTTAGCCATAAATCAGATATCGGTGGAGTCAGATTAAATCTGAATAATGTGCAAGAAGTAACGCACAACTTTCAAGAAATGGAAGCCTTTATCAAAGAAAAATATCCAGATATTGATGGAATAGACATGACAATTGAGCCGATGTACCGTTCATATAATGGGCGAGAGTTAATGATTGGTGTTATCCGAGACCCTGTTTTTGGACCAGCTATCAGTTTGGGACTTGGCGGTACAATGGTTGAAATTTTACAGGACAAAGCCGTTGCTCTGCCACCATTAAACGAATACATGGTTGAGCAAATGATTGCAAAAACTAAAGCGGCCAAATATCTTAAAGCTTTCCGGCAATTGCCAGCTGTCAATCGTAAAGCTTTAATTGACACGTTACTCAATGTCTCAACAATGGTCAGCGAATTACCAGAAATCATCGAATTGGATATTAATCCTTTGATTGTTGACGATAAAGGAGTAATAGCGGTTGATGCTCGTCTTAAAGTTGAACTATCTCATCAACTGATACCTTATAGCCACATGGCAATCCATCCATATCCTTATGAACTGACTAGCCATTGGCAATTACCAAATGGTACCGATATCACAATTCGCCCCATTCGCCCGGAAGATGCGGATATAGAAAAGGACTTTGTGTGTAAATTGTCTGAACATAGCAAATATTTTCGTTTTATGCAAGCATTGCAAGAACTTACCCCAGAAATGCTGGTCCGCTTCACCCAAATTGACTATGATAGAGAAATGGCATTTATCGCGGTCACTGAAAATGAAGAACTGAATGAGGAACTAGCTGTTGGACGATATATGCTAAATCCAGATGGTAATTCAGCCGATTTCGCACTAGTTGTATCTGATCAATATCAGAGGATGGGAATTGGGTTCAGAATAATGCGGGCTTTAATGCAATCTGCTAAACATAAAGGCATTACCAACATTGAAGGCGAAATATTAACCGTCAATAAACCAATGCTTTCTTTAGTTAAAAAACTGGGATTTAGTATTGAGTTAATTGAAGGAGATAGTGAAGTCGTGCGGGTTTTTAAGAACTTGCGCCAATCATGATGCTCTACTTATAATAATCGGAGAACATTATATTCTATTTTAAGTTGGCGCGTATGGGTGCGTCCCACGCACCATTATACTTAAGCGCGGAACAAACTTAACTTTTTTCAATAAGCCATGTAGCCATGTAGGGTGGGCAACGTCTTTTTGTTGCCCACCAACCACTTTTTTAATGAGGAAGGTGGGCAAGAAAAGGACAATGAGGAAGGTGGGCAAAAAAAGGACTTTGCCCACCCTACATGACTTAAAATAGTCAATTAATTCCACGACGTAACTTGTTGATTAATATCATATATTTTCTTAACTTAATGGCAGTGACCCTACGCTTGCTACCATTAGGTTGAAAATCTTGCACTTCAAAAAAATAACTTAGCTTATGACCACCATAATATGGTATATTATAACGCTTTATTTGTCAAAAGTGTTATGCCACGCAAAAAAATGTTCCGACTGGTATTGCCTTAACTGGTTTTTTTTCTATCATTGTCTTTTGGAATTTGGCTGAAAACTAATTGTTATAACACATTATCCTTAACTTAATAGCATTGGTTCCGTCACGTTTGCTCTACGTGTGAGCTTTGTTGCGATGATGAAAACTTTTAGAACAAGGTTGCAAAGTTCATCTCGCGTCAAAAACTGGGTTTATAAACTTAATTTTTGGATAAAAATCGCTATTGGTTTCTAAAATGCTGCAATAAACCAAGTTTTTTGAAGAAACTTGGTTTCTAAAAATATAAATAAATATGAAATCAAAAAAATTTCTGATTATATTTGGTACTTTATTAAGCCTAGTTTTACTTATTATTGTATTTTCTACTTTAGATTGGCAGGCTTTTTTGACTGCCTTTAAAACGATTCGCTTAACAAATGTTTTATTAGCCGGAGGAATAATTACTATTGTTATTGCCTTACGTTCACTGCGTTGGACTTTAGTAGCTCGTATGCCCTTGGCAGAATTTAAACATTTTTGGCAAGCAGTTAATATTGGTTATTTGGGCAATATGATTTATCCTGCACGGGCGGGCGAGGTATTGCGAGTCGTTGCTATTCATCATTTTGCGCCGTTAAAACTAGGGCGTGCCGTATCGAGTGCGGTGATTGACCGAATGCTTGATATGATTGTGGTGGGCGTTTTTACATTATTGGTACTTTGGATACATAGCCATCGAGTTGATCCTAATATTGGCAAAGGTGTTGTCGGTATTTTTATCTTGGCTACTTTAGTTTTAACTCTATTAGTCATCTTTGTTGATCATTTATTGGCTTATGTACAAAGCTGGGTAGTACAAAAAAAATGGCAGCAACAGTTACAAGAATTAATATCACATGGCTTAGAAGGTATTCAAGTTTTTAGTCATACTCATAATGTCGTCATAGTTTTACTATTGACATTTTTTATTTTTATGTTAGATTATTTTTGGATGTGGCAAATGATGGCAGCATTTGGGTGGCATTTGCCCTTTGAAGCGGCTTTAACTGTTGGTGTTTTTCTATTGATCAGCATTTCGGTGCCGTCTGCCCCCGGTTATGTTGGCATTTATCAAGTGGCTTGTGTATTGGCTTTAGGACTCTATGGTATTGATCAAAGCCTGGCGGTAGCTTATTCGATAGTATTACAATTACTCAGTTTCTCAATTATGGGAATGCAAGGACTATTAGTGACTATTCATTGTGGTTTTAATCTGTCGCGGGAACGACAATCGGATTTAAGCCATTCAGATAAATAATTGAACCTAACGGTTATTTCATTTTACAGGGCGAACACACAGGTTCGCCCTTACATAAATCTATATAGCTTTTCAGAAAAATAAAAGTTCTCAGACCTGACAGGTTTCCAAAACCTGTCAGGTCTTGAAGCCAAAATATCTGAAAAGCTATATTTATAGATGTTCAGGATATGAATATGCTAAAAAAGAAGAAAATTGATAAGGAACGATTAAACAAAGTCGTTACCGAGGTTCGCCAAAACCAAGAACTACGGGAACGTGGCTATCGAGAACAAGCACTGAAGCTATATCCTTGGATATGCACGCGATGCACACGCGAATTTAATCGCCAAAATCTTTATGAACTCACAGTCCATCACAAAGATCATAATCATGATAATAATCCCTCTGACGGCAGCAATTGGGAATTATTGTGTGTCTATTGCCATGACAATGAACATTCACGGTCTTTGGATGCCGAATATGGCGAATTGGTATCGAATGATCAGCCAAAACAATCAGCTACCCATACACCATTTGCTGATCTCAAGGCTTTATTAAATAAAAATAGCTGAGGTCGCCAGGTAATGCTATTATACTCAGCGCGGGCATAAACTTAACTTTTTAAATGAGTTTTTAGTTGCCCACCATCATCGGTTCGGTGGGCAACAAAAGGACGTTGCCCACCCTACATAAAAGTTCATTAGAAAAGTTCAGTTTGTTCCCGCGCTGAGTATAATCAGGAAAATGGCAATGCGTCCCAAAACACAAGCGTTTTATGCTTCGGTTACACGCCGCCAAAAGCTAGATGAAAAACGGGGATCAATATATTTAGAAAACTCAGTCCATTGGGGATAATGAGTTTGAAAGTTGTGGGCGGATAAACGGGCATCTTTACCTGGATAGACAACTCCTTTTGCTTCACACACTTTCTCATCTAAATGTTCTAGTAATTCAAACGTGGCGGCTCCTTTAATCGGAAAGTCTAGTGCCAAAGTTACCCCTTTACGTGGAAATGATAACATGCCAGGGGAGACTAAATCGCCAAAGGTTTTTAGCACAGCTAAAAAAGAACTGAGTCCAGAGGCGGCAATCGTTTGTAAAATGTCTTTGATTATCTGATGATCTTCATAAGGAACCACAAATTGGTATTGCAAAAAGCCCTGTTTACCATAGAGCCGATTCCATTGTAAAATTGCATCTAGGGGATAAAAAAACGGACCATAATCGCTCAATTTTTTGACAATTTTTTGTCGTTGTTTTTTGTAATATACCCAATTGAAAGCAGATACGCTCCAGCGGTTGAGTACAAAACCAGGCAAGTCAAAAGGCATGGTGATAGTGCGTGACGGGGGGTGCCATTTTGTGGGTATTTCATCTTTAGTGATATGATTACCACGGAAAAAAATTCCCCTTCCATTAGCCTGTGAACCACAGTCAACCCAGGCTACTGTGTACTCATAATTTTGATCAGATTCAGCCGAAATAGCAAAAAATTCTTCTAAATCAGCAAATTGTATAGATTCAGTAGAAATGGCACGGTGAAAAATACGTTTGAGTTGAATTTCTGCCCAAGTGATTAAGCCCGTCAATCCTAAACCACTGATTGTCGCAGCATAATAATCTTGATGACTTGTGGGGCTACAAAGCAAACGCTCGCCGTCGGAACGCAATAATTCAAATTGTAATACCTGTCGCCCAAAGGTGCCGGCACGGTGATGATTTTTTCCATGCACATCATTGGCAATCGCACCGCCTACGGTGACAAATTGGGTGCCGGGTGTTGTGGGTAAGAACCAACCTGCTGGGAGACATAATTCTAAGATTTCCGCTAGACTAACTCCTGCTTCACAGCGTAGGATGCCGGTTTGACTATTAAAATCAATAAAACGGTTAAGACTACGTGTGCTTAACACTGTTCCACCATCATTTAAGCAAACATCACCATAGCTCCGCCCTAAACCATAAGGTAAAACTGTTTTGGGGGAATCAAATAGGGGCTTATTTCGCCAACGTACCGGGCGAACTTGTTGTGAGACTGAGGGAAAACGCCCCCAAGATTGATTTTGCATTTCAGTTATCAGTTATCAGTTATC
>Ga0233403_10001514_pt1 | contig 10819 bp, 12 predicted proteins | sample Na_oxic_1_MG_FD_179866 | JGI IMG/M metagenome (GOLD analysis project Ga0233403, IMG submission 179866) | Seawater microbial communities from Saanich Inlet, British Columbia, Canada - Na_oxic_1_MG | ecosystem: Environmental > Aquatic > Marine > Inlet | place: Canada: British Columbia | collected...
GGGTTTTACAATTTTGAGATTGACAATTAGGGCAATGAAAACTTAATAGTGCCATTTTTTTCCGTTGTGTTTAAAATCGGCTCATTATACCTTTAGAAGCAATCCCATTCAAGGACCTCAGTGCCTGCGTCACTAAAATAAGATTATTGACTAAAGCAATTGCGGCAATTTGAAGATCGTAGGGACCAATGGGCGTACCTTTGTTTGCCAGTTGAGCGCGAATTTCAGCGGCTTTGATAATGGCACGATCATCAAAAGGTAAACTCACAAATTCGCTAAAGAAATCCTCCAATATGACCAAATTTTGTGTTTTACGAGAACTTTTATATGCGCCGTAATAAAGTTCAAATTTGACAATATCACACAAGACGACATCTTGACGTGGAATGAGGGCAAATTTTTGTAAAATGGCAGAATCTTTTTGATTGATGTATTTAATACACGCATTTGTGTCTGGACAATAAATCACAATAGTGCCTCTCGTTGCTCATATTCGCCTTGTTCATCGCGTGTTAATGGTTCTCCTTGCCAAGCACCGGCGGTTCTTTCAAAAAAACCGGGAGTCCAACCTAATTCTTCTGGTGTTTTTGATTTGGAATCAGAAATAATGGGTTGAAGCATAACGGTGACTTTAAATTCGGTATTGACCAAATCTACTGGCACATTTAAATGTAAAATACCATCTGAACCGGCATGAGAATGTAAGGTCATTGTTTGCATAGTTTTTCCTTATTTTTTAATCCAATAATCGGAAGTAGGCACAACGCATAAACGTTAATCTTCTACCATAACGCATCCGCGTCAAAGATTGTGATTAAGTTTTTGGGGACCTATTTAGGACGGATTAAATGGATTGGGGTTTGTGAAAAGATTTTTGAGTCCTCCTTAAAATGTAACATGACATACTAAATTGGAATTAGAAAAGACAATGGCTTAAATATTAACTAACTGTATGAAATATTCATAAAAATATATTATTTTACCTGTAAAGTCTGTTTATTCTTAAAATATATGAACGATTATAGACTAAAATTTTGAAGATTACCTAATAGAGAAAATCCTTATTTTTTCATTTGCTTTTTAATACCATGAGTAGCAAATATTTTTATTCAATTTTAAGGGGCCCTCTTATATATGTTTTTAATATTTAAGGTGTTACATTTTATCCTCCTATTTTTGATATACTTTATATTCATAAATGGCGATTTTGCCGTTTCCATACCGATTTAGGATGATTATAAAGAAGAAGGATTGACAATTTCATGTGGATAAAAAAAATCATAATAATACTAATAGGTTATTGGCTCATTATTCCCACTCAAGCAGAAACTTTATTAGAACTCTATCAATTAGCCGAACAGAATGATCCTCAACTAAAAATTGCTAATTCTGAACGCCTTGCCACTTTGGAAACCAGACAACAAGCACAGGCACCGCTATTACCCCAAGTAACGCTCGGTGCTGATGTCACCGAAACTTTGACTATTCAACCAGGGATATTTGGTGATATTAGAGAAGATACTTCTTTTGGTTACAATGTTTCCCTTCGTTACGCGCTTTATCGTCGTGACTTAAATATTCAATTAGAACAAGTAGATATAAAAATTAGACAGACGGAAGCAGATTATGAAAGAACTAGACAAGCTTTAATGGAACGAGTAGCGAGTCGTTATTTTGCGGTACTGACTGCGAATGATAATTTGAAGTTTGCGCGTAGTGCAAAAGAAGCTTTTCAGACACAATTAAATGAAGCGCAACAACGGTTTGAAGTGGGACTCATTGCTATCACTGATGTCCAAGAAGCACAAGCCGGTTATGATTTGGCGATAGCTGACGAAATAGGAGCCCAAAATGAATTGGACAATGCTCATGAAGCGTTGCGTGAAATTACTGGCACTTATCATGGTGTTTTAGCGAGGTTAAGTGAAGAGACCCCGTTATTGGGTCCCAATCCACAAGATATTGATGCTTGGACGGAAACTGCTATGGCACAAAATCCCCAAATTTGGGCTGCACAATATACGGTAGAAACAGCGCGTCAAGAAATTGAAAAACAACGAGCGGGTAATTTACCAACGGTTGATTTAGTGGGACAACATAGTTATGGTGATATTCTGAGAGGCGATGAAAATCCGATGGGTGAGCAAATCATGTCTAATAGTGTGAGTGTCCAACTCAGTTACCCACTTTATGAAGGTGGTGCCATACGTTCACGAATTAGAGAATCTCAACAACGTCATGTTCAAACCTTGGATCAACTTGAACAACAACGTCGTGCTGTCCAATTACAAACGCGCCAAACTTTTTTAAATTTGTTATCCAGCATCAGTCGGGTTAAGGCATTGAAACAAGCATTAGCGTCAACCGAAACCGCTTTAAAAGCTATACAAACCGGTTTTGAACTCGGTACGCGAACTTCCGTTGATGTGGTTAATGCAAGACGTGATTTACTCAATGCCCAACGTAATTATTCGGGGTCCCGTTATAATTATGTACTTAACACTTTGCGGCTCAAACAAGCAGCGGGCTTAATCAGTGTTGACGATTTGAATGGTATCAATAACTGGCTCACCCAACACACCCTCCAATTGCAAATCAACACAGAAGAATAAAGAATAAAGGAGAAAGGGGACAGGATAAAGGGGACAGGAGAAAAAAAAGAATTTTCTTACATTTACAAATACTATTTCTTAAAGAAATTTTATGTTTTTTTATAATCTATTGATTATTAAGTGTAGATTGGGTTAGCGAAGCGTAAGGGATGCCGCAGAAAATAACTTACGCACTCTCAACAAATACTATTTCTTGAAGAAATAGTATTTTTTGTTGAGCAAGAAATGGATGGTTTTTTTCAGAGGTTTTTAACCAAGATAATAATGATATGTCATATTTTCATTTTCCAGAATTACAACCGTCTGCCCGATTACTTTACGAAAGGCTGACGATGAATAATTTTGAACAATTGTATGAATTATTCAAAAATGATAAAAATCCTTTTGTATTGGAAAGTTTTAAGGAGTTGCAAGAGGCAGAACTTTATACTAAAGATAGAGTTGAAGCTGAAAAATCTCCCAAATGGGCTGGTTGTGATTGGTTAATTAAAACACAACCGGCTATTTATGCTGGCATTCTTCATTTATATGATTTAAACATTGCAACGGATTCTCATGCTTGTTGTATTGGGATTGTCATTGCAGAAAATTTGAGAAAACAAGGCTTGGCAACGGAAGCGATTCAACATTTACTGAAATATATTTTTGCCCATTTTGAGCATGTGGATACTGTGATTGCTTATACAAAACCAGAAAATTCAAACATGGCGCGTTTATTACAAAAACTCAATTTTTCACCGGATCATGATAAGAAATTTATTTATTCCGATATATATTCCTATTTTACCTTTGAAAAAGGAAATTGTTAATTGTTAATTAATATTCAAATTTAGTTAAACCTGTTTGATTGGTACATAACATAAATTAACAATTAACAATTAACAATTAACAATTAACAATTATGCCTCTTCCGCCTTTAAGCCTTTATATTCATATTCCTTGGTGTGTTCGCAAATGTCCCTATTGCGATTTTAATTCTCATGAAATCTCTGAACCGATGCCAGAAAGTGATTATATTGCGGCGTTGTTTGCTGATTTAGAACAAGATTTACCGCGTGTTTGGGGGCGCACCGTCCGCAGTATTTTTATTGGTGGCGGTACACCCAGTGTGTTATCGCCGGAGAGTATTGATGATTTGTTGTCAGGTGTGCGAGCGCGAATCCCGGTTATCGCAAATGCCGAAATCACTTTAGAGGCGAATCCGGGCACAGTAGACAGTGATCGTTTTAACGGATTTCGTAAAGCGGGCATTAATCGATTATCGTTAGGAATACAAAGTTTTAATGATAACGCTTTACAAAGTTTAGGGCGTATTCATGGACGAAAAGAGGCTTTGTTAGCCATTGAAGCGGCAAAGCAAGCGGGATTTCAGAATATTAATTTGGATTTGATGTTTGGTTTGCCGAGACAAACCCTTGATGCGGCACTAGAGGATTTACAAACTGCCGTTGCTTTTCAACCTTTCCACATTTCTTGGTATCAATTAACGATTGAACCCAATACTTTGTTTTATCATCAACCACCAACTTTGTCGGATGATGATTTACTTTGGGATATGCAAACAGCGGGGCAAACTTATTTAGCAGCGCAAGGTTATTATCACTATGAAATTTCTGCCTACGCCAAACCAGGGCAACAATGTCAGCATAATTTGAATTATTGGAAATTTGGCGATTATTTAGGGATTGGTGCCGGCGCACATGCTAAAATTACTAATACATCCAAAATAAATTTTGGACTCCAAATTACCCGTTTTTCTAAGCAACGCCATCCTCGTACTTATTTGCAATCGGCTCAAACGCAGGATGTGGTTGCGAGTGATACAACATTGACTGCACCAGATGTGTGTTTAGAATTTATGATGAATGCGTTGCGTTTGCGTAAAGGCTTTACTATTCAAGAATTTACTGAAAATACAGGACTTAATTTTGCTCTGATAGAAAAAACGGTAGAGCAAGCATGTGCGCGAGGGTGGTTGATAACAGAATTTTCAAATCGTAGTCATTCAAAAAGAGTGGTTTGTACGACTGAGATGGGGATGCGTTTTTTGAATGATGTGTTGGATTTATTTGTGCCATAAATCCTTATGTGGTTTCTACAAATCCTATTTCTTTAAGAAATTAGGATTGATTAGTTTGTGGCATCAAAAATTTTTCACAAAAGACTTGCTTTTTTCATTTAAGGTGATACAATATGCGACTCTTTTGGGGTCGTTAGCTCAGCTGGTAGAGCATCGGACTTTTAATCCGGTGGTCGTGCGTTCGAACCGCACACGACCCACTATCTTTCTTTTCCCATCAAAATTTACCTTATTATTCATTTCTAAAAATCTCACTTTTTTGAGTCATCTGATTTAAACTCCAAAATCACCAAAGCTAAAGCTTTGAACTCCAATCCCTCCAAAATCACCAAAGCTAAAGCTTTGAACTCCAATCTCTCCGAAATCACTAAAGCTAAAGCTTTGAACTCCAATCTCTCCGAAATCACTAAAGCTTGCGCTTTGAACTCCAATCTCTCCAAAATTTATTTTATATCCTCCTTAGCTCGAATTTTACTCTTCACTTTTCCTTTAGATGGTAGAAAATTAAGTGCTTTATCGAATTAAAAATTGATCCTGCTTTTGTCCCATTCGTAAAAAACAATCAGTTAGTTGTTGAGCTTGTCGAAACATTGATATTTTTTTCATTCATAATTCACCATTCACCATTCACCATTCACCATTCACCATTCACCATTCACCATTCACCATTTTCACCACCTCATTTTTCCCCTCCAAAAATAAGTTACAATAAGCGACAAAATTAACCTTCCAATGATCTTGAGGAGCTTTATACATGTTAACTAAACAACCACCACCCTTAATATTAGTTGTGGATGATGATGTTTTTATGCGGGGAATGTTACAAAATTTGCTGAAAGGTGAAGGCTATCGCGTTATTGTTGCTGCTGAGGGAATAAAAGCATTAGAAGAATTTCAACAAAATATACCCGATTTAGTGTTAATGGATGCTGCCATGCCAATTATGGATGGTTTCACAGCTTGTGCAGAGTTGAAGAAATTAAAAGTCGGGGATGATGTGCCAGTGATTATGATCACATCATTGGATGATGAACAATCCGTTGACAATGCTTTTGGAGTTGGAGCCGTAGAATATATCACAAAACCGATACAGTGGGCGGTATTGCGTCATCGAATGGCAGTTATTTTGCGGGCAAAACACGCTCAAGCTGCCCTCCATCAAAGTGAAAATCGTTTTCGAGGTATTTTTGAACAAGCGGCAATGGGTATTGCTATCGTTCATAAAGAAGGGCAATTAGTTCAAAGTAATCCTGCTATACAAGAAATGCTTGGCATTGATGAGGCCAATTTGTGCGGCAAGTTATTTAATAAATTTTTCCATCCTTATGACACTGCCATAGAAAAACAGTTTCATCAACAATTATTAGAAGGATCACGTAGTTATTATCAAATGGAAAAACACTTGTTCCGCAAAAATTCGTCAATTTTATGGGCTCGTGTGACGACTTCGTTGGTGAAAAATGCTGAGGATGAAGCACAGTTTTTTATTCAAATGATTGAGGATATTACTGAACACAAACGGGCTCAAGCCTCGCTGCGTTTAGCTGAGAAAGTCTTTGAAATGACTTCAGATGCTGTGTTGGTGACTAATGCAGAAGGCAATATTACTGATGTTAATCAAACCTTTTTGCTCACCACCGGCTACACTTATGAAGAAGTTTTAGATAAAAATCCGCGCTTTTTACAATCGGGAGAACATGAACCGGCTTTTTATGAACAAATGTGGCGCGTGGCGCGTGAAACCGGACACTGGTATGGCAAAATTTCAAATTGCTGTAAAAATGGGGAAATTTATACCACTTGGATGTCTATGAGTGCGGTACGTGGAGAGCATAATGAGGCAACTCACTATGTTGCTGTCTATTCAGACATGAGTCCACGTCAAGAAGAATCTCAACGGGTGCATCGCTTAACGCATTATGATAGTTTAACTAAATTACCTAACAAATTGTTATTTAATGAATATTTAACACGCGCTTGTCGCCAACAAGAACATTTAGCGTTGCTCTATCTGGATTTAGATGATTTTAAACAAATTAATGAAAATTTTGGTTTTGAGGTCGGCGATCAAGTCCTCAAAGTGATTGCGCTGCGTCTCAAACAGTGTGTGCGAGATAGCGATAGTGTGTCACGGTTAGAGAGTGATGAATTTGGGATTATTTTGTGTCCCATTTCTCAAGATTATGAAGTTCATGAAATTGCCGAGAAGATTTGTGCGAGTGTGGCAGAACCGATATTACTTGATGGGCAAAATCCTCAAGTGGCTTGTAATATTGGGGTTTGTTTTTATCCGGATGACAAAATAATTGGTGAGGATGATGGCATAAAAAACCTTATTCAACATGCTGATATGGCGATGTATCTTGCTAAGGAGTCTGGTCAAAATACCTATCTTATGTATACCGAACTACCGGGGTGATGAAAATCAGGTTTTTTATTGACTCAAACAATTACCATTTTTATTACTCCACCGAATTATCCACTTCATAAAATTTCCTTTTCTCTAATAAAACCAAATTTTTATTATGTTGGTAGGGCAAACGGGCGGCAAAAATGTTGATAAAGACTAAAAATCGTACCGCCCGCTTACCCACTCTACCTGGCTTCATTTTGAACTTTACTAAAAATTTATTTTGGATTGATGAGTTGAAATATACTCAACAGCAGCTTGTGCTAATAAGCTTGAACGTGTTTCTCCTTGTTGTTCAGCATATTTATCAAGTTGAAAAATGATTTTTTCTGGTAAAGTGATTTGGATAGATTTTGATTGTCTTGAAATCTTAGAGGGAGCAATACTGATTAATGCCCAAATACCGTCTAAATAATCAGGGTTTTGATGATGTTCCTCAATCGTTTTAGGTAGAGGAATAGTTTCTCCATCCATTAACATACCTTCAAGATGACAAAGAATAGATTCTTGAGTGTATGCTAAAACTTCGTCTAAAGTCGTTCCCGCTGAAAAGCAACCCGGTAAATCGGGAACAGTTACCCCATAATCTGAATCAGAGTCTTTATGGATTACAATCGGAAAGTGCATCATTTTTTATGGTACTCTCGTGTGATAATATTTTTTAAGTATTTGATAATAAATAATATATTTGTAGTTTTTTTATGCTAGATTAAAACCAATTCCAACCGGCTTGTTTATAAATACTGCGTAATGTGCCGGTTGGTAAGTCTTTTTTAGGATGCGTAACTGTTACACGCCCGGCTTTGCTCGGATGTATAAATTGATGGTGACTGCCTTTGATATGTCTTAATATCCATCCTTCTTTTTTGAGACGGCTGATAACTTCTTGACTATTCATATCCAAAAGTGATTAAATTGAAATGCTTAATTTTGATGGTTTTTATAGATTTCCAAAGCTAAAGCTTTGGACTCCAGTCCAGTGCTTTGGAGTCCAAAGCTTTAGCTTTGTTTGGAGTCCAAAGCTTTAGCTTTGGTTCAAATACGATGCCAAAGCTTTTGCCTGTGCCTCTGCATTTCCAATATAAGTGGTTGGCATTAAGCACAGTAATTCTTTTTTAGCCTCTTCTGGAATCGGCAAGTCAGTAATAAATGCTTGTAAGCTGGCTTGATTGATACCTTGTCCTCTGGTCAAATCCTTTAATTTTTCATAAGCTTGTGGTACGCCATAGCGACGCATCACTGTTTGGATTGGTTCTGCTAACACTTCCCACGTTTGATTCAGATCGGCTTCAATTACCGAATGATTCACTTCCAATTTACCGATGCCTTTGAGACTGGAATCATAAGCAATTAAGCTGTGTGCTATACCAACACCCAAATTGCGTAATACGGTAGAATCACTTAAATCGCGTTGCCAACGAGAAATCGGTAGTTTTACGGCAAGGTGATTAAATAGGGCGTTGGCTATGCCTAAATTTCCTTCGGCATTTTCAAAATCAATTGGATTGACTTTGTGTGGCATGGTGGAGGAACCTACTTCGCCAGCTACCGTTTTTTGTTTGAAATAGCCTAGCGAAATATAACTCCAAGTATCGCGGCAAAAATCAATCAAGATGGTATTAAAACGTGCAATGGCATCAAACAGTTCTGCGATATAGTCATGCGGTTCAATTTGGGTGGTGTAGGGATTGGCTTCTAAACCGAGTTGATTAATAAATTGTTGCGCGATATAGTCCCAGTCCAGTTCTGGATAGGCGGATAAATGGGCGTTGTAATTACCAACTGCCCCATTAAATTTGCCCATTAAGGTGATTTTGGCGACTTGCTCACGTTGGCGATGTAGGCGATAGGCAACATTGGCGATTTCTTTGCCAAGTGTGGTCGGTGAAGCGGGTTGCCCGTGAGTACGCGAGAGCATGGGAATGTCTGCATGTTGTTCGGCTAAGCTGGTAAGGGCTGTTAATATGGCTTCCATCTTTGGCAGAATAATTTGGCTACGTGCTTCGCGTAGCATTAAGCCATAAGCTAAGTTACTGATATCTTCTGAAGTGCACGCAAAATGAATAAATTCATTAATGGCTTTTAATTCAGGATGGATGATGATTTTTTCCCGAATGAAATATTCTACGGCTTTGACATCATGGTTAGTGATACGTTCAATGTCTTTCACTCGCTGTGCATCTTTTACCGAAAATTGGTCAACTAAATCATTTAACAAGGTTTGTGCTTCTGGACTCAATGCTGGCACTTCAACAATTTGAGGTTGGGCTGCAAGAAATTGTAGCCAACGAATTTCTACCAAAACACGATAACGAATCAGCCCAAATTCACTGAAAATGGGCCGTAATGTTTGAGTTTTACTGGCGTAGCGTCCGTCAATCGGGGAAATAGCGGTAAGAGATGAGAGTTCCATAAATATCCTAATGTGTGAAAGGACCAAAGCTAAAGCTTTGGACTCCAGCGTGCTTTGGAGTCCAAAGCTTTAGCTTTGGAGTTAGCTTTGGAGTTAGCCTTGGAATTTTTTTTCTTTTTGAGTTAATAGGCTGACTGGAATACGAAATGTGGTATTTTCTGGTTTACCTGGCATGGTTTTGATGGTTGTTACACCAAAATTGTTTAAGCGTTGTAGTACGCCTTCCACTAAAACTTCAGGGGCAGAAGCGCCGGCAGTTATACCAACAGTAGGACGATTGACAAACCATTGTGGTTGTAAATCTTCAGCATCTTCAATTAGATACGCTTGTACGCCGGCTTGTGTACCTACTTCTCGTAAGCGATTAGAATTAGAGCTATTATTGGCTCCAACCACTAATAATACCTCAACATCATTGGCGAGTTGGCGCACAGCGTTTTGGCGATTTTGGGTGGCATAGCAAATATCATTCAAAGCGGGCCCTTTTATATTCGGAAAACGAGTGGTTAATGCGGCAATCACATCACGGGTATCATCCAAGCTGAGCGTGGTTTGGGTCACATAAGCTAATTGTTCTGGATTTTTCACGGATAATGCCATCACTTCTTCGGGTGTACATAATACATGCATGGTTTCATCCACACAACCGCGTGTGCCTTCAACTTCCGGATGTCCAGCATGACCGATAATAATTAATTCAAGTCCTTGTTGGACATAGCGTTGGGCTTGGGTATGTACTTTGGTGACAAGGGGACAAGTGGCATCAATGATTTGTAATTGGCGTTGTTCAGCATTTTTAACGACGGTTGTTGCGACACCATGAGCACTAAAAATACAGATTGCACTGCTGGGTACTTCTTCTAATTTTTCGACAAAGATAGCCCCTCGTTCTTTTAAATCATTGACAACATGGCGATTGTGAACGATTTCGTGCAACACATAAATTGGCGGTTCATAAATTTCAAGGGCCCGTTCAACGATTTCTATGGCCCGTACTACGCCGGCACAGAAACCACGAGGTTGCGCTAATATAACATTCATAATAATGGTGAATGGTGAATGATGAATGGAAATTAATTATCCTTGTACTGGAAAATGTAAAAAGGTTCTGTTTTCATACTGTTTGAATGTTCATGATATCTCCCTCCCCCTATGTGCAGTTTGAGCTTTTTTCGAGGAATATTTGTCATGCTATTTTTAGATTCACGATCTCTCCCTCCCCCTAACCCCCTCCCGCTGGGAGGGGGGACCGCTCTGTGGAATTTTCCTATTATTAGCTAACACAAAAAATAATAGATAATATA
>Ga0233403_10001515_pt1 | contig 10815 bp, 2 predicted proteins | sample Na_oxic_1_MG_FD_179866 | JGI IMG/M metagenome (GOLD analysis project Ga0233403, IMG submission 179866) | Seawater microbial communities from Saanich Inlet, British Columbia, Canada - Na_oxic_1_MG | ecosystem: Environmental > Aquatic > Marine > Inlet | place: Canada: British Columbia | collected...
GTAACCGTTGCTCCGCTTTGAATCTGTATGACGCGCACATCACCTAGGCCATCATGATTACTATCGCCACTGAGCGTGATATTACGTCCACTGCCCTCAATCGTGAGGTTTTTATCTATCACTAAGGAGCTGGCAAAGTGAATCGTTTGCCCAGCAATACTGATATCAAAAACCAGAGTATCACCCGCATTGGCATGGGCAATCACTTGTCGTAATGAACCCTCACCGTCATCAAGGGTATTAGTGACGAGGCTACCTGGTAAATTAGGCACATCGGTTTTGACAGTCAGGTTAAAGGGCGATAAGGCAACTGTCGCGCCTCCAAAGTCTGCGACGCTGATCACAATATTATGGGTAGTGCCCAAACTGCCATTGCTTGGATTGCCATTGAGTTCCCCAGTTGGAGGATTGAAGTGTGCCCAAGCGGGCTGATTTTCAATGATGAAAGTGAGGGCATGTCCATCGGGATCACTGGCCGTTGGTGTGAAAGTGTAAGCCTCACCCACATTGAGGCTGGTAGCAGGTGTACCGGCAAGGGTGGGTGGCTGATTGATTTGTGCGCCGACTTCAATAGCACCCAAATCACATAAGCCATCTTCACGCACATAATCGCGTTGATCAGAATGATGGAGAGCGGCACAAACGGTATTATCGCCCGTATTAATGGCTGAGCTACCGGCTAAGAGGGGAAAAGTCAGCGTATCACCACCATTATCTTGTAGTTCACCCAGCAGAGCCTCACCGCTAAAGCTTGCGCTGCAACTGCCATCTTCAATCAAATTGTTCAGATTGGTAGCCAGTACACCAGAGCAATAGGTACCCGTACTATTGGCAATAATGCTGTTTTTGAGATGCAAGGTGGCGGTTGAATGATTAGCGAGCGTACCCGTTTCGGTAGCCTTTTTGGCGTGATTACCCGAAAAGGTACTGTGATTGATCGTCAGTACACCACTGCGATTGTAAATCGCGGCACTGTGACGGTTAGCTTGGTTATTCGCAAAAGTACTGTTGTTGATAGTCAGCGTGCCATCGTTACGAATGGCACCGCCACCCCAATACGTATCGGTGTTTTCAACAAAGGTACAGTTGTTAATGGTTAAGGTACCGGCATTATGCAATCCACCCCCAGATTTATTATAACCTTTGGTAATCGTTAGGTTATTGAGGGTAACTGTCTTGCCCTTTTGAACTTGCATGACCAGAATATTGCCCACACCGTCATTATCGCTGTCACCACTGAGCGTGAGATTGCGTCCATTTCCATCAAGGATGACGCTTTTATCAATCTCTAAAGTCGTGGCAAAAGCAATCGTTTGCCCAGCAAGACTGGCATCAAAACCAATCGTATCACCCTCACTGGCATCGGCCAGTATTTGGCGTAAAGAACCCGCACCACTGTCTTCAGTCGTTGTGACGATTAAGCCGGCAATATTGGGGGGTAGAGTAGGGATAGGCGTACTGACAGTATTCACGGTGATATCAAAGGCTGGCAAGCTTACCGTGTCGGTGCCATCCGAGACACTTATAATAATATTAGTAAAGGTACCTGCTTCAGTTGGCGTACCGCTTAATTCGCCCGTCGTGGCATTTAAGTTAGCCCAATCCGGTTTGCCAGTAATAGAAAAACTCAAGCTATCACCACTATCACTATCATTAGCCGTAGGCGTAAACTGATAAGGCGTGTTCACATCGACAAGCGTCAGGGGAGTACCAGACAAGGTTGGCTTGGTATTTTGCACAACTTGGGTATACGGTTTTTGCCCAACATAATTGCCTGGTGGATTGTAATTACACACCCAAACGTGTTCATTACCACAGGCCGCTTTACCACAACCGACTTCCGTGGTTTTTTCCCACACGATTTGAGTGTAATGTCCACACATTTTATCAGGTTGACAAGTGTTAGTGTCATAATCGTAGTCCGCTTTTTCACTGCCCCATGAATCCACGACACTTTTTGGCGTTGGTGAAGTGCCACTTGCCCAATAAATATTTTCACCGTAGGGCGTATTAGGATTATGTTCAAGTTTGCAAGCTTGATCTTGCAAAGTATTCGCCCAAGTTTGAGCCGCATTCGCCAATTCAGAATGCCAGCTTAATCCGTCAACACCGACTTGTTGCCGCCATTCATTATGAGCCGCTATCACGCCACTAAACTCAGTCGGTTCTTGCGTACTGATCGTTACCGTTAGCGTAAACGCCGCTAGGCTCACCGTGTCAGTGCCATCCGAAACGCTGATCGTTATACCACTGTGTTCGCTGGCACTGTTAGGCGTACCAGTTAATTTGCCCGTGTTCGTCTCAAAATCGGCCCAATCCGGTTTACCGGTAATCGAGAACGTTAAACTATCGCCATCACTATCATTAGCTGTCGGGGTAAAACTGTACTCATTGCCCGCCGTAATCGTCGTGCTTGGACTACCGGAAATACTGGGTGCATTATTAGGCATTGCCGTCACAGTCAGACTAAAAGCCGCTAAATTAGCAGACGCTTTACCATCGGAAACGGTAATCGTAATACCACTGTGTTCGCTGGCACTATTGGGCGTACCGGTTAATTTGCCCGTGCTGGTATCAAAATTTGCCCAAGCCGGTTTACCGCTTATCGAAAACGTTAAACTATCACCATCACTATCACTCGCCGTGGGAGTAAACGTGTAAGCATTACCTACAGTAACACTAGTCGCCGGTGTGCCTGAAATCGTGGGAGCCTGATTAGTGGGTGTTGGCGCATTCACCGTCACGGTAAAAGCCGCTAAGCTGGCAGAATCTTTACCATCTGAAACCGTAATCGTGATACCACTGTGCGTACCCGCACTGTTTGGCGTACCACTGAGTTGGCCCGTGCTGGTATCAAAGTCTGCCCAATCCGGTTTACCCGTAATCGAAAACGTTAAAGTCTCACCCTCCTCATCATTGGCTGTTGGGGTAAAACTATAAGCGGTGCCAGCAATGACACTGGTTTCAGGGCTCCCTGCAATCGTGGGCACCTTATTAATAGCCGGCACTAAATCGCCTTCATACGCGCCCAGATTAACCGTGCCATGAGCAATGCGTGGATTACCCTCTAAATCGGTGGTTATGCCAGAAGCAATCAGACTATTATTACCCGCTCCGACAGCCTGGGAACCAGTTTGAAGATGAAAATCGCCCGCAGTCGTTGGGGCACTGGTCGGATCAAAAGACGTGACAAACTTTGGATCGGCATTAAGATTATTGCTTCCTGTACCCGTCCAACCGCCTTGGATAATAGAATGATTAATCGTGCTTGTACCTCCCTCATCAAGCACTTGAGTCTCGGTGGGGCTGTTATTCCAAATAATACAATTATTCAGAGTCATACTGGTACCAGTGCGAATAGCAATGGCACCGGCCTCATTGCCAGCCAGATTGCCCACAATCGTCACATTAGTTAAAGTCGGATGACTATTGCCTTTATTCGTGATCGCGCCACCAGACTTGGAAGCCTTATTGCCACTAAACAACACATTATTCAGTGTGGCATGACTGCTATACTCATTAATCATGGCCCCAGCCCAATAGCCTCTATTGCCACGAAAGACAACATTCGTCAAAGTGGGGCTACTCTGAGATTGATTATACATACCCCCACCACTGACAAAGGCACGATTAGACTCAAATATCACATCAGTCAAAGTGGGGCTAGATTTTTTGTTAAAAACGGCACCCGCATAACCCTTAGCCTGGTTATTGCTAAAAGTCGCATTAGACAAAGTGAGATCGCTACCATTCCAATTTGCCATGGCAGCACCGCTGCCTTGAGAAAAATTGTCCGTGAAAATGAGATTTTTCAGGGTTGGCGTGCCAGCATCATTGTACATCGCACCGCCTTGATGCTGCATAGCCGCACTATCACCATCGGCACGCCCTTTACTAAGGGTAAAACCATCAACAATAGCACTACTATCGGTAGCACTACCCGTCAGAATGTGGTAACTGTTATCAGTATCGTCACCTTGGGCCCCAATGTCCCCACTTAATATCGCAGTATTGGTTGCCCAATCGCGTTCAGAAAGCGCACTTTCCGTGCCCGCAAAGCCACCATAAATCGCGACACCGCTTTTCAACTGAAAAGTCGCGGTTCGATCCGTCTCTGTGGTGGGTACATAAATACCCGCAGCAACCCAAATCTCGTCACCGCTAGTCGCACTCGTTAAGGCCGATTGCAAATCAAGATAAGCATTTGCCCACGACGTGCCATCATTGTTGCCGCTCGCATCGTCATTCACGTATAAAGTACTGGCATACGCCGCTACGTGATTGACAAGGAAAAACAAGCAAACAAATAGTCTTGGTAGACTTGTTTTCATAATAGTCATTGTTTCCTATACGTTGATTAAGTTGTTTATAAAGTCAAACCATAACTACAAGGATTTGATATAAGAAAGGATAAACCTGGGGTGCTGAAAAGGAAGTTCCAATGGCTATCTCAAATTGTTCCCGTTTTTATGAAGTTCATAAAAAACAATCAGTTATGTTCGTATTGTTCGTTAACGCACAGCACATATACTTAGCACTGTCATAAGGTCGCTATTATTGATTCTAACGGCCAACAGCTAAAGCAGTTGTCTAAAAGCTCAAGTCAGGTGGTGGTGACTAACCACCCAATACTCAAGTTATAACTAGTGTTTGAACGAAAACTTCAACACAGAGAACACAGAGGAACACAGAGGAACACAGAGTTTCACTTCGATTTGACTCTAATTGAAGCTTCTTTCTTGTGTGCCTCCTCATTTATTTATGAGGTAAGGGGTTTTCGTTCAGGCACTATATAGTAATTCTAAATGATTTGTGGAACGGCTATGATTTTATCATGCAAAGTGCTAACTTTAAATTTGGAACGAAAATGCTCCAATGCAATTGTTTATCGGCCAGTAATTCACTGTACTATGATTTAAGTGGGTTAACAAAAATAGATTAACATTTTTTGCCAATATTAGATAGAACGCAGATTGTCATGATTGTCATGACGCCACGCTAAAGTACAGCGAAGCGAAACTTTAGCGTGAAACGCTGATTTTAATCATGATAATCAGCTTATCGATCTAATTAACTCACATCAATCCCGATTTTAATCAGTGTTGATCAGGCCATAATCATGATAAATCAGCGTTCTATCCTTATCAATTTTATCACATTAATGTAGCAATATCCAAAATGTTAAAAGACTTATGTGTACCTACTTATTATATTATAATCAAGTGATAACTGATAACTGATAACTGATAACTGATAACTGAAAAAATGACCACTTCTTCCCAAACCTTAACTCTTCCACAAGCCATTCGTCTTGCCGCTGACTATTTCAATACTGGAGAATTACAAACTGCTGAGAAAATTTGCCGCCAAGTGTTGCAAGCTCAACCTGACAATAACGGTGCCTTATATATACTGGCTTTAATTGCGATTCAAGTTGAAAATGATGAGGCCGCTATCGCGCTACTTCAAAAAGCCATATCAAGCAATCCTTCAGTACCCGATTATTATGGCAATCTAGGCAATCTATTTAAAAAACAGGGGCAATTTGCACAAGCCATTCACTGTTATCAGCAAGTACTGACTTTACAACCCAATTCTATAAAAGCCTACAATAACCTGGGTAATGTCTTTAAAGCACAGAATCAACTTGCCGAAGCGAAAATCAATTTCCAACATGCTATCGCTTTAAAACCGGATTGGCCTAAAGCCCATTTCGGTTATTCTGTCACCTTATTGAAAAGTGGTGATTTCATCGCCGGTTGGCAAGAATACGAATGGCGTTTCAAGGATACAGAGATCAAGAAGATTCCTCAATTAAAACACCCTTTGTGGGATGGCAGCCCGCTTCAAGGGCGGCGGTTGTTAGTGCATTGGGAACAAGGATTTGGAGATACCCTACAATTTATTCGTTATCTCTATTTGATTAAAGGCGGCACGATCTTATGTGCCGCTCAAGCTCAATTAAAACCATTGCTTGAAAGCTTATCCTGTATAGAACTTTTCATAGTCAATCCATTTGATAAAGAACCTGATATCGCCTACGATGTCTGGATTCCTCTATTAAGCTTACCCAGACTTTTTGGCACAACCCTAGAAACGATTCCAAATCAAATACCTTATTTGTCTCCTAATGCTCAACAAGTTCAAACATGGCAAACTCAATTAGCAGCTTATACCGGTTTCAAAATCGGCATTGTTTGGGCCGGTAGTCCAACACATGCCAATGATCGCAATCGATCTTGTACACTGATGGATTTTGCGCCTTTAGCAAAAATGCCAAACGTCGTACTCTTCAGTCTGCAAACAGGTGAAGCCGCCACACAACCCGTACCAAAAGGTATGGCAATAATCTCACTGACAAAAAGCTTAAAAGACTTTTCCGATACCGCTGCCGCCATTGCGGCTTTAGATTTAATCATTTCAGTGGATACGGCCATCGTTCATCTTGCCGGCGCGATGGGTCAAAACGTTTGGGTTTTATTGGCTTTTGACTCAGATTGGCGTTGGTTGACAGAACGTCATGACAGCCCTTGGTATTCTACAATGCGTTTGTTTAGACAAACCGCTTTTGGGAATTGGGCCAGTGTGTTTGCTCAAGTGATTAGTGCATTTGAAAATGCGAATGAAAATGAATAGATGTCGTGGATCAATAAAACTTGCTTTACCCACAACAAGGTTTTATAATATAAAAGTTCATGGTATCACGAATGAGTGGTTGCTGCTATTGCAAAAACACCAAAATCTCGTTATGAACTTGAATCAAGGTAGCGTTGGTTTTTAGAAAAGGAACACACTATGACAACTCAATCCCAATGGGTTATCAAACCCGATGTGCCTGATGAAATCTATACGGATCGTCAGACATTTATTGACCGTTTCACAACAGATGCTTATGAAGCCATTGCCCGCCGAACGATGTCAACCGTGTTGCTAGGGCAACGGCGTATGGGCAAAACGGAAATCTTCAAGCGTGTCGTCAATCGTTTGTTTTTTGAGCAGGATCATAAGAATCCTAATGCGGTTATACCCGTCTATTTTTCATTCCCGGAAGAAAAGCTTGATCGGTGGGAATTTTCCATCCGATATGTGGAGAACTTGGTGCGTTGGTATGCGGCATTTAAGATAAATGATCCCCGTATCATTTCAGAAAGAAAACTGCCGCGTCATGAACTGAGTCAGTTTATTAAAAATAATCTTGATCTGACAGAAGGCCTGACAGGTGCCTTAAATATTTTTGAATGGTTACAAATAAAAGATGTCACTCTCCCAGAATACACCGCATTGACGACACCACGCTATGTTTCTGACTATGATGACAGTACCCTTGCCATCTTTCTGGATGAATTTCAAAATACCCACTTACCGCAGTATGATTTTAGAGTGGTTGGATTCATGCAAGAAGCTGTAGAATCAAATACTTGCCCTCACTTTGTGACCGGTTCTGCAATAGGTATTTTGACTGACATTTTGGGTAGAGGTGCCTTATATGGACGTTTTATGAATGAACCTATCGAAGCCTTGACCGATTATTATGGTGAAGAACTGGCCTTACGATCTGCCCAATATTATGGTGCGACGATTGCTTTAGAACTGGCACCGATTATTTCTGAACGATGTGGTGGCAATCCGTTTTACATTACCTCTGTGATTCGGCAGGCGGCAATGCAAAAAAAAGTCTTGGACAATGAAACACGCCTGAATGAAATGTTAGCGGTTGATTTGTCATCCGGATTTATTTGGGGAGAATTAAATGATCAAGTCACGCGCTGGATAGCCCGAATCAATGAATATGGCATTACCAAATGGATTCTCTATCTTGCTGCATTAGAAGAAGAAAAATGGATTAATTTGCCCCGAATCCAAGAACAACTCTTGGAACGAGAAGGCAAAAAAATCGAGCTTGATCTGATTAAAGATGTGCTGATTAAACTGTCAATGGGAGATTTAATTGAATATAGCTCAATGGGTAATTGGTTTCGGAAGATTAAAGATCCCATTTTGAATGAGTTTCTAAAAGTTTGGGGGCAAATCAATGTCGTCGGTGAACAGGCAGAGACTGTTAGACATGAGACGGTCAAAAAATATCGAGCGTTGCAACGCCAGTTTTCAGAACACAAAGGCTATTTGGCAGAAATCTACATGATCCAAATACTCTGGAACACTCAACGTCAAACCTTGCCAGGGCAGTATTTTCATAGTACACAAGACATTCAAATCCCAGATCGTTTTTTCTATATTCATCAGCGAAATCGGATAAGTGCTGGTAAAGGTATAGAAATTGATATTTACGCAGGCGCAGGCGACGAAGTTTGGATCGCAGAAAGCAAATGGTGGATAGGCCGAAAAGTGGGTCTTAAAACGGTTGAAGATTTACTCACACAGGCAGAACGTGTTAGGGAAAGGGAAGGGCCAGATTTACAATCTCTTCGCGTCTGGCTATTCGCACACGACGGCGTGATAGAAAAAGCCGAAACTTTAATGCGTCAACACAATATTTTGTGGTCAACTCGTTCAGATTTGGATGCGTTACTGACGCTTGCTAAACTCAGAACATTGCCCAAATTAGAAGAGCAAGGCTATCAATGATTAAGTTTGTTTAGGCCTCCGTACAAACTTTAGCAGTCTCCAAAAATTTTTTGTGGGCAACGGGTTTTTGTTGTCCACCATTCCTCTATAGATTTTAATACCAGTAAAACTCAAAACTGGCATGAACAGTGGCTGTTCATTTTTATAGTTTTATTCAATGGTTCAAAAGTTCATTTTTTTGGGGGGCAACTTGGGCAACTTGGGCAACTTAAACTTCCCGAAACATGGCACGATTTATCGCGGCCGCCTTCATAAAAATAATTTCCTTTTGAATTAACAAAATATCAATTCTTAATTCTTAATTCTCAATGAACACCTCAATTCTCAAAATAAAATTCATTATACCGATTAAATTGAAATGCTTGATTTCATCAGTTTTCTCAAAATAGGAATATTAATAAAATCAATAGCTTATATTAAATTGGTATAAATTCTATTGATACTTAAGTAGGTAAACAAAAATACATTAACATTTTTTGCCAATATCGAATAGAACGCTGATTGTCATGATTGTCATGATTGTCATGATTTAGCTTCGCTGACCTCCGGTTGCGCTGATTTTTTTTAATTTTTTTAATTTTAATCAGTATTAATCATGATAATCATGATAATCAGCGTTCTATCTAATCTATCTTATCTCTATCACTTTTATCACATTGAGCCGCACTACAAAAAATGTTAAAAAACTTATGTGTACCTACTTATTGATGATATTGAATGATCTTTAAAGCCAACAGATTATTTTTCCACATTATATGATATATTATCAACTCTCCTATTTTTTCAAGACAAAAAGGCTATTCAAATGTATCTGGTTTTATTAGAAACCTCTGGCAATCAGGCCTATTTATTCGCCACTAATCGCTTACGTGAAAATGTGGGAGCCTCTGAACTGACTTATCGGGCCTCTACACAATTCGTACTCAATGCGGTTCAAGAACAAAAAGGGCCTCAGAATTTGTGGTCAGATGACCCTAAAAAATTCAGGGCTAATATCAGTCAGATTAAAACGAATCCACTGATAACAGAAATAGAAGTCATTGTCGCGACTTCGGGTAAAGCCTTGTTATTGGTTAAAGACAGAGAAGTGGCTGAACACATTGTTTCATCTGTCACAAAACAAGCCTTAAAAGAGGCCCCAGGTTTAGACATTTGCGGTGTGATCTCCGAACCTTTTGATTGGAAAAAAGACTCAATTCATGAGCAAATCAAAAACGTACATCAACAATTTGAACAAGTGCGTAGCACTCGCCCCCATCCGAGAGCGAGATTTCCGAGTTCACCCATCACCGCTTTATGTCAAAGTTCAGGATTACCGGCAGGGCAACTTGATAATGATGGTGTAGCCGTTTCAGCCGTTAGTCAAGTCAAACTCAAAGCGGCCAATCATTGGCTGGATCGGATTGGTCATATTTTAAAAGGCTCTGGATATGATGTTGTGAAGACGATTCCAGAATTGGAAAAGGATTTTGGGACTTTAAATTGGTTTGCTGTCGTTCATGCCGATGGTAATGGTTTAGGCAAAATCTTTCTCAACTTTGATCGCTATATTGATTATCAGGGCCCTGAACAAAACAGTCATTATGTTAACCAATATCGCTCATTTTCTTTGGCTTTGGAACAGGTGACTGAGAATGCGTTTTGTTATGCACTCAATGTGTTAGCCAAACTGAAAGGTGAACACTCTAAAAATAAAACCTTGCCTATTGTGCCCCTTGTCTTAGGCGGAGATGATTTGACTGTGATTTGTGATGGAGAATATGCCTTAGAATTTACCCGCATTTTTCTCAAAGCATTTGAGCAGTTCACAGAAAAATCAGATAGTTATAATGGCATCATGCCTAACATTGCCGAAAAAGCGTTCCATGCTCGACGCTTGTCAGCTTGTGCCGGTATTGCGATTACTAAAGCGCATTTTCCATTTCATAACAGTTATCGTTTGGCAGAAGAATTGATTCAATCAGCTAAAACGGTTAAAAAGCAATTTTATATTGACACCCCTCAAAAAGAACGGGTACCTTATCCTTGTTCCGCTATGGATTTTCATCTGGTTTATGATGCCTCGTTTTCGCATTTAAGCGAAATCCGTAGACATCTCAAAGTGGATCAGAATATGGGTGAGGGTAATCAAACCCAATTAATTGCCAAACCTTACGTCGTAACGGCTGATGCCAATCTGCGACAGGCCTTGAATTTCAATGAAAAAGCGGGAAACGGCCGTGTTGTTGG
>Ga0233403_10001516_pt1 | contig 10804 bp, 15 predicted proteins | sample Na_oxic_1_MG_FD_179866 | JGI IMG/M metagenome (GOLD analysis project Ga0233403, IMG submission 179866) | Seawater microbial communities from Saanich Inlet, British Columbia, Canada - Na_oxic_1_MG | ecosystem: Environmental > Aquatic > Marine > Inlet | place: Canada: British Columbia | collected...
ACATACGCTCAGAAAAAATCAGAAGGGGCCAAAACCGGATTTGGTGGTAAAAGCTCGTGGTTCAATCAGGTATTTGGAAACCACTTAATTTTTGTCATAAAAAAAGGCTGAAGTCAGCAATAACTACTGACGACAGCCTTGATAATTTTTTGCGTGGGTTTTAGGGGAATGGTGGGTTACAGCGAAGCTGCTACCCACCCTACACGTAACCCATGCTACGCTCGCTACTCGTAACCCATGCTACGCTCGCTACAAATTACAAATTTATACGGCTTATGAGTTTTTACAAATTTCATCAATTAGCTTACCAACCCCGTATGTCACTGCTACACCTGCTCCTACAGCTGCGACTGCTATTGTTGCAGGAGCTGTGACTGGAAAAGCTAATGCAGTTATTCCTAAAACCTTTGCGCTTGCCGCTAATGATGCATTTGTTGCAATTGTACTTGCATTAGCCGCTAGCATACTTTGAGTAACAGCAGCACCAGTTAATGTGCCTGCACCTCCTGATATAGCTTTATCTTCACGTTTGCCTAAGGGGCAAAAAGTATGCTTTTTGCCTAACTTGTCTAACTCATCAAGAACGCGACGTTTTTCCATTTCTGTTAATGCCATAAGATATAACTCCTCAGTAAATACGATTGTAGCCTATTAATAATTGGGAACAAAGTATTCTAGCTATTTGTTATTTTGAATTGGCCAGATTAATGACTAAAATCAACTAATCTGCCCCCTTGATTTCATTTCTGCTCTAACTATTTTATTGATTTCAATCTTCAGGACCAAAAATAAAACCTATAGCACCGCCTAAACCTGCACCTATCATAGTACCAAGACCCGGAACTAAACTTCCAATGGTAGCACCAGCTAATAAACCAGCCTTTGCACCTTTCTCACTAGGCATAATTGTAAGCTTTCTCTTTACTGTACCATTTAGATCATCGAAAACACTATATTCGCAATACTCCAAGCATTGTTGTTTATCAAGTAAAACTTCAACTAAGTCTTTGTGTTTATTATTCATAACCATTTCCTCAATGCCACTAAATTAATAAAAATGAGCTAGACGCTGGGCGATTGCCACCTAACACCGTTCTTGAGCCGTGCGTCTTTTTGCGTCGGCTCCAAGGCCAAGCAAGCGTAGGGTGGGTAGAGCAACAGCGAAACCCACCTCTTTCTTTAACCATACAAAATGATGGAGTTCGTTCCCACCTACACTTTGCTACCATAATTAAAATTGGATTTTTCTGTGTTTAAACACCATAAAAATGGTGGGTTTCGCTATCGCTTTACCCACCCTACGCTTGCTCATTTCATTTTGCACTTTTCCCTTAATCTTTTCAAAAGGATAATTATCTATTTCAATAGGTAATCTTTCTATAAATGGTTCAGATACAACCTTTAGGTCAAATTTTTCAACCACCTCATCAATCGTTTTAAAGTCACCATAAGACATGTTATAGCCCTCCTATAATTGTAGAATAATTGGGGTCAGAGTAACATTAATTACGACAGTTTCCTCTTAATTTTAATTTTACTCTGACCCCAATTTTTTACCTTTTACCCATCCTACGCTTGCTGGGCTGATATTTCATGACGGATACGGCGAATCTCTACAATTTCTTCATTAATCATTATTTTCTTCTCCATCAAGATAATTTAAAGGTGTTAAAAGCATGGGAATTGGTAAGCCTAGTTCGTAATTAATAATCCTGATATGGTTAAATTTATTCGGGTTTGCTATATGGCGACAATTCCAAGTGATTAAAACATCTATTTTATGAAATGATGCCATAGCTAAATGTAGGGCATCACCTGCTGGATCATTTGGCATAACTTTCTTTTCAATATAAACAGCGGTTATTTCTTCAACTTCATCGGTTATTTGGAGTAGTTCAAGTTCTTTTATTAAATTTACCCTATCTTTTGTTGATTGGCTATTGCCTCGAAGAAGTTCAGACATAACTGCTGTGCTGGTAAACAATGTAAACTGAGATGAATATTCTTTCCACCATTGTCTAGTCCAATTTTTACGAGCAGTCGCTTCTATACTTGAGCGTTCTGTAAAATAAAAGCTTGGAATAGATGTTTCTATGTATATATTGGTCATTTTATTAAATTGTTTTTATTAAAAAATTAGTTGGTGATGAGATGATTGGTAATGAAATGGCGGCTTGTAGCAAAGGCTCCAAGACCAAGTTAGAATTAAATTTACTCTGACACCAATTATTTTGACGTTGCAATGAAAATTAGGATTGTACAATGCAGAGCATTGACGCAGGCATTCCCAAACAGAGTTTGGGAACGAGAAATACAAAATGATGGAGCAAGCGTAGGGTGGGTAGAGCAACAGCGAAACCCACCTCTTTCTTTAACCATACAAAATGATGGAGTTCGTTCCCACCTACACTTTGCTACCATAATTAAAATTGGATTTTTCTGTGTTTAAACACCATAAAAATGGTGGGTTTCGCTATCGCTTTACCCACCCTACGCTTGCTAGTCAGAAAAGTATTGGACTTTTTATTTTCAGTCTCAAAAAATTGAGCAATGTATCCTTGGTATCGAATAAAACGAATTATCTCTTCTTCAATAAGTATCTGAAAGGCTCTTTCTCCCATCCAACTGTATATTTTTACCAATTCTTCAAATTCTATAGTCGGGATTAATATTTGGTCGTACCACAATAAATGATTTGCAAATGAAGATTCGAGGTCAAATTCGTTTGTTGATACTATCTTGCCATGGGGGCTAAACAATAATGATTCAATTATTTTTTTCATGGGTATTCGCCTTTAACCTAACACCGCTCTTCACCCGCGCGTCTTTTTGCGTCGGGTGCAAGGCAAAGTTAGCAGGTAAAGCAATGCGGAGCGAGCACTACCTACTAACACCTTTCTTGAGCCGCCGATAGGTCGGCTCCAAGACCAAGTTAGAATTAATTTACTCTGACCATAATTATTAGACTGCTTAAGTCTATTTATATTCAAAATATCTTACCGTCCCAAGAACCACCCCACGACCATCGCGCCAAGCCGGTTTACCAAATACTTTGGGTCCACAGGTACCATTATTTCTCACATGAAATTCAATGCGGAAGCGATCTTCACTACGACTAGTGATTCCACTGTAATGGGATTTGGTAGAGACGTGTGTATGGATTGTCTTAATTGACGTTGTATCAATCTTCCAGCCTAGATCAGCATAAACATCCCGAACATAATCTTGCGGATCAACACAATGAGCGTTTTTTTCATTAAATGAGAATTCTCTTTCACGTCGCTCACCAGCGGTAACTACACCACTTACCAGAATCAGAACAACAACACTCAATAATAGTTTTTTACGTAACATATTTTAAATCTCCTTCAGATAAATCAATAGGTTATAAAACCAACCCGTAACGACAGGGACTAAGTGCAGTAGGGCGGAGCTTTTCAGCAGGATAACACCGCTCTTCTCCCGCGCGGATTTTTGCGTCGGGAGCAAGGCAAAGTTATGACAATTTCAATCTTGTATTGAACGGAATAAGTTAAACTAAGCCAACTATGTCGCCATAGCCGACTCGTCTTCAGCACCGTACATGAGAGTTTCCAGCTCATACGGCTCCTCTCCTAATTGTTTGCGTTGACTTTAAAACACCAGTCTTACATGTTCTATTGCCTTCACAATCCCGTTCATAAATCGTCATCATTTCATCATGCTCTGAAAATTTTATTTCCACTCATGGTACTGATATAATTTACTAATTAGTATTGCTCTCAATTAGCAGTGTACACGTCTGCATATCCTCTTCATTACAAAGAGGCATTGGCTTCTTGTACAATCCTGTTATTCCAAGCTACTAAAGTTTGTCAAACTCCTCTCACTGCTTGCTTGTGAGACTTACTTGAAATAATTACCCCGTTCCCAAAAGATGGCACATAAGGACTTAGGTTCTATCTTTACGCCGTGGTAATGTCTCTAAGAAAGAATAGGGGACAGACCACATTTATTTTCAAAGCATTTTTGGGCACCTTTCAAAAGTAGTTGACAGTTGTTTCGTTCATTGCGTGGAACGGATTTCCCGAAACCAAAGCCAAGTGTAAGTTTCGGGAAAGCAACGAAGTTCCATTCCCGAAACAATTGTTCACTATTTTTGTGGGAATATGAAGGGTGCCCATTTTTGCTAATTTTTTTGCTTCCAAACGAATAGCTTTTCTATTATGTTGGAGTAAATAAAACGTGGTCTGTCCCCCATTTTCCCCTAAACGTGGTCTGTCCCCTATTTTATTTCCATTGTATTAATTGGAAACTGCAATCCAATTTGCAAATAAAGCTTGGCCCCAATGTGTGCCACCATTACCATCTACACGAACGACATTAGCTGTGAAACCGGTTTTAGTAACCGAAAAGATTGTAATAGCAAAAGTATCAGGAGCACCTGAAGGAGACGACCGGTTATGGGATGGAGTTACAACTACCACTGGCTTGTTAGAAAAAGGAGTGGCAAAAGTTACAGAGAATTTTTTTACAAGACTTGCTGTGGTAGTCCCAACTTCTGCGATTCCCGTTTGGAGCAACATGTCTGCATTTGCTACGGATGAGAAAGTCAATAATGCAGAAACCATCAAAGCCGATATTAATTGTTTGAATTGCATATTAGTTAAGTATCTCCCAAAATAAAATGAATTAAATAAATTGTTCGATTTAAGAACGGTGAAAATTAACTTGACAACATTACTATTTAACTACTTATTAATTATAAGGCACATTCGCCCGGTTATTCCTAGATATTGACCGGAAATTCAGGCAGACCCGGTTTAAGAATTATCCGGTCAAACATATTTGACGTTACAGTCATGCACACGAATTTAACCGGAACTCTAACCAATCGAATAACCACAGTTTGCGATTATGATTCACGACTAAAATTTCATCGTTGCCCCCCAATAGAGGCGAAATCAATGCCACCTATGTCATATTCGTTGAATATAGTGGTAAAATTGGATTTTTCTGTGTTTAAACGCCATAAAAATCGTTCCCATAATGGGAATTTTTCCCAAAATGGGAAATATTTTCCCGTATTGGGAACATAGTGTAAACGTTTACCATGAATAATCATGATGATTACTTGATGGATTCCCACTGTTGTTGCTTTCGATAAAGGGTGGTTTTTCCGATTCCCAATATTTTTGCCGCTTGTACGACATTACCATTACAATATTCAATGGTTTTAAGAATCGCCTCTTTTTCAATTTCTTTAAGAGAACCAAATTTATTAATTGTTATCACGCCTTTGGGGGTTATAGTTGAATCAGTAGCCCCTAAAGAACTAGTGCTATTATTGTCAATATCCCCACCATTTCGTATGGTAATCATCTTAGCAGTAATCACGGTGCTTCTATTTAATACCACCGAATTATAAATGGTATTTTGCAATTGCCGTACATTACCCGGCCACTCGTAATTTAATAACTTTTTCTCAGCTTCGAGATTAAAGCCCTGAAAATCTTTCTGCTCCTCTTTAGCAAACTCATGCAGAAAAAACTTAGCCAGCAATAAAATATCTGGCCCTCGTTCACGTAAAGTCGGCAATTTTATTTCAATAACGTTGAGACGGTAATAAAGGTCTTTCCTAAATCGTCCAGCTTTAACCTCAGTCAACAAATCCCGATTAGTCGCACATATAAAACGCACATCCACCCGCTCTAATTTATCACCACCGACTTGGCGAAAGGTTTTCGTTTGCATAAAGCGTAGCAAAGTACTTTGTAAATCCAGAGGTATTTCTCCAATTTCATCCATAAATAGGGTACCCCCATCAGCCTGCAACGCTACCCCAAGCTGTTCATTAATCGCATTCGTAAAAGCACCTTTGACATGACCAAATAATTGACATTCCATCAATTCTTTGGAAATAGTGGCACAATCGAAAACGATAAATGGTTGAGCCGCCAGTTTACTTTCCTTATGAATCGCCTCCGCACACAATTCTTTACCAGTACCAGTTTCACCCGTAATCAAAAGAGGTGCTTTACTAGCCGCCACCTCATCAATAGTCTGGTAAACCGTTCGCATTGACTTAGAAGTACCTACCAAACCATGATAACGTTCACGGGATAACTTTTTTGACACGCGCAACTACCTCCGCTGATTGAAAAAGTTTGGAAATATTCAATAATATAAGAAATGTGCATGAAACAAATTAGGAAACGTGAGGGCAACCACAAGGGATTGCCCCTACGAAATTTGGGCAAAAGGATTTTCTCGTTCCCACGCGCCGGCGTGGGAACGCATTCTCGACGTGCTAACGTCGCGGGGCCGCAAGCTCAATCGGTTCCCACGCCGGCGCGTGGGAACCAGAAACCAGAAAAAGGGATTGCCCCTACGAAATTCAATCGGTTCCCACGCCGGCGCGTGGGAACCAGAAATCATACAAAATGGTGGGGTTCGTTTTTCTACCCAACATCTACCTTTGCTATACAACTATCTTGGAAAAATAAGTGTAGTAACGGTAGTATTTTACATAATTTTCCAACATCTCCAAAGATTTTCGCGGGTTTTTGTCGAAAGCAAAATTTATCAAATCATGGATTTCAAAAGGTGTGCTGTTTGGCAAACATGAGTCAATAAACATTTTCTCGCGCAATGTCAAAGTGGGTACGTTTATTTTTTCGGGTGGCCCCCATTCTTTAATGGCAAGTGACCATTTGCCAATCGTGGTGTTGTCCATGAAATCTTTGACTTCATTTTTATCCAGCAAAATACCCGTCAAAGTTAGCATTTGGTGAGGGCCATCAGAATACACAAACGCAGTGAGCGGTTGAAATAAATGGTTTGGTGAGTCTTGTGTGACTGATTGTGTTTTAACGACATTTTTCAAAATACCACAAAGTACTTGTGGAAACTGCTCTTTATCTATCTGGTGTTCGTCAACATTCTGTAGCAGTTTTCCAACGCGGCTTTTAAACACTTGAAAGCGGTGTTTCCTTTTTTCTTCTGGTGTGTTTCCTTTGTTTCCCAAAGCTTCGGGATTAGCATTCAGTGTTATCTTAACCACATCATAAGGATGTATTTTTCCAAGAAGCAATTGAAATTCTGAAAGTTGATCTGCCAATTTTTTGGGTTCGACATAATCCAACCAAATGATGGCGTTATCTTTCAAATCGTAGGAACGTATATATTTATTGCTTGACAGATTCAAACATTCGATGCAACTTAATGGTTGGTTAAAACGTTGCCTTTGATAGGTATGCGGTTCTATCTCTAGTGAAATCATACGCTTATTGTCAAAATAAGCATGTATGAGTTTAAAATCTTCCAAGAAAGGGCCACCAAACCCGATATAAACATATTCCGAGAGTGACCGAATCCGATTTATTTTGCCACATAGCTCAATAAACAATTGGCGTTCGATTGCTTTGTTGGGCCTTAAATGATAAGGCAAATTGCTACCACTCATGGTTTGATCTCCCGCAAGACTCTATTGAAGCATTCAATACCAACTTGTGATGCCGGCGTATCCTCATCTTCAAACAAGAACTCGGCTAGTCTCCAAATTTCGAGCTGCCTATAAGCGAATTTGATTTGGCGTTTGGGAATTTTCTCATTCGGTTTCGGCAACTTCGGCAAGTACTTTTTTTCCCATTGATTACCACGAACTTCGTTAAAATTACTTTCCGGGATCGATGCGATAACTTTCCTAACTTCAGTCGGCTGCATTTTTTCGTAAAGTGCTTTTTCTTCTTCTCGATAATCCCTCCATTGATTGATAAAATCCGTGAAGAGCCAAGTGCCTTCTGTCATCATGTTTTTAGCAAGGTAATAAACATAAGACGACGGATCAATACCCTTCTTAGTGGTTGTCAGCGGCAGTTTCCTTGAATCTAAGCTTTCAAATTCAACGACACCGAAAATGGCACTAAATTGGCTCTGATAATGGGGGACAATTTTGTCGCCCCACCCGGTTAATGGCGTTTTATCCGCATATACCACGACATGGTCATTACAAATAATCGTCCAACCGGCATCTTCCCCCCGACTAAGCCAATTCAGATCTTCTTCAAGTTCATCATCCGTGGGTGTGGGGCCGAGTAGTCCTACTACTAATCTCACTTTGACATCAAGGGTTTCGGCTTTATAAATATAGGGGATAATTCTTGGCCCCGGTTTTCTGGCCCTTGAGTTAAATAAGACTGTCAACGGTTGTCGTTTAACGGGTTTATCACCCAGCGTGATTTGAAATCCTTTGCCGATGATAAGCGTATAGTGGGTGGCCATCAAATCCCGAAGTTTATTGATGAAAACATCTTGAAAATCAAAGAATTGTCTTTGAATATATTCATGCAAATCACCAATTTCAATCATCGTCCCCGGTTCTTTGAAGGGTTTATCAATAGGGGTTAAGGGCCAATCCCATTGTTCGCCATTATCTGCCCAGTCTTTTTCGATTACCACCTCAAACGCACTGTCAGCCGTTTGAGAAATGATTCTGGCTGAACCTCCCATTTTAAAGATAGCCCGTTTCATGCCGATGCCATACATGCCAAACGTGGGAAGATGACTGTCGTGTTCTAAGTCTTCCTTTCCCATGGCGAAAGCACCGGTTTCCGCTCGTTCTCTTGATATGCCACCACAGTTGTCACTGATGATAAATTTGTCATCGAAGAACTCAATTTTGGCCCAAAAACCTTTATAAGGTTCTTTGGCATGGCGTTTTTTGGTAGTCCGCAGAGCACCATCCACACAATTATCAAGCAGTTCAATAATCGCATCGGGGATATCAAGGTCTCTTGTCAGCATATCCACGAAAAATTGTTTGCTCGGAAAAACGAAAGCAGTTTCTGTCATTTTTATGTCCTCATAATGAATTGATGGAAGAAACAAATTTTATTTTTAGTACTTCTCCTTAGTACAACGGATCAGGGGATTAACCGGATTGGTGCAAAACTGTAATTCACCTTATCGAACAAAGGCACTCCCCCTACAAGCTCTAAACGATAGAGCCATCACACACCAATCCGGTTATTCCCCAGATCCGTTGTACTAAATAAATGTCCAAGTTATTTCTTTACCGGCACTTAGTACTTTTTGGAATCCAAACCTTTTTCTCGCTACGCTTGCTTGCTGCGCTTGCTAAAAATGACGGAATAAAACGTTTCGGCCCCCCATTTGGCAATTGATTCATGAGTGTCCGGAGCATGGAAATACTGGGTTCCATTGCTTGTGCTTCTTGCTCAAATTGAACGAGTTCCTCTTGATTAGACTCATATTCTTCTATTGACATTGAAATAAGAGTAATTAAGTTATTTAGAGGATCTTTTTCAGAATCTTCTGCTAAATCAAAAAGATATTCAACAAATTCTAAAGCATCTTCATAATCCTCACTTGTGTGGATATGTAAAATTGGCGATGCGAGCGTAGCAAATGCCCGAAAAGAATCTGTCAGTGCTTTTGATTGTATAGTTGACATCACAGTTCTCCTCCTCTATATCGTTTGCAAAGTTTGTCATACTCTGCATGAGTGACAATATGCTTGACATATAACCTTTGGTGTACAAATTGAATGGCAGCCATTAACCTTAAATGATTGCCACAAATATCAATAATCCACCACTTGTCCCGGTATTTAAAATTATCCAAAGATGGGAAAAACATTCTTAACTCCTCTGGGGTTTTAAAGATACCTTTTTTCAGCGTATTATAGGTATCCATAATCGCTTCTCGACAATTAGGATAGTTATTTGCAGCATCATTAAATGGTCTTTTTGAGATGATATGCACAACATGCTCTCCAGTTTAACCTCGTCCAGCAATGAGGACGCTGGCGCGTCCCGACTGGTTCCCGCGCCTTTGCTTAGGGAACCAGAAAGCTTTTATGATAGCATATTTTGCCAAACTTTTTGTAATCGTTGTATTGACACCGGATATGCCGTCTTCAATTCTTGGGCAAACAAAGATACTCGCAATTCTTCTAACATCCAATGAAATTGGGTTAATTCTGCACTTGGTTTTTCACTGGCGGCATGATGTTGCCAATACGCTTCCCACAATGGGGCAATTTGGGTGGCTTTTTTGGCATCTTTGTTGGGATCAAGTTCTAGCCGGTTTAAGCGCATTCGTACTGCCTTCAGGTAACGGGGGAAATGCTTGAGTTGAGCCAAAGGAATATCCTTCACAAAACCGTCATAGATTAAGTGTTGCAGATGTTGTTTAATTTCTGGTAGGGCGGGGTTAGAAAGTTTTTTGAGTTGTTGGGTTAATGTATTATATTCTTCCAACACATCCGCTAATTGTGTAGCATATTCGTGAGCCGTCAGCATTAAACGTTGGTTGCCGGTTGCCAGTCGTTGTTCAAATTCGGTTTTTTTCGTGGGTAAAGGCTCAGCTAAAAAAATGGATTCCACTATTGCCGTCAGCATGTCCCGTTTCAAATGTTCCGATTTACCTATCTTCAGGTATTGTAAAGACAATTTGTGGTCAATCGGCATTTGTTTGAGCAATTTTTTTGTGGGTAAACCTAACAGAAATAAACGCCGTAAGCCGCGACGCAATTGTTGTTGGGCAGTGGTGGGATTGTCTAGTACGCGCAGAGCCACATCGGTTTCTTGATCGACGAGGGTAGGAAAACCTTGCACTGTAACCCCATTAATGGTGAGCGAAACTTGCTCGGGCAAATCACCAAAATTCCAACTGGTGATATTATCTTTTTCTAAACCACTATCTTTAGCCACCTCACGCCGACATTCTTCAGTAGCATAGTTCCCCAATTTCTGTTGCAAGGTATCCAAATCGCGCCCCATATCTAAAACATTATTTTCCC
>Ga0233403_10001517_pt1 | contig 10802 bp, 15 predicted proteins | sample Na_oxic_1_MG_FD_179866 | JGI IMG/M metagenome (GOLD analysis project Ga0233403, IMG submission 179866) | Seawater microbial communities from Saanich Inlet, British Columbia, Canada - Na_oxic_1_MG | ecosystem: Environmental > Aquatic > Marine > Inlet | place: Canada: British Columbia | collected...
ATCCGGCCTTTGTAACTAAGGTCTCCATGCCTTTAAACACAGGCTGTCCAAAACGCATTTTCATGAGTATGATGCATGTAAACATAATAGAATCAATACTTTAAACCATATTTTGGAAAGGTCAAATGATTCAAAAACAGATACGAAATCATCAAAATAATTGTTCTGTATGTTCATAAAATCCTCTTGTCAAAATTAAGTTCTTCAGCCTGCTTCAGCTTTCAGCCTCGGAATTTATTCCGAGGCTTGGCTTACCCGGCTGAATCAGAGTTAAGCCGCCATTCTTTCTTCATATCTGCTGATATCCACATACGCAAAGAGCAGATCGGCAAAATCGGGATTTTCCAGATGTGCTGACACTGGCTGTTTTTCCGGAACATTCCGGCCCGCCTCCCAGTAAGCATCCAGATTTATATTTATTGCTTCCATGGCAGCGATTCTGGCCGCTTTGATTGTTTCTCCGCAAGTGACAACAGCCAGGTCAGGAATCTGGACAGCGAACCCGGATTCGGTTTCCTCCAAAACAATAAGATAACGCATTACTTTATCTCCAATTTCAGTTTTTTCACAGTATTTGCCGCCCGTCCCACAGGAACATCTTTCTGCGGATGGACGATTGTCAACACAAAACGACTGTCTTTATGCTTGAAGTTGTGATGATCCCCTTTCACGCTTACCAATTGCCAACCAAACTCTCTGGCAAGTTTTATCAGTTCTCTGCTTGTGTATCTTTTTGGCATTCAATATTTTCTCCGAAATTAAAAGAAACGATGCAATTTGCGTCAAGATTTTGAAGCTCTGAACCGCAGACGACACAGGGTATCGGGATTTCGCAGTCCCCATCTACATGGATCAGAATCAGCGGCTTGTCCAGCATTCCTTTTTTCTGATTATAACGGATTTAGGGGAAGCTCCGATCCAAGCCCCATAGGGGCGACATATTTGTAGCACCGGCTGATTCGGATATTCCTCAGGCCCAGTTTTTCGGTAATCTGGCCGGCAATCGTTGAGACAATATCATCCGTATCTTCAGCCATTTTGAGATGTTCCAGATTCAGCTTCATCACACGGAATCGGTCATCTGACATCAGGCTCCAGAGTACCTCCCGCATGATCCATGTCTTGCCGCATTGGCGGGGGGCCAGACGGTGATGTAATGGCCGCCTTTCTTTTCCGGGGTCTCCCCGACCAGCTGTGTATATGCCTTTTGGATCAGTTCCTCTCTGGGCACATAAAAATGCAGGTCTTTGTCAACAGCACCATAAGATGAAAATTTTCGCATTGTAAACTCCTTTTTTGTGAATTCGGCTTTCAGCCTCGGAATTTATTCCGAGGCTTTGAACTGTTGTGATAGCTGCCTTTATCCTGCTTCAGCTTTCAGTCTCGGAATTGTTTCTATTCAAAAGGATTTTTATCCGTCAGCTTCCCGTCAGGCAGTTCAAAGTATAATTTCCCGTTCCGGGAATAAGCATTCGGAATGCCGCGTCTGCGGTTTTCTTCCTGCGCCTTTCGTACCGCACGATTGCCGATTCTCTGGATTTCAATAGCCCTGCGATACGTCTCAATGTTTTTTGGCCGATTTTCATTCATAACTTATCTCCTCCTTCAAAAACAGATTGAAAAGTTCTTCATTATTGATAAGATAACTATTTCCCTCACCAATTGCAACTTCCTGAAAATAGTCGCCAGAGTTGTAAACAAGATACCAGAAATCTGCCTCATCTTTGTAAATCTGCCAGAAATTCTCTTTGCTGCGATGGAACCGGCGTATAATATCCGGCTGAGGCACATCATGTCCTCCGTTTCGGACCCGTTGTTCCACACGGGCAATGCAGACATACGACCGGCCTGAATTCGGACTTTTTCCGGCTGATCCGGGTTCAGGTGAAATGCGATGTCATCAGCATTGACATATTCATAAGCGTATGTTTCAAGATATGCTTTTGCAAAGGTTGTTTTGCCGGATCCGTTTGGACCAGCGACAATGACACAGTTTTTTGACATATTTTGCTCCTGGAATATTGTCCGACGCCGGGAGATCAATCTCCCGGCTGACAGCCCATGTGTACTGAAGCGCACTATTGTGATAACCGGCTTCAGCCTGCTTGCGCTTTCAGCCTCGGAATTGATTCCGAGGGCTTTTCTACATGACTGCCTGTATCAATTCCATGTTTCTTCTGAGCCACTCATTCACCATCCTTTCAACCCCAATATTCTTCTTTTCCGCAAGTTTGTGAACGAATGCCGCTATGTCTGGATCAATGAAAACAGAAAGCTCCGGTTCTTTTGCCGCAGCCGTTTTTCTGCCGAAGATCAGTTCTTCGGCCAATTCTTTCAACTCGGCTTCGGAAAATTCAAATTCGGGGCCCTCTTCCATGGCCATAACCTGCATCAGTATTTCTTGCAAACCCGGTTCCAGATGCGAGGAATGCTCCAGAAAGAGGTCGTGGGCCCACCTTGCCAATTTTACGACATCATAACCGGACAACATCTGACTTTTAAGCGCCTGTCCGAACGCCTGCTTTGAATAATTCATCATCCTGTCTCCCGGCCGGTTGGCGGATAATGTTGGACGATGACGGATTGCCCGTCAATCATTTTTGGATGAACACGCGTCACATCACCCGCATGGTTGTAGTGAGGCATCTGAACCGCAGATGACACAGATTATCGGGATTTCACAGCTTCATTTGCACGAATTAGTGATAAAAAAGGATTTTATGCAATAAAGGCCCGAATCCTTTCTTATCACTAATCCGTGTAGATGACACACAATCCATGCCTCAATCCTGCAAATCCTTTTATCCTGTGAATCATGGTTCAGACAGTTGATGAGATGGACATGTTCATGCCCACCTACATGACTCCTTATCACTTCCACATAAGAACCTTGATATAACCATCCGGATAATTTTTTAAGCCATTAGAATCACTTATATGATAGCCTGTGGAAATGACATAATGTGAGGTCGTGATTTTTTGAAGCCAGGAACCACGATATGTGGTGCCGGCCCAAATATTATCCAGCAAACACATGTCAGTACCGTCACTGTCAGCAGCAACCCATATGACAGATAGTCTGGGCAATACTCCCAGTTTATGCTCTTTTTCGTACTCATTATATTTTTCCACATGGAACCACCCGCTGTCATAATCAGCATCAGGTAATCCCGGCTTTACCGACGGGTCCGCCAATACTTTCCCGGCCTTCAATCCTTCAATTAGTTCATGTAAATCATATCCTTGTACAAGATATGAATCGTTTGCACTCTTGGAACTGATCGCAAACGGCGCACTCAGAATCTGCTGCCTCGGAGCAAGCTCGGCCCCGTCATCCACCTTGATGCCGAGATACCGGTCTTTTGCATCAAATGCTTCGGAAATGGATTTCCCGGCTGTGTCGGTCGTTCCGAGAATCACGTTGAACATCCCGTTCACCAGCGGCACGCTGCTGAAAATCTGCGGTCCCCATATTTTGCTCTCACTTCCACCGATTGCCGTGTCATAAAGATTGAATTCAAGTTTTTTCATTCCCGTGAGCGCCTTGCCGTCCGCATCCGCCAGCATCCCCTGATAATTCACCAGTGGCGGCACGGATGTCGCCTGCGCCATAACCCCTGCCAGCATTACAAAAACCATTGCCAATACGATCTGTTTCATTTTTCCGTCTCCTTTTGTTGTTATGGGTTGTTGTTGTTGCGGTTCTGAACCACAGATTATCACCGATTACACGGATTGCACGGATTTTCTTAATCAGCGAAATCTGAGTCATCAGCGGTAATCCGTGGTTCAAAATCCTTTAATCCTGCAAATCCCGGTTCAGAGGTTTGATGCAACAATTCAACCTTTTTAAGGGATAAAAATTCGTGCTGTTCCAAGATAATCTTCAATATATATGCCTATCTCCATTATCCTTTCAGCGCATCTCTGACGATACAGCCGTCCGTCTAATTTTCCGAATCTGCCGATTGTCAGCACAGGCAGACTTTCAGGGGTATTTTCATCCCGGAGTGTCTGCTCCAGTGAATCTTCATTTTCCATGTTGCGGTTTCCTGTAAGCAGGATCATACCGTTTTTCTGAGCAAACCGCCATACTGCCTTGTCTGTGCTGTTATCTGGCAGTCCCACATCTGGAAAAAGAAATATGCTGACAGAACAGAGCTCCGACCAACCTTCATCCCTGAGCGTCTGATAAAGCAGACGGGCTTTCCCCTCAATATCATGATCAACTAATATTCTGATTCCTGCTGTGCCAGACGTTTTTTCCATTCCTGCAATTTCCTCCACATCTCAAGCCGTTCGGGTTTGGGCGGTTTTTCGGCAATTTCCCGGAACCGCTCACGATTCCGTTCTTCCCAATAGCGGCGGTTTGATTCGGCCATCGCAACGACCTGCTCATATTCTCTCTCAGTCTGCTCACGATGGGATTCAAGAAATTCTCTGATCTCATCAGTCTGTCTGAAGGTCAGCCTGAACTCATCCTGTATCTCATCCCATGAATAGCCGGTTTTGAGAAATTCCATAATCATATAAAGCGTCAGCCGGGTTCCGCCCACGGTCAGCCCGCGTTCTGTGCGGACAATTGTCGGACGGCAGATGTTGCTATCCATGTGTTCACCTCCTTTCACCTTTTTGGGATAATCAGTAGGTCTGAAACTTTTCCCCATACGCTCCCGGGGGATTGCTAAATCCCCCGGTAATCAGGGATTTCGAGATTTCTTCCGCCTGCCGCGGGATCCGGCGGATTTACCAATCCCTCGGAGCGTTTTAGAGCTAATGATAACAGACTTTGCCATATCTGTCTTGGGCGGTCCGCTTTTCGCTCTTTTTTGAAGAAACGGATTTCTTTCGTAAGCTCCTGAACTGAACCACAGATTTCCACTGATTATCTGGCTTCCACCGATTAAGAATAACCCGAGAAATCCTCCTGATCCGTGATAATCTGCGGTTCAGATATTTACCGCCGATACTGCCGTGTCCTTGCCGTATAAAGGATATTGACCTTTATGTCCCGAATATTCTCCAGAGTTGTGCCGTTGATCGGAATCAGCAGCCGCCAGTCTGTGGCAGCAACCGGACGTTCCCGGAAAGCTTCATTCTTAAACACGAAGTCAGGAATGTCAGTATTTTGCACTCCCAGCTTGGCCGTCATCTTCTGCCTGATGTAGGGAAGGACATTCCAACCAAACCCTCTCTTGGCATAGCTGAAGGTGTAAGCCGGATTCGGGAAGACCAGAAAATCCAATTCGGAGTCAGGTCCGTCCTCGGAGTCAGGATTTGGATCGTTGAAGTTGTCCCTTGTCCTGACAAACCCGGATCCGCCATACCAGAGAAAGATTTCCATCTTTTCCGGGTCCGTATAGAGTCTGTCACCCTCGACGCTGACCTGAACCCAGTCAATCTTGCTGTCCCAAAGCCCGGTTTGAAAAATGGGCGTGGCCGAAGCCAGGTGGGTTGTTCCTTCGCTGTCCGTAATGCTTTCACTGCCTGTATCCTCATCCTCAATGTCAAATTTCACGGTGGAGAAGGGGATGGACAGATACTCGCTACTATCCACATTGACGATGTTTGCGGAATCGCTTTTCAGCTCGGTCAGGTATGCCTGAAACTGCTCCGCTGCTGATTTCATATTTCCGTCCGCGCCCTCCTTTTCAAAGGTCATGCCGAGATAATCTTTGCGTAGGGAATAGCTCCAATAATAATAATAGGAGGCTCCCGGATTACCCTGCTGGGTCGTGTCATAGCTCCGCATATTGTCAACCAGAGATTTAAGCTTGTCTGCTGTCCGCGCCATCAGGATTTTCTGAAAGATGAGATTGAGGTCCGGTTTTCCCAAGGGCCACTTGTATTCCAGTGCTTTTGCCATGAACCAGACCCATATCTGTGCCACCCGGAAACTGTCCTCGGCCTTCAGCGCGCTGTTCGTCACTTCAATGCGATATGTGGGATCTGCAAATGATCGGCGAGTCAGGCGATCCAATGCCCGTTCACGGCGCATGATCTTGTTTTCAACGTCATTGTAGAGTTGGGCCAGTCGCTTGATCTCCTGTGCGTACCTAAGTTCAGCATCGTACATATCAATTTCCAGGGTACGCAGTTCAAGGAACCAAGTTTTCACCTGGGCTGCTGAATTGATGCTCTTCTCTTCCTGATTGAAATATTCAAATTTGGCCTCTTTCTGAGTTCGCAGTTTGGTGATTGCCGCCTGTTTCTGAGCCATTTTCCGAAACATTGCAGCCTGAATACGGGCGTTGGCGGCACTTGCCGCGCCTGAGAATAATGCGCCCGAAAATCTGGGACTTTTCCGCTTCATGCCAAGAAAAATACTGCTGGCTCCGCTCAGAACAGAGTTTATACCCTGAACAACGGCACCGGCTTTTGCCGCCTTTGCCTGTATTTCACCAATTTCCACCTGCAACTCGGCAATCTTCTTACCAGTTTTATTAATGAGCCTGATCCGTTTGTCCGACACAATTTTCAACAGTGCCACACGATCCTGCTCAATCTCAATCCTGGAATGTACATTCTCCATCTGCCGTGTCACCCGCTCAATGGCATTCAACGCCACCTCGATGTTTGTTTCCTGCTGGGTGAGCTGACCGCCGCCTGAAAGCGGGTCTTCCAGATTCGGTTTGTAAGGATTGGTCGGATCAGCGCCGCAGATGGCAATCAGTTGCTGGTCATACTCGTTTTCGATGAGATCGAATTCCGAGAGATATCCCGAGGCTTTCATGTCAAACTGCTTGCGGGTATTTTTCGCCTCTTCATCATCCGTAAATGAGGTTCCCAGCGCGCCGATGGGATCACTCCCATTAGCCAGCAACTGGTTTTTTAGCCAGTTGTAAGTGTAAAGGGTACGATCCGTGGTGGTCGGTTCCACGCTTCGGATGAACAGCACATCTTTGTCAAATCCCAAGGCATTGAGCCGCTCATTGACAGCCGCCTCACGGAGCTGCCCCAACTGGGTCACCGCATCCCGCAAGGCCAGGAAAGATTCGGCCAGTCCCGGATATTTGCTTTCATGGTTCTCAGGCAGGCCCCCGGGAAAGAACATGCTCATAATCACTCCCTCTTCTAAGCTGATCTCCTGCACATACTGCTCAATCAGTTCAGCAGCTTTGCCCCGCTTTAATCTCATCACGAGACGCCATGCAACCTCATGCACCACGCGGGCGCGCTGGGCCAATGCCCGGATCATGGCCGCGACATCCTTGTAACCTTCATAAACAATGGGAGGCCATTCTGCGTCATCGGGAAACCCGTCCGGTTCATCTGTCTCCTTGAATGCGGGGTGATTCCGGTAATCCAGAGTTCTTTCGGGCGCAAACTCCAAGAGGTATGCCCGCTTGATGGGACTGGTAAACAGATCCAGCCAGACTTGACTCGCTTCGTTGAAATATTTCCATGCACCTTGCTCATCCTGTGTACTGAAAGCATCCACGGCGATATTCCACCCGAACTTTTTCAGCTCATCATTGATGACGGTTCCTGAAGCGCGTAGTTCTTCAAAGAAACGGACACAGAATGCCCGCTCCAAAGCCAGATTTCCCTGCATCAGCAGAGCGACGCTCTGGTAATACGGAATATCCAGCAACAGATATCGGAGGTCCATGAGGGTGCCGGCATCATCTATGGGATATTCCAGATAAGGATTCATGTTGAACGCGGTAAAGAGATACTGCATGGCTTTGCTCGCTGTTTCCTCATCGAACAATGCATCCGGGTCATAAAGCTCATCATCAATGATTACTTTTCCGCTTCCTCCGGAATTCATGATATGGTTGGTGAACCAGTCAAAACCGAGATAAATGGATCCCGGGTTTTTGGGATCGTCGTTTTGGTAATAGCTGAAATAGAGGGTTTCGACATCTTTCAGATATTGATAGCCCTCATAAGCAAGACCCTCAGCCGCATTTTTCGCCTCTTGGGGAAGACCGGCCGCGTCAGGATTCACCCAGCCCAGCGTGGCCGGCGTGGGCCAGCCAATGGCCGACTGCATCATGTAGCTTGTCCCGTCATTCGGGGAGTTCGGGTGTTCGTCCGCGTTGCCGCTGAACAGGGTACACGCGGCCGTGCCGGATACGTTCTGATATGCCCCTTTCAGGAAGATCACGTTTTCCAATTCCTGGGCATTGGCAAAAGGGGCCATTATAATAAAGGTAAGCATGATGCTAAAAATGGCCCGGAAGCGATAGATTGTTTGCATGATTTACTCCTTTAACTACAAGGATGAGGTTTATCAAGGATGAAAGTCATCCATTCTAAACCAAATCCTTGTCTGTGGTTAATTATCAAACATCAGGATGAATTTCCCTGTAAGTGTAATGGGAATATCATCCCCCTGATTATCCTTGAATCCGGCAATGGTATCTGTGTAAGTGCCAGTCAGAACCCGTTTGCCGGAATCCGTAAATTCACCGTCAAATGCGATTTTCCGTGTCAGATCAGCATCCGGTGACAGATTGGATGAAGATGTGGTGAATCTGACCTGAAAATCTATTTCGGTTTCAGTATGCTTTGAAAACGTCACCGGGAAAACGCCCTTTGGAAAATAAAGAGAATAATGGCCCATCTCATCGGACTGATTGTCAATTTCCCCTTGTAACGGGTCTTCGCTGGTGATCTTCAGGGCAAAGGGCATCTGGCCGATAACACCGCTCTGCCCTTCGATTATCTTGGCGTTGTCTCTGAAGAGAATGCCGATATGTTCGCCCAGATCAGGATCAGGATCGGGATCAGGATCGGGATCAGGATCGGGATCGGGATCAGAATTCAAAAACTTCACCAGATCCGCCACATCAACCTTACCATCGTTGTTGACATCCATTTCCTGCGTGGCCGTCTCTTTGCCCAGAATGGCATCCCGGATGTCCTGCCAGGTAACTTCGGCTTGGGCAGAGGCCGGGGCCATAAAGCTTGCCAGCATCATAAAAGATAATGCCAGATAAATTTGTTTCATTTTGATCTCCTCCTGTTTAACATGTTCAGAAAAGACCTCCGAGGTTTTCAAAACCTCGGAGGTCTTGGCTCAGTTCAGACAGAGATGGGATACTCCCATTGTCCGATAATTTCATCAACAGGGATATGCACGTCGGAAAAGCAGCCCGGCGTTATGGTCATTCCCTTACGGAATTTTACCGAAGTGTCATATCCATGCTCCGAAGGATTTGTATGAACTTCCACGCAGCCTTCTTTCAGATTGACAATCCAAGCTTCTTTGATACCCGACTTCGCGTACAAAGGGAATTTCGTTTCCCGGTCATAAGCAAAGGATGTGTCGGAAACCTCAGCAATCAGCAGCACATCTTCCGGTCCGGGGTGGCCTGGGCATAAAAATCGGGCCGGAGTTTCAGAAGGGCGATATCCGGTTCAGGTTCAGAGTGTTCTTCGATGCTGACAGGATTTTGTACGCCTATGATTGCCATATCCGAAAACAATCTGCTGAATAATTGGTTCACCCTGTTGACACAGGCTGAATGTTGGCTTCCGACAGCCACCTTATGAACAATCTCCCCCTTAATGAGTTCCAGATGATCACGCTGTTTAAGAATACCGGCTTTGATCATGCGGTGGTATTCCTCTGTCGTGAACATCTTCCGTCGGATATTTGTCAGCATGAGTTTTTCTCCTTATTATTTAATGGCTTGAACCACGGACTTTAACAGATTAGTGATAATATCTTCGAGGTTTTCAAAACCTCGAAGATCTTTTAGATGCTCACATTTTGCTCCTCCTAATCTTTCCAAAAGTCATGCCTTATATATCTGTCGTCCATGATAGTTGTTCCCTTTTCATCATAAAAACCATCATTGAGAAAGTCGGAACAGACTTCAATTTCCGGGACAGACACATGGAAAAAGTTGACATCAACTCTCCCTCCGGCATCAAACCATATTTTAACGAAAAGTTCAGGATTTTGAGGACTTCCCCAGTCCACAACATCGGGATCGAGATAGAAAAGTCCCCAAACAACTTCATGTCCCCCAGCAGTTGTATCCTTTCCACCTTCGCTCCAGACCGCTTCAGTAAAACCTTTTTCGACAGTATTAACTGAAGCACCTATTTTAAGATCATCAGTGATAGAATAGCCTGAAGGGTTCTCTTGGGGTAAGTATCCTCCGGCCTGAACCCCATCCTCATCATTTTCATCCATACCACTCTGATTATTCACATAATATTGCCTGATATACCTTATATCCGGTGTCGTGATACCGTGTTCATCCGGAGTGCCGTCATAAGGGTAGTCCGAATATACTTCTATTTCTGGTACGGATACATGAAAAAAGTTGACATCAATCCTTCCAGCGGCATCGAACCAAATCTTAACGAAAAGTTCAGGATTTTGAGGACTTCCCCAATCAACATCAGTAGGATCAGCATAGAAATGTCCCCAAATCACACGATGTCCTCCCGCGGTTTCATCTTCACCTCCTTTTTGCCAGACCGCTTCAATAGGACCTTTTTCCTCAGTCTGGATAACTGCTTTGATCCAGAGCTTGGAGGTGGCAAAGTAGCCTGAATATGGGGCTGCCGGATTGGTACCATTTTGGTATTCCGCCAAATTGCTCTGATTGTCCCCGTCAAAATCATCCTCCGGTAAGACATCATCAGTTGTTGTGATATAATCATCTGGATCAGCATTGATGATCTGCTGTTCCCAATTATCGGGAAGCCCGTCTCTGTCAACATCTTCCAATATGGTAATTTTGACCTTTCCAAGATTTAATCTAACTCATTGTTTATATTGAACTTACATGTGGTCATGCCGTGAAAATGCGTTTCAGACCGGCCTGTTTTAAGGG
>Ga0233403_10001518_pt1 | contig 10801 bp, 10 predicted proteins | sample Na_oxic_1_MG_FD_179866 | JGI IMG/M metagenome (GOLD analysis project Ga0233403, IMG submission 179866) | Seawater microbial communities from Saanich Inlet, British Columbia, Canada - Na_oxic_1_MG | ecosystem: Environmental > Aquatic > Marine > Inlet | place: Canada: British Columbia | collected...
TTTTCTGGCTACTTAGGAAAAATTATAAATTATTGTATAATATATTATTTTTAATTTCTCATGAATTGGAAATCTCCTCTGGGCGGTCCCCCCTCCCAGCGGGAGGGGGCTAGGGGGAGGGAGAGATCATGAACCTAAAAATAGCATGAAAAATACACCTCCAAAAAAGCTCAAACTGCACACCCTAGGGGTTAGGTGGTCCCTGAGCTTGTCGAAGGGGGAGGGAGAGATCGTGGTTCTAAAAAATACCTCAAAAAGAAGAATGCGTAACATGAGTTCCTAAATAGCTTGCATGAAAATGTTATACCATAGTATACTGACACTTTATTAAAATTATAGCTCTATTTAAACCATTTAAAGCTAATATAGATTATTTTTTACATAAATGATTGGAATAGCTTATCAATAAATACTCTAAAAAAAATTAGTCAAAAATATTTATTTTCATCATAGTGAGATAATAATATAAAAATAACTAAAAAATCATAATATTAAATGTTTAAAAAAGCCTTTAAACTTTTTTGACCATTTATTTATAGTTATTATTTTACTTATTAATTCTTCTTTTTTAAGATAGTTTCTATTTTTTAATCATTAATTAGTTACTTATGTCACGTACCATACTCAAATAAGGAATGTCTTTTTCGAGCTTAGCTTAGAAATCTCTTTTTCGTCTAAAGCTAAATGACTTCGCTTCTCTATTGAATGTGGTGCATAACATCCGTTAATAATTTCCATCACCCCAATATTCAACCTCGTCAACCACAATAGAGAGAACAGATGAAATTTCCAAAATTCAGTGTGGCAATAGCCTGTATTTTGTTAGGAACCAGTGGTTTCACTCTTGCTCAAGATAGCGATGATGGCTTTACCCTCTTTTCTGATTCACTCCTGTATGCACAACTTCGCCCTCGCTTTGAATATGCCAATGTTGATGGTGGTGCTGATGCTGCCAAGGCATTCACTGTAAGAACCGTTATTGGTGCTGAATTCAATCAACTTGTTGGCGTAAAAGGGCTTGATGGTCATATTGAAGCAACCAATGTGAGCCATTTTGGTATCTTAGATGATTATACTCCACAACAATCTGGCTATGATGTTATTGCCGATCCGAGACAAACCAGAATGAGCCAAGCGCATATTACCTATGCTATGGGTGATACTGCGTTCATAGCCGGTAGGAAAATGCACACCTTCGACAACCAACGCTTTATCGGTCATGTCGGTTGGAGACAGATGCCACAAACTTATGATCTGATCGCGGTGAACAATCAGAGTATTAAAGGTCTGAGTTTGACTGGGGCTTATGTTAAACGAGTCAATCGTATTCTTGCCGATGCTAAACTGGATACCAACTCGGTATTGTTTCATGCCAATTACACTGTTGCTCCCACATTAAAAGTGTCTGCCTACAGCTATATGCTAGCTTCCATTCATGATACCTTTGGTATCAGAGCTACTGGGAATAGTAAATTTTCTGGTGGTAAATTCAGTTATGAAGCCGAATACGCCTTCCAAAACAAACCCACCTTTGAAGAAGAATCAATGGGTAATGTCCAGCCCGATCAGGAAGCCAGTTACTATAAGTTGGGTGGTAGATTTAATTACGGCACATTTGTCTTAGGCTTAGACTATGAAGTCCTTGGCAAACAAGAAGGTACAGAAGGGGGAGCTTTCAATACCCCACTCGCAACCCTTCACGGTATGAATGGCTGGGCGGATAAATTCCTCCGTACACCAGCTGATGGATTAGTCGATATTGCTGTGACAGCAGGCTATATCAGTAAAACATTTGGAAGAGTGGTTGGTATTTATCGCAATTTTGACAGTGATCGGGGCAGTAGAAATTACGGCAGTGAGTTTGATATCATTTATGCTAGTAATATCTCTAAATATCTGGGCATGATCGCCAAAGCCGCTTTTTTTATTGAAGGCGATGAAGCAACCGGCAAAGAACCAAAATTTGCTGATACGACTAAATACTGGCTCATGTTTGATTATAAGTTTAACCTCTAAAAAATACCAAACCTTACCTTGTTAGTATTGCCAAACAGAAATCTTTTAACATTTTGAAGAAGTGAAAAATGCTATTTCTTAAAGAAATAGTATTTTTAGAAAAATTAAAATACTTTTGTTTACCTATATACTTAGACGACAAATTTCCTTCTCTTTCTCCCCCCCATTTTTTTTCAATTGGGGGGAAAACTCCTCAGTTTTCAACTATACTGGTTAAATTCATTTTAAAGTAGTCCCGCAATGCAAAACTATCCTGAATATGTAGGTACACAGAAATCTTTTAACATTTTGGAGAAGTGAAAAATGCTATTTCTTAAAGAAATAGTATTTTTAGAAAAGTTAAAATACTTTTGTTTACCCACATATAACGATAAAATCTAAAAAAACGAAAACCGTTTTTACTCAAACTTCCCATCTCAAAAACAATAATTTTCCCAAATACAAGTTCAAGAAATCCTATTTCTTTAAGAAATAGGATTTCTGATGCTCTTAAAGGCAACTCGCAAATAATAAAATACCCGTTTCAATTCATGATATTGAAGTTGGACACGATGTTTCGTTGATATTATTTCTTGCGAGTTGCCTAAGATTTTTGAGAAGGAAAATTTATTTAAGGAAAAATTATTTTTTGGTTTTCCCTATTGTGAATTTGCTTTTTATTTTTGATGATTGCAAATAGTCGTTTTTTATCAATAAAATCGCCGAAAAACAGTAAATATTATTTTAAATTTGGGTTTGCTTATCAGTTAATCTTGAAATTAGATAATAAAAATGTTATAATTTCATTGCTTTTTTTATAACGTATAGGATAAAAAATGGAAGTTTACAGCATAACTTATTATTTTTATGAATAATTTTATAATTACTTCATAAGTGATGCTAAACTTTAAATTTTTGTCCAGTACGGATTTTAAATTACTGATGTTACGCATAATGCTTCAAAAATTGCTACAGAACTTATTTTTTTGTCTAAAGCAAAGTAATTTAGCTGTACGACGAACAATAACACTCATTGATTCGTTGTGTGCGTAACATGAGTTCATTATTTTGCAAATGTTTAAATTTTTATTAAATGTTTAAATTTATTAAAAATGTAAAATAGTTTGCCTATTGTTTTTAGTAAAATAGTTTGCGGGTTATTTTTTAATAAGCTCTTTACCTAAAATTCAAACGAGCAAAATAATGTCGACTCTTTTGTCTTAATAACCGGTAACGTGCCTGTAACATATTATGATTGAAACTGAATTAAGTGTAAAATTACCAGAACAAAACGCTGCTTTGTCACAAGACGAAGAATATTGCATTGTTGTTAATGAGGGAAAAAAGCAGAAAATTAGATTTCATGACTATCCAGAAATCTATAATATACCCGGTCTTTACGAACATCTTCTCTATGACACTTTGAAATGTAACTCACCCAAGGTAGTTTCTTCTTTGCTCGTAGATGATGTTACCCAATCTAACCTCCCTATTTCTGATCTCATCGTACTGGATTTAGGTGCTGGCAATGGCATGGTAGCAGAAGCTCTGGCTGAAAAAGGTGTCAAAAAAATTGTTGGTGTTGATATCATTGAAGAAGCTGCCGAAGCAACTGAACGTGATCGCCCCAATCTCTATCACAACTATTATGTTGAAGACATGAATAACTTGTCTGAACAGAGTGAAGAGGAACTGAAAGCCACCAATTTCAATTGTATGGTTTGTGTAGCGGCATTGGGATTTGGTGATATTCCACCGGCTGTATTCGGTAATGCCTACAATTTAGTTGATAACGACGGATGGGTAGCCTTTACTATCAAGAAGGATTTCTTTGATAAACATGAAGATACCACCGGATTTTCAAAACTCATCCGGAATCTCACGGAAGATGGCAGGTTAGATATTCAAGTCAAACATCCCTATCGCCATAGATTATCGGTTGATGGTAAGCCACTAGAATATATAGCAGTGGTTGGCAGAAAACGCACCGATATTCCTCAATCCATGCTTCAATGAAGCTAATAGCTGTTTAATCAGCTATTTTCATGAGTTCCTCAAAAATTTTGCGTTTTTTGTAGTAGAAAGTAAAATAATTTTATTTCATCGCACGAATTAATGATTTCTTTAATCATTTTAAGATTGGTGTCGATTCTATCCTTGATGTTGTTTTAATATCTTTGCCTGTAGCATAAAGCATTTTTTTTAAAATTAATCTGTCATTCCCGATTGAAAATCAGGAATAACACTGAGTTTAAGAATTACCTAACTTTTTTAGGTATTCCTATTCCGATTTGCTTAGGCAAAGGTATTATTCTTTTTGATCCTATCAACATGTCCCACCTTCTCATCTCCGCTGCTCACAAATCTGCTGGAAAAACCACTATTACGCTTGGCTTATGCGCTGCACTTACAACGCGTGGTATTACTGTCCAACCGTTCAAAAAAGGACCCGATTACATCGATCCCTTATGGCTAACGCAAGCTGCTAACCGCCCATGTCATCATTTAGATTTTTACACCATGAATCGGACTGAAATTCAAACCAGTTTTGCACAATATAGCCAAACTGCTGATATCAGCATGATTGAAGGCAATAAAGGTTTATATGATGGTATGGCTGTTGATGGCAGTAATAGTAATGCAGCATTAGCCCATTTATTGGGGGCCCCTGTTATTTTGGTGTTGGATACTAAAGATATGACACGCGGCGTTGCTCCCCTGGTTTTAGGCTATCAACTCTTTGATAAAAACATTCATATTGCTGGTGTTATTTTAAATCGGGTCGGTGGTGAACGACACGAAGGCAAACTACGCGAATCAATGGAATATCATACTGATGTGCCAGTGATTGGTGCTGTGCGACGCAATTCGAGTTTCTTAATTAAAGAACGTCATCTAGGTTTGATGCCCAGCAATGAAGATAACCAAGCCCAAGAAAAAATTAATACCATTGCTACAGTCATTGCCGAACAAGTTAATCTTGAACAATTGCTAAACATTGCTAAACAAGCAAATCCTCTTCCACCCATCGAAGCTAAGAAAATTGGAGAAAATAAATCCTTCCTACCCGTTTCGACAAGCTCAACGACTTCTTTCCAAAGGGGAGGAATATCGAGGGTTTCCAGAATTCATTCCTCATTCCCGAAACACCAACGCGAAAATATTCCAACACACCAAAATATCAAAATTGGCATCATTCGAGATGCTGCTTTTGGTTTTTATTATGCCGGTGATTTAGAAGCTTTGGAAACAGCCGGTGCAGAATTGGTTTTTATTAACGCTTTGCACGATTCCCAATTACCCAAGGTCGATGCCTTATTTATTGGTGGTGGTTTTCCAGAAACACGCATGGAACAACTTGCCAATAATCACAGCTTGAAAACGGAGATTCGTGAAGCGATTGAAAACGACAGGCCCGTTTATGCCGAATGTGGTGGTTTGATGTATTTAGCGCGTCAACTGACTTGGCAAGAGAAAACTTGTGACATGGTAGGGGCTTTGCCCTTTGATATTGTGATGGGAACCCGTCCTCAAGGACGAGGTTATGTCATTATGCGTGAAACCGGACAAGGATTATGGCCCTTAATAGATTCATCAGGACAACCGGCTGAATTTCCAGCCCATGAATTTCATTATTCGCAAGCTATTAATTTACCTACAAATATCACTTATGCCTATCAAGTATTGCGCGGGCATGGTGTTGATGGTAAAAATGATGGCATCATTTACAAAAACACTCTAGCTAGTTATGTCCATCTACGCGACGTTGAAAATAATCGGTGGACGCAACGATTTGTGGAATTTGTTCGTCAAAAGAGTACAACGAAACTAAAGAAATAAAGGAGTAGCCATTCATTGTACTCATTTTGTTTGTTTCTGGAATGAAGGATGATTTTCCTAAATCTCAAATTGAGAATTGATTTATTGAATATTATTTGAACTATTCATTGATTAGCTATAATAAAAATATGCGAATTATATCTCGAAAAACACTTAAAACTTTTTGGAAACAATATCCCGATGCTCAAAAATCCCTAGAAGCATGGTTAGAAGATGCCAAAAAAGCGATTTGGAAAACACCAAATGAGATAAAAAATGTTTATCGAAATGCCAGTATAGTCGCTAATAATCGTGTTGTTTTTAACATCAAAGGAAACGATTACCGTTTAGTGTTGGCTATTAATTATGAATGTGGCATTGCCTACATTCGTTTTATTGGCACTCATAAAACTTATGATCAAATAGATGTGACAACCATTTAATTGGAGTTTTGTTATGGAAATTAAACCGATTAGAACAGAAGCTGATTACGAAGCAGCCCTTAAAGAGATAGAAACCCTTTTTGAGGCAAAGGCAAATACAGAAGAAGGGGAACGCTTAGAAGTTTTGAGTATTTTAGTTGACGAATACGAAAATAAACACTATAGCATCCCACATCCTGATCCAATTGAAGCCATTAAGTATTACATGGAAAGTCGTGGTTTAACTGAAACTGACTTAGAACCTTATATTGGTAACCCTATTCAAGTGACTGAAGTCTTAAATAAAAAACGTCCGCTCTCAATAGATATGATACGTTCATTACATACTGAGCTTGGCATGTTGGCAGAAACGTTGATTCAACCGTATGCCTTATAGCGTTTTTGAGTTTAATACGTTACCGAGTTATAGCGTTCAAAATCGGTTGGGGTTCATTCCTATTGAGTTCATTTTTTCAGAGAGTTTCTTTTTCGGTAGTGGTGCAATGTGAGTGATATAGCAATCCTAAATGAGTTATATAGACTTTGTCATTTTGAAAAAAGGAGTGACGCGGAGCGTCACGGATGGATTCCAACGCCGGAGCGTTGGAACCAGAAAAAATCGTTGGGGTTCATTCCTATTGAGTTCATTTTTTCAGAGAATTTCTTTTTCAAATGTAAATTAAAAATCTCAATTCCACACAGTTAAAATAGCCTCGCGCAATTCATGGAGTTTGCCATGAAAAAAATGGGAAGCATCTGGCATCATAATAAATTGGGGTTGATGGATTTGAGCTGTAACCCATTCTGATACTGCTTGTGATGACACAACCTCATCTTTGCTACCTTGAATGACTAGCGTAGGAATGTCGCTTAATTGCAATTGTGCCTCTTTAAAGCGTTCTACGGGGGGTGCTACTAATAATAAACGCTTAGCTTTCACATCACGATGTCCTCGCAAGGCAACATAACTGCCAAAGGAAAATCCTGCTAACCATAATTTATCTGGCGCGTATTCTTTTTGAAGCCAGTCAACAATAGTGCGTAAATCCTCAGTTTCACCATCACCTTGATCAAATTTTCCTGCACTTTTGCCCACGCCTCTAAAATTAAAACGTAGCGTCGCAATGCCTAATTGGTTGAAAGTGCTGGTAATCATGTATACGACTTTGTTGTTCATGGTGCCACCGTACAACGGATGAGGATGACAGATGACCGCATAACAAGTGGGTAATGTATCGGTTTTGGGGCGCGTGATAATGATTTCTAAATTGCCAACTGCCCCTGGGATTAAGAGTTCTTGTGAAATATACATCACCTTTTACTGTTGTATCGCTATCAAGATAATATGAACAAATCTTAGAAGTTTCTACAAATACTATTTCTTTAAGAAATAGCTTATGTTGGGAGTGCCTGCTACGTCTCATAAGACTATCAATCTGGTATTCTAAGACGTTCAACAATACGCCCATTTTGTAGATGCTCTGAAATAATTTCATCAATATCCGCTAGTTCTTTATAGGTGTACCAGATACCTTGAGGATAAACAACCATCACCGGACCGTCTTTACAACGATCCATACAACCGGCACTATTCGCACGCACTCCATCACGTCCAATAATTCCTAATTCTTTAGTGCGTTTTTTCAAATAATCGCGCATGGCTTGTGCATTATGATTTTGACAGCAACGTTGACCTTCAGTACGTTGATTGGTGCAAAAAAATACGTGATAACGATAGTAAGTATCAGTCATTGTTTTATCCATCACAAAAAAAATTAATTATACTTTGAACGGGTGAGATGTAGACTTTTTGGAACGGTTGTTTCGTCCATTATTGTAGCGATTTCTGAAACCAAAAAGCCAAAATATAAAGTATAACCGTTTGGAAATTTTATACTAATCAAAGAAACCCTCTTCCTAATCCTCTCCCATATTTCGGCATGGTTCGATATGATTCGACAGGCTCATCAACCGTCACAACAACCAGAATGATGGAACTTCCTCTCCCGTAGGCGATTAAAAACGCTTTTGAAAGCCTGTTAGTATGACTTTAGAAAAACCGAAAAGAAAATTTGGCTGTGTACAGTATGATTAGCTGAAAAAAAATGAAGCTTTTAACTTGGTATTATTTTTGTATTCTATAGATATATACTGAACGTATTTCAAATCAGTGAAAATTTTGAATCAAGAGAAATCCGATTTCTTCGACATTTTAGATTTTCACAAAATTCAAAGGCGAACAGTATAGATTCTTTAAAAGTTTTATTGCCGTGTATAACGCAATGTTTTAAAAACCTCGAAGATTTGAATCATGTTATCTGAATGACTAGAAATCAAATTTTTCGACTATAATAATCCAAAATAAATTATGGAGTCCTATTACTGTGGAATCCAAAATTTATTTTGGAGATTTTTGCCACATTTTAAATCGCATCTGACAATCAATGCCACCTTCGTTAAGGGCAACCATAAAGGATTGCCCCTACATAAGATCATGATTTATAGGGGTAATCCCTTGTGGTTACCCCTTAATGGCATTGACCTGACAATACAATAAAATATGAAATTTACCTTTTTAATAAAATATCGCTATTTTTTGACAATAACATTACTTATCCTGAATATTTTTCAGGTGGTATTGGCTTTGGATTGTGAGCAAGCAACGGATTTACTTTATCAAGCTTATGAATTGCATAGTAAAGGTCATAATATCGCCAAACAACAGAGTTTATTAAAAAAAGCCTTGGGCTATTGTCCTCAGCATCCAGAATTGCATAATGCTTTGGCTTCTGTGTTTGAGGAACAAGGCCATTTGAAACAAGCAATTGAATATTATAAAAAAGCGGCGAAACAAGAACCAGAATTTACCGAACCTTGGTATAGTTTGGGAGAAATCTATTATCGACAAAAGCGATTTTCTCTTAGCCTAGAGGCGCATTCACAAAATTGTTCGCGTGATGCAGATTCTAAGGCACGAGTTAAAGAATTGCTCAAAGAGCAACCGTATGCAGTTGCTAAAGCTGATGAGGTGATTGATCAAGAAAGTTTGCTGGTGTTATATGACAGTAAACGTCGTATTAAAGTCAACCAAAATTTGTCTAATTGTCGGTTATATACGAGAGTAAAACCGAAGATTACCTTTCGTAATTTGTCCTTTAACAGTGGTAAAGTCAGTCTTAAACGGGGAGCAATCTACCAACTAAAAGAAATGGCAGCAGCGTTCAAGACAATTGCCCCGCTCAAGATTAAGATACATAGTCATACCAACATACAGACTTTCAAAGGTATTGAGCAAGAGGAAAGCAGCAAACGCAATCAAATATTGTCAGAAGAACGTGCTGATACCATTGCAGATACTTTAGCACGATTGGGAATTGATAGGGATTACATAAAAACTTTTGGTCATGGTTATAGCCAACCGTTGACTTATGAACTTACAAAAGCGGCATTGGCTAAAAATAAGCGTATAGAAATTAAAGTTGAATAATTCTATCTTTCTAGTCCTCAATCTCTACTGCATCCAAAGTAGGAGATGGTAGAGCTTCGCTCTACCATCCGATAATACTAAACTGTAAATTCAGTTACCCACAAATCATGCTTGTTGCAAAAACTAGTGGCGTAGAGTTTAGAGGTATGCCCTTCTGGTAATTCAAAGGTTGAAACTGCGTCCTCGTCTGAGGGATAAAATGTTTTTTCGCCAAGTTCCGTTCCATCTTCAGCAATGAGCGTATGACGGACTATATAATGTCTCTCTGTCATAGCATGATTAGTGGTAATCGTTACCTTTCTGCCTTCGACACTCACTTTGGGAAGATGACCGCCGACTTTCCCTGCCCATTTTCCTGGATTTTCAGCGGTATAAACTATGCCCAAAGGCAACGTTCCCGTGGTGGCGGCTATTGCTGTAGACATTTGTCCAAGAGCTAATCCTGATGCTACTCCTAACGTTGTTTTAATAAAATCCCTTCTATCTGTCATAATATACCTCATTTTTTAATGGTGAATGAATAGTCTATTTGCCTATTTATACTGAATACTCTGGAAAACTTTTTTGCGGATAGTATTTTCAAAGATTTATGCGGATAAGCTCAACTAAAATATTTTAATTAGGGAATGCTATATCAAAACGATAAAATTAAAATTTAATGGTTTGCAATATATTTGATAAGATTAATGTTAATGGTACATATAGGGAATATCAAGGTGAAATAATATATAATTAATTTATATTAACTGTAATTTTTTTAATTTATTGATTTTAATAGTGATAATGAAAATATTTATCACTATAGCATTTTCTGAGGGAATGAAGCCCCAAAATAATATGTAACTATTTGATAAATAAGTGTATATATAGGGTAGATTCAAGCGGGGAATGCTATATCTATAGTGTTAATTACTCATGTTACGCATTCTTCTTCTTAAGGCTATTCTTTGTGTTCACGATCTCTCCCTCCCCCTAACCCCCTCCCGCTGGGAGGGGGGACCGTCCAGTGCTATTTTCCTATTGGTTAGCTATAACAAGATAGATAAAATCAACAATCAAAATATTGTTTTTAAAACTA
>Ga0233403_10001519_pt1 | contig 10795 bp, 9 predicted proteins | sample Na_oxic_1_MG_FD_179866 | JGI IMG/M metagenome (GOLD analysis project Ga0233403, IMG submission 179866) | Seawater microbial communities from Saanich Inlet, British Columbia, Canada - Na_oxic_1_MG | ecosystem: Environmental > Aquatic > Marine > Inlet | place: Canada: British Columbia | collected...
AAGATCAGCGCAGATCATGACTTTACCTGTTGTCTCAAGTATCCGACTGTTATTTCCAGTCAAATCAATGACACCATCAGGACCAACTGCCAAAATAATATCACCCGTTGCCGTGACAACATTGCCACCCACATTGCTGAGATCTATATCTCCATTTGCAGAGACAATAGTCACTTCACCAGCATTGACGCTTGTGTCAATACCTGGTACATTCAAGACTCCTTCATTCACTGTCGCGTTACCTTTCGGTGTATCTGTGACAGAGACTTGCACGTCAGCTGTTGTTCTTACGTCTGAATCCGCTTGTGAAGTCGCGCTGATGGTAATCATATCTTTAGCAGTGGGTGTCGCCGGTAAGGTGACGTTCAGTACTAATTCAATGCTGGTTAGCTCATCAACTTGATCAGTCATGGCTGGTAATTGACTTAAAGTCCAACCGGCTGAATCAGTGACACTAATATCATAAATATCCGCTTCAGCACCGTTATTAGTCAGCGTTAATTTCACGGCTAAAGTTTCTCCGGGCTCACCTATTAAGGCACCAGGACCGGTAACAGATACATCGCGCAAGATTTTACTTTGAGCGACTACAATATCAGTGGCTTCAATGATATCAGACAGTTTCACGCCATCATCTAATTTCACATTATCAGCAAAGATATTGACTTGACCACCGGCTTTCAAGAGGTCAGTACTGCCAGACATATTAACGCTGCCCCCTTCACCAACGGCTATCGTAATACTACCCGTTGCAGTGATAGCAGTTTCACTAATATTACTTAAATCAAGGGTACAATCCTTACCACAGAAAATCTCAATGTCGCCACCATCAATGACTGTGTTAGCACCTGATAAGTCAATGTTAATGGGTTCAATTCTGACCCAGCCATTTTTACCATTTTTGCTACAATTTATATTGCCACCCTTGCCAGCTTTCATGATCCCATTGCTCAAATGAACACTGGGTAAGGAAACTAACCAGAGATTGCCACCGTCACCACCGATTTGACCACTTCCGCCACCGGTACAGTTACCACCGTTACCCGCAATTGCTTGGGCACCGTCTTTATTATTTAAATGACCAGGACCACCAAGTTTACCCCAGAGTTGGGTTAAACCGCCTTTACCGCCTTTACCAGGCGCAGAGCCAGTCATATCACCGCCATTACCCGCTTGAATGACACCGTTATTAGTCGTATTGCGTCCTAAAACAAGAGCATTACCACCAGGTGCGCCATATTGGGTACCATTTCCACCATTACCTGCAATGATATTACCTTCATTAAGGATGGGACCACCTGAACCGTACCACCACCAGTCGCCGGCTTTTCCATGTTTTTTGAATTTGGTTCCCACTTTCAAAATAACGCTTGCACCGGCATTGGCACATTCTGCGGAGCCAATAGCATTTTTGTTCGTACAAGAGGTTGCACCGGTCATTTCATTATCACCGAGTAAACCAATAATATTCCCTCGGTTTTGGATGTAATCCGTTGCTTGGATTTCCAAAGGTGTTCCACGTCTATCCATACTTTTAAGTTCACCACCTTGTTCAACGCACAGCGTTTTCACTTGGGCAAAGGGAATACCATAGATAAAGTGTTCACTATTAATCCGCACAACATCAAGCGCAGTTGGGCGATTAGGTACTACACCCGAACCTGTATTTTGCAGACGTGTCCAAGCATCAGAATCACCTGTATAACTTCCATCAGGTGCTTGTGTTGCCCACTTATTACCCTCACCATTACTTTCAATGGTAATATTCTCATCGTCGCAATTCGCTGGTATAGCCGCTGTCCCCGTTAATGCGACATCAACTTTAGGGGCAGTGGAGCTAATGTTTAAGTTAGCCTGTTTTGTACCTTCCGAATTAGGTATGAAAGACATATTGAGATAGCAGGATTCGCCAGGATACAATACGCCTAAATATGCACACCAGGACCACTTATGACCTGTAAAGTCGCCGATATCTCCCGTCAGTCCAATATTATCTAAATGCACATTGACATTACCCGTATTCTCGATAGCAAAATCTTGGTAAGCAGAACTACCCACCATTAAGGTGCCAAAGTCGTGTTCACCTGGGGAAACCTCAAGATTAGGTTCACCGGAATCAACGGCAGCCGCCTGTAATGGTATAGTTTCTGTCGTGCTATCCGTAAATGTCACTGCCAGTTCAGCACTCTTCGTACCCGCTTCGGATGGCGTAAAGACCGTCTTAAACCAACAAGATGAAAAAGACCAAATAAACCATGAACCGTGATAGCATTGCATATCTTGAATGTTAAATTCAACCGCATCACTACCCGTAGGCGTGATAGTATCTATATGAAGTGCGTCACAACCTATAGCCGACGTATAAACACTCTGGTACATAGACGTAGAACTACCAACGAGTTCAGTACCAAAATTTGCTTCATAAGGCCAAGCATCGAAATATTGCTCATAATTCCCTTGACACCAGCCAACGCCATTACCCGTTAACGATACGTCAACAGTTGGTGTATCAGGATCATTAGAAGGTATGGAGAGCGTACCGGATTGAACAGCAGTAGATACTGGCTCAAACTTCATTGTCACCATACATTTGCTCATTCCAGAGACATTTTGATTAGAACAATCGTCGTTTATGATCTCAAAACCCTCACCTTCAACAATGATTTTCCCTATTTCTAAAGCGGCATTGCCGTAGTTATGGACGATCAAATTTTTGGATTCTGAAGTAATACCTATTTGGATGCCACCAAAATTGATTTCCATTGGTTCAACTTCTTCGATATTGGGTATAGGCGGATCAATAGCCTCACCCTTCAAGGAAATTTCCAATGTGGGCGTATCAGGGTCATTAGAAGGTACGGAAAGCGTTGCTTCCTTTTCGCCGGCAGACGTTTCAGCTACAAACTGCGCCCTGAGTGAACAATTTTTATCTTGACTCACTGTTGTACCTGAACAAAGATCAAAATCGGAAAGCAGCACAAAATCAGTATCACCTGAAATACTAAGATTATCTATTACTAAATCAGCTTCACCCGTATTAAATAACTTTATGGTTTGTATACCTGATGATTCACCAATAACAACTTCACCAAAATCGTGTTCAGTGATACTGGATCCAACATTTGGAATAGGGATACCAACGCCCTTACCTATCAGCGGTAGCGTTATGGAGGTAGGATTGCCAAACTCATCTACATAAGGTATGGAAATGTTTAGCGTTTTGCTACCAACCTCTTTTGGTTCAAAGCGCATGGCAAGTTTACACTTTGCAGAAGAATCGGGTATGACACTTAATTCTTCATTAGAACAGGTATCCTCAGTAATCACGAACTCAGAAACAGTAATTGGATTTCCAACATTATCAAAAGTTTGATATCCAAAAGCAGTCGATGCGTTGCCAAACTCATCAGTAGTGGTCGTCACGTTGTCAAACACATCAATGACTCCCAACTGTATAGGACTATCACCATCATTGATGATATTAAATGGCTTTTCCCCGGATAACGTATCAACATTGACAGAGCCAAAATCATGCGAGGTTGGCTCAATCGTTAGATCAACAGCCAAGGCATAGCTATTAACAAGCATGGCACTTGTTAGTAATAGCCAATTCAGGCGGTTAAACCGCCTGGGTGGGGAAGTGCCTAGAGGCACCTGGGGTTGGTTACCCCATTTTGGTAGCGCAACGGGATCGCGCTTCCTGGGATGCGAGCATAACATTGTTATTCTCCTATTAGTAATTAAAATAGATAAGGATTGACTCAAAAATAACTTCCTCAATCCTTATACACCACTATTGATGTGTCATGAGGATATTGGGGAAAGTTAATCTTTCATCTATCCTAATAAGAAATTGTTCAATCTATCAAAAAAAGAACAACTCCATACCTATCATTATAATCTATAAAATTGAGATATGCAAATTGTTTTCAAAATTTTTGTAAAATAATTCCAAAAATAACAACAAAGATTGTATATAATAAGGAACGTGTATGAAATAACTAGTGCAGTCAAGCGGAAATCTCCAGATCACCTAAAATGGGCAACCATAAAGAATTGCTCCTACAAGAACAGTTGATGTTGTAGGGGCAATCCCCATTCGCATCAAGGTAAGCTTTTTGCATGGTTGCTTTTTTTTCCATGCGAGTCCACGACTAACTATAGTTTTTTATAAAAATAATTTCCGTTCCAAACCTGACAGGTTTCAAAAACCTGTCAGGTTTTCTGAAGTTATTTATCTGAAAAACTATATGCCCTGAACTGGGCTAACATTGAGCATTATGGAACCAAAAGTCAATCTATTGCGGTTCAATTTGTCAAGGGCAAAATCCCCACATAAACCAAAACCTCATCATCATAATATCTGATATAGATCAAAGAGATGGGTAAACATGCAAAAATCTTGCCTTGATGCATATGGGGCAATCTCACGCGCATGCCCTTTTAGGGTGGTCTGGAAACTTCCGCTTTCCTGCACTAGGGCAACCATAAAGGATTTGCCCTATATATAAAGTTTTGTAGGAGTAATCCCTTGTGGTTACCCTAAGTTGTCGAAGTTATTTTATGCATGTTCCTTAGTATGGTAAAATGTTTTTTCACTTCTCAAAGAGTGGTTTATTCCAATGAATCGAAATGACTTTCAACAACTGGCTGATATTCGAGCGAAAGAAGCCAAAGTTCTCTTGGATAATCAGTGTTTTGACGGAGCCTATTACCTGCTTGGTTATGCGGTGGAGTGCGCTCTAAAAAGCTGTATCTCGAAACAGTTTAAGGAACATGATTTTCCAGAACTGCAAACGGTAAGGGATAGCTACACCCATAGCCTTCAAAAATTATTGCGTGTTGCCGTTTTAGAACAAAATATGCAAAATGATTGGCAAACTCAGTCCAGATTGCAATCAAATTGGGCAATTGTAACAAGGTGGTCAGAACAAACCCGTTATCAACATCATATCACTCAAGCCACTGCCCAAGTTTTATATGAAGCTGTGACTGAAAACCAAACTGGAGTATTATCATGGCTAAAGAAATTTATGTAGAAAAATTTCTCAGTGATGACATGATTGTCGCTGGAAAACAACTTATGAAGCGTCTTGAAGCAATTATGCCAGTCACCGGCTCATTCTGGTTGTATACATCAGAAGCGGAAGCTTGGCGTTTATATGTCGTTACCCCCCGTGTTTTAAGCGATGGCATTAGAAAAGTGTATGACACTATTCTCAATGTCCTTGAAACATCACCTCAACACGAATACATTTTGCCACTGGTTTGTGTGTATCCCACCGACGACAATGACCATTATGTATCACTGCTACAGAATGTGCGTCTCAGCGATAAACTCGTTGATACCAGATTAAGCGGGGTTGGCATCAATGGCTCCGGTTATATTGAAGATGCCTACATTTATCGTTTATACGAAGCGAAAGAATCTTCGCATTTATCATCAGCAGCATTCAATGAAAAACCAGCGGTGGCTTAGCCAGGGTGGGCAAACGTGTTTTTGTGTGCATCGGCATTTATTTCATAAGGCATTTGTGAATCATTTTCGGTTTTAATAAAATGCCGTTGCACTAAAAACACCTTGCCCACCCTACCTGGCTATTTTCATCAACCCACATTATCCATCTGGAACATAATGGACATAAACACAACGCAAAATGTTAGTATATCAGGTTATGTGAGAAACAATGTCGTCGTTTTTGATGACAAGATTCAATTGCCTGAGGGGATTAAAGTCAATGTGATCGTGCCTCGTCGTGCCACAAACTCTTCTGGTTTGTGTGGCATTTGGAAAGATGATCGGGAAGTGGCAGAAATTGTCAATGACATCATTGCCTCAAGAACAATGGGGAGAGAATCACAATGATAATGTATCTATTTGATACAGACACGATTATTTAATTGCTTTGGCATACAACTTGACATTAGTAACCAATAATGTCAAGCATTTCAATAGAATACCTGATTTACGTCTTGAAACATGGAAACAAAAAACAGAATAAAAAGGACAAGAACACGAATATGTTATACCAGCGGTTTGTCTATACGCTGCGGACGACAACAACAATAAAATGGTGGGCTACCTGGCTATTGAGGGCTGTAGGCGAATCTGCGTGTTCGTCCTGGCTTAAGTCAACGACATTGAACGAGGACATTGGAAACGAAAAAAATAGAAAATATCGAAGTGTACGCTTCGCCTCCTTCGTTCATTGACTCTGCCACCTTCTCCAGAGACGAAACATTCAATACAGGTGATTGCTGGACCTTACCCTTTGTTTCCACTCAGCAAGAAATGCCTTTGTGAAGCTTAACATACACCCTACGTTGGGTAAGTTATTTGATGCACGTTCCCTATTAAACATCCTTCCAGACACCATTAGCTTGACGGCAAGCGGTCCCTTTTGAACCTTCTTTCCGACTATCCTTGATAACACTAATATAGTATTCACGACAAGATGTCTTATCCTCTTTTTCATACGTTTTAATCGCTAACATCGTGTATTGAAGTTCAGATGTTTGCCACTCCGCGATTTCATTAGTAGGAATTATTTCCAAAACTTGCTGGGCATATCCTTGATCTTTTTGATTCATGTATTGAGCAATTGAACCACCAAGATTCTCTTTCTGAAAAGGTGTTGTCATTGTACACTGTTCAAAAGGGACATCATACAATTTTCCTATCAAGGTAAAAGCACCTTGTTCAATAATTTCACGAATTGCAAGATGTTTTGGATCAGATATTTTGATCGCATAGTCTATTACGCCTCCATTCTTGAGACTTACGTTAAAAATCCTCATCAAGACACCACCAAACTCTTTTGTGTGTACGTTATTTTTAAGACTAATAGCTAGTAATTCTTTTTTATCATTTCTCAATATAGTACCCGTTTTTGAACCAACCAGTCTTAAATCCATTGCAACACTGAGAACCGTCTCGGAACCAGAGAAACCGAAATCTAAATATTTTCTAAAAATATCAAAACCTCCGTTATATCCTCCGACATCTTCATTATACTCACTGATTGCACCTGTTAAAAAGAAATTGCTTTTAAAGAGACTACCAGTATTTCCTGCTCCTAACAATAAGTCGATCTCATTTTTAGTAGGATTACGCTTACCAATATCTATTTGTCCTGTATCAGATTTATCTATAATACCCAGTATGTCGATAGCACCTATTTTTGATAAAGCTGTGAGTGCTATCTCAGAGGCAGCTTGAGTCAAAGAGGCACCCGCACCTTCTCTTTTTCCAGTTTTATCTTGTATTTTACCCACTGCTGCTTTAAATTTTACTTTATCGAATGCTTGTCCACTTTCTTTGATAAGTTTTCCCAAACATTCCAAATTTGCAGTATACATAGTGAGATTTTCCTTCACCTCTCCAGTTGTTGCTTCTCTTGGTGGTTCTCCACCACATCCGTGAAGTAGCATTACCATGAATAAAAAAGTTGTTAATCTCTGCATTATTAAACCTACTCGAAAAAGTAAAATCTGTTGATATGAGATATAAAAAACTATCCCATATCCCCGTCAGTATTTACTCCTCACCTGCAAGTGCAGCGGCTGCACCTCCTCTTGCCGTTGCGGTAATATTTCCAGAATTGACGAATGTTCCATCTACACGGATGATGCTAGGATTGTCTTCGATATTGATCTGAGTAGCGGCTGCATTAGCTTCTACATTTGATAAGCCACTGGCGTTAGCATTTATATCCCCGCGACTCACCGTATTAGCATGAACACTCACTACACCTCTTGCTTTTCCAATATTAATTTGACTACCAGCGGCATTAGCTTCTGCATTAAAACCAGACGCTTCAGCGGAAATGTTGCCACGGTTAACGGTGTTAACACGAATATAGACTGAACCAGGCGTACCTTCCACATCGACTCTGTCTCCCGTGACATTGTTTTCATTTTGATCCCTTTCAACACCGACATTTAATTGTGTACCCGCCGCAGTCGCAACATTTCCATCAGCATGGATATCTTCACGGTTATACATCGTTCCGGTAATGACGGTTCTACCATAGGCTTGATGAACCGTTAGCTGATTATTGTTGAGTACATTTTCTGTACCCAAATTTTCTTGCATCCGACTTTTTGCGGCTTCTAAACGAGCAGAATGACCTATGTCATCTGCTATGGTAGCAGCGGGAAAAGTGATGGCTGTCATGAGTAGTGCTGTCAATAACATTTGAGAAAAATAACGCATGTTTTTATCTCCTAAGTAAACATCAAGTTTAATCCGTTTCTCGAATTATGATTGTGGTGGTATTATTGTCTGTTGAATGAATTTGGACGTTTTGCTCGTCACCCTCTATCACAACATTTGACACACTGATATCATCTTCATTGATGACTTGCGCTTCGACATTAATATCACCTTCTTCATTATTGATAACAATAGCAGAAGCTTTGGCATTCCCTTCAGTAGTTGTTTTGACTTTAATATGGGTAGTGCCTTTGCCACCCTGTTTGATAATAACCGTACCCGCTGATGCAGAAACAGAGTTACCATTTGAGTCGATATTGACTGTCACAGAGGGACCAACAGTCACCGTGGTGCCTTCCGCAAAAGCAAAACTAGAACTCAGTAGCATTGTTATCAACCACACCCTTTTTTTATCCACAAATTATTCCCCCTTAATGTGAACTTCAGAATCGGGGCAACCATAAAGGATTGCCCCTACCATATTGTTCTATAGACTTTCAGAAAAGTCAAAGCTATCAGACCTGTCAGGTTTTAGAAACCTGACAGGTCTTTAGGCCAAAATATTTATCTGAACAGCTATAGTGGTGGCAATCTTTTGTGATTGCCTTTTCACCAAACACCTTTTTTATTGTCCACCACTATCTATATCAATAGAAACCACACCAGCAGTTGCCTCTACTTCGCTGTTTTTACTACCAATATTGGTCGCAGTAGCCTCAATATCCCCGCGATGCCTCACTTCAATATCCAACTCCATGTCAGAGTTAATATCGGTTCTCTCACTCGCATCTATTTCGATACCAACGACATGAGCATCAGCTTCAACAACGCTGCCCTGACCACCAATATTAGTTGCGGTTGCTTCAATATCGCCACGACTGTCGGCTTCAATATTAGCTTCAATATTGCTCGTCACATCAGCCATTACGGATTGAACTGAAAAGGCAAAAGTGGAGGCAAATATAGCTGCCGTTATCAAATTTTTACGCATAATTATCACCTATTAAGGATATATATGAAATGATGAGGCTCCTATTTTTAATTCCTATTTCAAATAATCAATGATACTATTAATAGTAGTTAAAGATTAGAAACCCGATTGCGATTGCGATTTAATACAGAGATAGGGATAAAACTCAATGTATAAGGGAGCAATCAACCCATTACTTTGGTAAATTAAATTCTATTGTTCATAAAAATTATTCATTAATAAGAAATATTCTTCTTCCTGAACTTGTCGTTCTTGTCGTTCTTTTTCTTCATTCAATAGAGGTACAACCGAACAATCAAAGGTATTATTTGAAAATAATGGCATTCCGATTAATTGATCCGAACCAAGTGATATTATCGGCTGAATTTTTAATGGACTATAAATGTCTTCTCCTAATGGAATACCTATCATCAATCCATCATCAACTTGCTCAAGTATATAAAAAAAAATCATTTCACATCGTAAATATTCATCTGTAGATGAAATATTTGGTTGAGATAAATTAGGTTCTTCGTTTTCTGCTTTAAGGTTATTGACAACATCTGCTTGTACCAAAAATCCTGATGATGATAATATAATTAATATGATTATGGGATAAATGTTGATATAACATAAAAAGGGAACGTTGCCATTAAACCATTTAATTAATAAATTCATTTTATAAAACATAATTCATTCCCTAAAGCATGAATCAATCTAAAGCAATTAAACATTATGAAAATTTCCATCTACCATTTTTATTTCGACAGGCGTTACGATTTTCTGAAGGATTTCCATTCGTCACTAGCTCAAATTGACGACACTTTTGTCCATCACTATTGCTGGAAGTTTCGAGGAGTGTCATCTTAAATTTATTGTTGGTATCTGGATTTTTCCAACTCATTGCATCACCATCATTGGAGTTATTTAAAATTCTAATGGCTTCCTTTTCGTCTTTTTCATCCCACAGTTTATGACCAAACCATCCACCAATTACTCCACCTACTAGCGCACAACCTGCTGTTGCTAGCCATTTGGATTCACCGTCAACAAATTTCGCACAAGCAACTCCCCCTGCTAAAGCTCCTGCTACACCACCAGTTGTCGCTCCAGGTTTAAGGTTGCTAATGCAAGAAGAAAGCAAAAAACTAGAAATAGCTATAAAAGCAATAAGTTTAATTTTTATTAACAAAAGTTATTCTCCAATAATAAATTAAGAACAAGCGTAGGGTAGGTTGAACCTATCGGCTACTGCATTGCGCTATCGCGATACTTCGTTCAGCGAAGCTAAACCCACTACCCTTTAGGCATTATTGAAAATATCATCTTCTAGTCAATTACTGGGTTAGGTGATTTAGGAGTCGCCGATACTATATCTATAACATCAACCCGCACCTATCCAACTCGAAAACTTCATGATACAAATTAATGTTTTCCATCCATAATTTTTTCACAAAATTTTTCGATTGGTAACCATTTTACAGCAAATATTAAATTATATCAAATTATTTTTGCATCACTTTTACTTTTTTATGAAATAAATGCGTATTTTTATACAATGCTGATTGCTATAAAGTGGTTATTTATAAGGGATAATACAATATTGTCAT
>Ga0233403_10001520_pt1 | contig 10792 bp, 8 predicted proteins | sample Na_oxic_1_MG_FD_179866 | JGI IMG/M metagenome (GOLD analysis project Ga0233403, IMG submission 179866) | Seawater microbial communities from Saanich Inlet, British Columbia, Canada - Na_oxic_1_MG | ecosystem: Environmental > Aquatic > Marine > Inlet | place: Canada: British Columbia | collected...
CAAAGTTGTCCCCCTGATATTCGTATTCCAACAGGATATCCAGTGTGCTGAAATCATAGGGCCAGCGGGGAATCCCCAGCGGTTCCTGCTCTCCGGTCAGATAGGATATCTGCCCGGAAAAACCGAACACCCGGGCTCTGATATCTGCATACTTTGTTTCCGAATCAAAGGTGGTGAGGGTTGTGGCGTTGTTGTCCAGATACAATCTCTGACTTCTGGAATCCTGAAGTCCCAGACTGAGATCAAGGGAAATGTTGTCAGAGGGCCTGAAATTCATAAAAGCGTTTGCGCCGTATTTTTCCAGAGACAGATCCGGGTCAGGGAATTTTGCGTCAGGATTTGACAGGGGATGGGGCGTGTAAGTATACAGTTCGGAGGGGGCGGAGACATAAATATCCCGGTACAGCTCGTAATATTCTGTTTCCTGACGGTTCCGGCGCCGGTGACTGGCCGACAGTCTCATCCCGAATCTGTCGTCGGGTCTGTATTCCAGCGCGCCCGCTCCGCTGCGGGAATGATGCTCACCAGCGGCAATGTCCGCCGAAAAGGAGGTTCCGGCTTTTTCCGCCTTCCGGGTGATGATGTTGACAACCCCGCTTGCGGCATTCGGGCCGTAAAGCGCGGCACTCGGCCCCCGGATGATCTCTATTTTTTCCACGTCCGCCAGATCAGCCGGCAGGGTCTCCCAGAATGTCCCCCCTGAAAAATAGTTGTAAACCGGTCTGCTGTCAATCATCACAAGCGTGAGCGTGTTTGCCGACATGATGAAGGTGTTGTTCGGCGGCACATTGTCGAATCCCCGGATGTGGATGCCGAAATTGCCCGGGGAATGCTCCCGGACGATCATGCCCGGGGCAAGGCGCAGGGCTTCCGTGATCGAAGTCGCACCCGAGTTCAGAATCTCCTGCCGTGTGATGACCGTGGAGGAAAGCGGCGCGTCAAAGCCCGACTCCTCCTTTTTGGAAACCGACTCAATTCTGATATCCAGAAGATCGTCCAGGGACATGTCAAACAGGTCCCTGTCATCCGCGTAAGCGTTCCGGCAGGCAAAAACAAGAAGCAGGAGGAGCAGAAAAGGCTGTGTGATATTTTTCATGATTATTCCTCTTGTTTGAAAATGACCGAGATTTTGAAAATGGCGGGATTCCAGTCCATCCCCTCATATTTTGATGCCGGCATGTTCAGCAGAATTTTCGGCTTTCCCCCGGAAGCCCCGATCCCCAGACTGATGCCTTTTGCCACAAGATCAGGGGTGCCTGTGATGCTGAGGATTTTGTTTGATCTGGCGTATTTCATCACTTCGTCTGCTTTCTCAGGATCACTGACATAGATGACGGACGGTTTTTGGGAAGGCAGTTCTGAGGAACCTTCCACCACGGTGATTTTTGATTTTCCAACAGCTTTTCCGACAGCTTTTTTCATCTCTTTCTCAAATTCGGGCGAACTGACCACATGAACGGAAATATCCTTCCCCCCGTTCATGTCGTTGTTGAGCCCGAAAATTTTCAGAAACAATGCTGCCTGAATGGCTGGCGGCACATTGCCGTAAGTTTCTCCCCGCACATCTGAAACCAGACAGAATATCAGGCAGAGAAATATTGACATCATACATATTTGCTTGTCAGGTCTTTTCATCTTTCTTTCCCACAATCCTTCCGTTCCAGCCGGATTATCAAATCCGGCGACTTTATTGGATTCCCGCGTTCGCAGGAATGACAGCGGGACATCCCATACCCGCCAGTTCCCTTCCGCTCCGCCGAATTGTTAAATTCGGCAACTTCACAAAATCGTAAATACACCCTATTATATATTTAATACACAAGGTATCCGGAAAAAATTTCGCTCTGATGGTCAGTTCCGATTCAGATTTTCTGCGAGCGTCTTTCCTGAGTCAGGACGCAGATTGACGCTGAAAAACGCAGATAATAAAAAAAATCTGCGTGTGTCCGCGTTTATCTGCGTCCCATTTGAAACCTGCCTCCTTCACAGTCAGGACGCAAATTGATGCTGAAACCTGCTGAAATCTCCCGGTTGTGATGTGCTGAAATTTCATCTCAGCTATTCACTCAGTTAAACCGAAAGTTCCTCTGAACGTCGGGCTGCCGCCAAAATGGCATCTGTGATGATCTGTTTGAAATCACGGGCTTTCATTACTTTCAGGGCAGCTTCCGTTGTTCCGCCCGGAGATGTTACTTTCCGGCGCAGGCTTTCAGGGGATTCTTTCCGCTCTTCCATCAGTTTCACAGCTCCTTTCAGCGTGGCAAGCGTGAGTTCCGCTGCATCAGCCGGCTCAAGTCCGGCACTGATACCGCCTTCCGTCATTGCCTCAGTCATGTAAAACACATAAGCAGGACCGGAACCTGAAAGCGCTGTCACCGCATTCAGTTTCCCCTCCTCAAATTCAACCACCTTTCCCATGGCCTCCAGAATTGCCCGGCAGATTTCCATATCTTCGGGAACTGCATTCTGATTTGCACTCATGCCGGATATGCCGGCCAGCACCAGAGAGGGCGTGTTGGGCATGACCCGGATAATGGGCAAATTTTTCCGGGCAACCTGATCAAGAGGGGGATAAAGCAGACCTTCAATTTTTTGTATGGGAATTCCCGCGGCAATGGAGACCACAAGCTTCCTTCCCGATATGCCATAGGTTTTCCTCCCAGCAATTTCCGAAAGCACCTGTGCCATTTGCTGAGGTTTGACCGCGAGAATGACAATATCGCATTCTGAAAAAAGCCGCACATTGTCATTCATGGTCTGAATGCCGTATGTCTCACGGAGTGTGTTCAGACGGTCCTGGCTGATATCACTCATATATATCATTGGGGGGGAAAAAATTTCAGCCTGAATCAGCGCGCCTGTGATAGCATCCCCCATGTTTCCGGCACCGATAAAACCTATTTTTCTACCTGGTTTCATAAGATTGTTTCCTTATCACAATTTTTAATGTCAGGAGATTGATTTGACAAAATATCTTGACTTATTCTCAAAATCAGGAATATATCTGAGATTTGGGTTGTAAGTGAGATTTTTACATCTTTTGCAAATATCCCGGACATAAATTTCAGATATTTGTTTTTGCCGTAAAACATCTGTGTTTCCCATCCTGTACGGAAAATTATGGAAAATATCAAATTTCTCTGTCTCATTACTTATCACAAAAACAAAGAAAAAAGGAAGATTTGTTTGTATGATCGTCATGGATTTTATCAAAATGATTGTGGAACTGATTTTGTACCTTTATATGCTGGCCATTGTGTTGGGGGCTGTATTGTCCTGGGTCAATCCGAATCCCGCCAACCCTGTTGTCCGTTTTATTCACAATATCACAGAGCCTGTCCTGTCCCGTGTGCGCCAGATGCTCCCAGTTTCTTACGCGGGCATGGACTTTTCTCCCATTATTGTCCTTCTGGGAATTTATTTTCTCAGGAGCCTTCTTTCAGGCGGCCTTGTCAGATCACTCGGCAGCCTGATTCTGCTTATTTTGGACACATTCATGCTGATCATTCTGGTTCGGGCAATATTGTCCTGGGTCAGCGCTGATCCCCTTAACCCTCTTGTCCGTGTCATTCACAGCATTACGGAACCGGTTTTGCGCCGCATCCGGCAAACCATACCGCTTGTTTACGCGGGCATGGATTTTTCACCCCTTGTTGTTCTTCTGGGGCTTTATATTCTGAAAAAAATTTTGTGGACAAGTTTTTCCATACTGATGTAAACAGGGTTAAGGGTTAAGGGGTTAAGGGTTAAGGGTTAAAGGTTAAGGGGTTAAGGCCAGATACTCGGCAACATCCGAGATTTTTCTTTTTCCAACCTCGGATGTTTTGATTCCAGATACTCGGCAACATCCGAGGTTTTTCTTTTTCCAACCTCGGATGTTTTGATTCGGAGGCATGACCAGAGAAAAAGGGGTTAAAGGGTTAAGGGGTTAAGGGGTTAAGGCCAGATACTCGGCAACATCCGAGGTTTTTCTTTTTCCAACCTCGGATGTTTTGATTCGGAGGCATGACCAGAGAAAAAGGGGTTAAAGGGTTAAGGGTTAAGGGGTTAAGGCCAGATACTCGGCAACATCCGAGGTTTTTCTTTTTCCAACCTCGGATGTTTTGATTCCAGATACTCGGCAACATCCGAGGTTTTTCTTTTTCCAACCTCGGATGTTTTGATTCGGAGGCATGACCAGAGAAAAAGGGGTTAAAGGTTAAAGGGTTAAGGGTTAAGGGGTTATAATTTTTTATATAGTGAGGGCAATGCAATGGCGAAAATAGATGCTTTTTTCAAACTCATGCACGAGCAGGGGGCATCCGATCTTCATCTTGTGTCGGGACAGCCACCCGTGCTCAGACTGAGCGGCGAGATGGAGCGTGTCAAGTACAAGGTGCTGGAAAACGACGAGCTCAAATCCATGCTTTACGAAATTGCTCCGGAGGACAAGGTGAAGGTTTTCGAGGAAACCGGGGATGTTGACTTCGGATACGAAATACCGGGGCTTGCCAGATACCGGGCCAACTTTTTCATGCAGAAATGGGGATGTGCGGCAGTTTTCAGGCAGATTCCCAGTGAGATTCTGACTGCCGATCAGCTGGGGCTTCCCCCGATATTCAAAAAACTGGCCATGCTCCCCAGAGGGCTCGTGCTGGTGACCGGCGGTACCGGAAGCGGCAAATCAACCACAATGGCGGCTGTCCTTGATATTGCCAACAAACAGCGCAAGGATCATATTCTCACCATTGAGGATCCTGTGGAATTCGTACATAAAAGCCGGAGCTGTATTATCAATCACCGGGAAGTGGGGACCCACACAAAATCCTTCGGTGCCGCGCTGAAAGGCGCGCTCAGGCAGGACCCGGACATCATTCTGGTGGGAGAGATGCGGGATTTGGAAACCATAGCGCTGGCTGTGGAGGCCGCCTCCACCGGCCATCTTGTTTTCGGAACCCTCCACACCAGCAGCGCGCCCAAAACCGTTGACCGTATCATTGAGGTGTTCTCCGAGGGGGAGCAGGCCCAGATCCGCTCCACACTCGCGGACGGCATCAGAGCCGTGATCTGCCAGAACCTTTTCAAAAAAATCCCGAAAGGCCGCTGTTGCGCGCAGGAAATCATGATCGCCACCCCGGCCATCAAAAACCTGATCCGGGAAAACAAGACCTTCCAGATCGGCTCGGCCATTCAGGTGGGGAAAAAATTCGGAATGCAGTTATTGGACGACCATATTCAGGAAATGCTGGACAAAAAGATAATCTATGCGGAAGAGGCATATCAGAAGTCCAATGAGAAGGCCCGTTTTGTTCCCTATCTGAAAGAACCGCCGGATGTGATGGACTAAAATCAATGAACAATGAACAGTGATCACTGATTGACAACTGACCACTGCAAAAGGAGGAAACCATGAGAAAACAGGAGATTGATTTTGTTCTCACCCGAATGCTGGACGCGTACAGCAGCGTTTCCGATCTGAACATCACGGTGGGAAAACCCTTTCAGGTGGAAAGTGCGGGCCAGTTGGTGGGGGTGGACATAGACCCGCCATTTGAGGAACTCACGCCATTTCAGACTGAGGTTTTTTCCCTGAACCTCATTGATGGAGACCGCCGCCTCACGGAGACACTCATCCGGGAAGGCTCGTGTGACTCTGCCTACGCGCTCCCGGGCAAGGCCCGTTTCAGGGTGAACATTTTTGCCCAGCGGAATATGTACTCCGCTGTCCTGCGTCAGCTTTCCACCAAAATTCCCTCCTGCAAGGATCTGAACCTGCCGGAGCCTTTTTACAAAATGGCACAGGAGAAAAACGGCATTGTTTTTGTCACCGGCTCAACGGGAAGCGGCAAATCAACCTCTCTGGCCGCGGTGCTCAACGAGATGAACGAGACCCGGCCCATTCACATTGTAACGCTGGAAGACCCGGTGGAGTTTTCCCATCCCCATAAGAAAGCCACTTTCAACCAGCGGGAGATGGGGAACGATTTTGACAACTTCTCCAGCGGGCTGAGAGCCGCGCTGCGCCAGGGGCCCAAAGTGATTCTCGTTGGCGAGATGCGGGACAGGGAGACTGTGGAAATCGGCGTGAGCGCGGCGGAGACCGGCCATCTGGTGGTCAGCACCCTCCATACCGTGGACGCGGGGCAGTCCATTGACCGCATCCTCGGCATGTTCAGCATTGAGGAGGAGAAGCAGCTCCGTATCCGGCTCGCCGGAACCGTGCGTTGGATAGTGTGCCAGCGTCTGCTCCCCAGAGTCGGGGGCGGACGTGTCGCTGCCTTCGATATCGTCGGAAACAACATGCGGACCAAAGACACCATCATGAACGGGGAAAGCGACGGCAAAACATACTACGAAATCCAGCAGGCCAGCAAGCCCTTCGGCATGCTCACTTTCGACGATCACATGATTGATCTGTACAGGGACAATCTCATCACCGAGGAAACCGCCATCGCCTACTGCTCGCGCAGAGGTGTCGTGAGCCGCGGCATTGACTCGGTGAAGAGCGAACGCGGGGAGTCCACCGTGGGCGATCCGGAACTGGAAAATCTGATCATGGAAGCATGACAGGTGGTATGAAACCTGCCAAATTTTTTTTGACCATACAGCAGGAGAAATTTGAAATATGGATGTCGTATGCGGAAATTGCAGCAAGAAAATCAAAATACCCGATGAGAAAATGAAAAAAATTCCCAAAGGGAAATCCTTTGTCATTGCATGTCCCAAATGCAAGAACAAAGTTACGGTGAAAAACGGGCCTGCCGCGCCTGCTGAAAAAAAAATGCCGCCCAAACCTGCGGCCAAAGCCCCGGCCCCTGCCAAACCCGAAAAAACAGAGTCACCCCCGGCTCCTCCGGATGAGAACGGCGGCTCTCCGGAAAACCCTTTCGACTTTCTGGAAGAGGGAGCCAAAACAGCGATTCTGTGTGAGCCGGATATGAAAACCCGGGCAAAGATGAAATCCACTCTGGAAAGTATGGAATATCATATTGCTGCCCCGGATACCCAGCGGGACGCGCTCAAACAACTGCGTTCCTACGATTTTAATATTGTGGCCATCAATGAGCGATTCGGGACCAGGGACCCGGACATGAATCATATTCTCAAACATTTGCAACAACTGAACATGAGTACCCGGCGCAATATGTTCGTGCTGATGATATCGGAGAGATACCGCACCGGCGACAACATGATGGCCTTCAACAAAAGCGTGAACCTCATTATAAATATCAAGGACGTGGACAGAGCGCAATCCATACTTGAGCGCGGTGTGAAAGACAATGACAGATTTTTTCATATATATAAAGACCTGCTCAAACAGGTCAAGGGGCGATAGATAATCGTGATATGCTCAGGTTTCAAGCATTTGCCCATAAATTTTTATGTGCCCGCTTTGGGCATCCTTGGCAGAAACTGAAAAATGCGTCACACTTCTCCTCAGCCGGATTTGTCAATCCGGGGGGAAATTTATCCCTGCTCAGTCCGATTGATAAATCCGAGCTCATCTTCCTCAGCCGGATTTGTCAATCCCGGGAGTTTCCCTCTTTGCAGTATTGAATATAAATATTGCAGACAAATGTTTATTTATATTGGGAGTATGAAGCTGTTAATTTATTAATGCTCTGATTAAGCGAATTATGGGCGATGTCATTCCTGAACAACATATCCCCTGTTGAAAGGGAGCGGTTCAAATCCCGCGTCCGGGCCATCAGTCTGTCCTTTTTCGTGGGACTGACCCTGATGGGCGTGAAGTTTTATGCCTACCGCCTCACCTGTTCCTCGGCTATTCTTTCCGATGCTCTGGAGTCCATCATCAATGTGGTGGCCAGTGCCTTCGCGCTTGTGAGCGTTATCATGTCCGCCATGCCCCCTGATGAAAACCATCCTTACGGACATGGCAAGATTGAATATTTTTCCGCGGGATTTGAGGGTGCGCTGATTATTCTTGCAGCGCTGGGCATTTTCAGGATAGGGTGGGCGCATCTCTTCCATCCCAGAGAGCTTCCCCAGCTTGGGGAAGGGCTTCTTCTGCTTCTGGGCGCGGGCCTGATCAATCTGCTTTTGGGAACAATCCTGATCCGGGTGGGCAGACTGACCAATTCCCTGGCCCTTGTTGCGGACGGCAGGCATGTGCTCACGGATGTTTACACTTCGGCAGGGATGCTGGTCGGGCTTTTTCTGGTGCATCTGACCGGATGGTACTGGCTGGATGGCGCTATGGCCTGTCTTGTGGGAATGAATATCCTCTGGTCAGGAGGAATGCTGGTTCGTCAGGCATTTGCAGGCCTGATGGATGAGTCCGAACCGGAACTGCTTGAAGACGTTTCCTGCCTGCTTGCCGAGCATCGGAAAGACATATGGATTGATATTCATCAGCTTCGGGCCTGGCGCTCCGGAAATTTTGTTCATATGGATTTCCATCTGATTCTGCCCTGTTACCTCACATTGGATCAGGCGCACAATGAAGGAAAAAAGCTGGAAAATCTTATCATTGATTATTTCGGCGGAACTGCAAGTATCCTGATTCATCTGGACCCCTGCACAGATCCGGACTGTCCCATCTGCCAGCAGAAAATCTGCGACTTCCGCGAGGAATCATCCGGAAAGCAGATCAACTGGAATCGGAAAAACCTGACTTCCCGGAGCAGCGCCGGGGAGCGGCTGGAAAATAATCGCTCCCGAGGGAATTGATAAGCTCCCGAGGGATTGACAAATCCCTCGGTCGGGCTGGCTGTCTAGATAAAACAGAGACTCCTCGGGCCAAATCAGAAAAATAATCGCTCCCGGAAAATAATTGCTCATGAGGGATTGACAAATCCCCGGGCTGGTTGTCTGATGAAACAGATTTTGTCCGCCCTGAAAGGGTTTCAGGGATTCTGTGCCAAACAACGGACAGCAAACTGAAATTAAGGAGATGACAGATGAAAGATTCTTTGAAACCCGGCCTGACTTTTGAATTTGAATATAAGGTTCCGGAAGATAAAACCGTACCCCATCTTTATCCGGAGTTTGAGGAAGGAAAAGTCATGCCGGAGGTTTTTGCCACTGGCTTCATGGTGGGGCTTTTCGAATTTGCCTGCATAAAAGCCCTGAATCCCCACCTTGACTGGCCCAATGAGCAGACTGTGGGCATCAGCATCAATGTGAATCATACGGCTGCCACTCCTCCGGGATTCACCGTCACAGTCAAAGTCAGACTGGAAAAGGCCGAGGGCCGAAAACTGACTTTTTTCATCGAAGCCTATGATGGTGTGGATAAGATATCCCAAGGCACGCATGAGCGTTTTGTCATTCACGGAGAAAAATTCAAGGCGGCAATTGACGACAAGCGGGAAAAGCATTTGAAATAGCATTTGAAATTTGAAATTCAACAGATCGGAAAATCCCCATGAGGGACTGTCCGATCTGCTGACATTTATCAGGAGCCAAAAATGTCTCTGGAAAAAAATCAGAAATATGACTGCATCATCGTGGGCGGAGGGCCTGCCGGACTTTTTGCTGCTTATTATTTATGTGAATATTCAAAGCTTCGTGTGTTGCTCATTGAAAAAGGCGGGGATACCCTGAACCGCAGATGCCCGGTCAAGGAATCCCAGAAATGCCTTCGATGCAGGCCCTGCAACATTCTCTGCGGTATTGGCGGTGCAGGCCTGTTTTCAGACGGAAAACTGAACTATATCCACAAACTCGGCAAAACTGATCTGACCCAGTTCATGCCCGTATCCCAGGCCAAGCTGCTTATTGATGAAACCGAGGATATCTTTGACAAATTCGGCATGGACGGCCCGGTTTATCCCACGGATATGGAATCCGCCAAAAACACCCGGAAAATGGCAAAAAGATACGGCATTGATCTGCTCATCATCAAACAGAAGCATCTGGGAAGCGATTTTTTGCCCGCGTATATTGCCGGCATGGCTGATTACATCCTTTCCAAAGGGGTCATGATTCATACTTCGGAGGAAGTGCGGGATGTGATCGTTGACAATGAGGAGGTCAGGGGTGTCATCACGGACAAGGCAAAGTATTTTTCAGACAATGTGATTCTTGCCCCGGGCCGTGTGGGTGCGGACTGGGTGGGCAAACTGGCCCGGCAGTGCGGCATCGGGCTGAAGCATCGGGGAATTGAGGTCGGAGTGCGGGTTGAGGTGCATAATGACATCATGCAGGATATCTGCGGTGTTATTTACGATCCCACTTTTTTCATTCAGACTCAGAAATACGATGATCAGACCAGAACATTCTGCACCAACAAAGGCGGCTTCATCTCCATAGAAAACTACAGCGATTTTGTCTGTGTCAACGGTCATGCGTACCGGAACAAAAAATCCGAGAACACCAATTTTGCATTTCTGTCCAAAGTGATTCTGACAGAGCCGGTTACGGACAATCAGGCATACGGGGAATCCATCGGCAATCTGGCATCCCTCATCGGCGGAGGCAAACCCATTCTTCAGCGCTTCGGCGATCTCATCCGGGGACGCAGAAGCACATGGAACCGCATAAACAAAGGATATATTGAACCCACACTGACAAAGGTGGTCTGCGGCGATATTGCAATGGCGCTTCCGGAAAGGATACTGACGAACATCACCGAGGGACTGAGCAAACTCAATTTTGTACTCCCGGGCGTGGCAAACGATGAAACCCTGCTTTATGCACCGGAAATCAAATTTTTTGCAACTCAGGTGGAAACAGACGACAATCTGGAAACAAGGGTCAGGGGCATGTATGTGGCCGGGGATGGTCCGGGAGTGGCCGGCAATATTGTTTCCGCCAGTGCCACAGGGCTGATTCCGGCAAGGGCAATTAT
>Ga0233403_10001521_pt1 | contig 10785 bp, 4 predicted proteins | sample Na_oxic_1_MG_FD_179866 | JGI IMG/M metagenome (GOLD analysis project Ga0233403, IMG submission 179866) | Seawater microbial communities from Saanich Inlet, British Columbia, Canada - Na_oxic_1_MG | ecosystem: Environmental > Aquatic > Marine > Inlet | place: Canada: British Columbia | collected...
TGTTTTCTATTACCAAAAAACACATCCAAGCTTATTACCAAGAACTCAAAACATTTGAGCGCGTTGAGCAATCTCACGAAGGCACTGTTAAAATCGCTTTTCAACATCTTTTGGAAAATATAGCGAAACAATTCAAATGGGTACTGACACAAGAAAATACCTTAAAAAGAGGCCAAAAATGTATTCGTTTAGACGGTGTACTATTTGATGAGGCTAACTTACCTCGCGGTTATTGGGAGGCTAAAGATGCTAAGGATGATTTAGGTAAAGAAGTTCAAAAAAAGCTTTATACGGATAATTACCCTGATGATAATATTCTTTTTCAGGCCCCAGATCGCGCTATCCTCTATCAAAATGGGCGCGAAGTTTTAGATGTTTCTTTAGTTGAGCCCGCTAATCTGATCAAAATTTTAGAACAGTTTTTTAATTTCCAACGCCCAGAATATGAGCGATGGGATTTGGCGGCTGATGAGTTTAAAAGTCGGGTGCCTAAATTAGCGAAAAAGCTGTTAGTGCTGATTCAATCTGCCCGTGTTGATGATAAGCCCTTTGCAAAAGCGTTTTACGCTTTTGCCGAACAATGCCGGCAAGCGATTAATCCGATATTGGCTGATGCTGCGATTGAGGAGATGTTGATTCAGCATTTGTTGACGGAGCGCATTTTAAGGCGTATTTTTAACCATTCTGATTTTGCTAAACGCAATGTCATTGCGCGTGAAATTGAGAATGTGATTGATAAACTGACGGCTAAATCATTCAATCGTGATGCCTTTTTTGAGGAACTCAAATACTTTTATAAGGCTTTAGAAGAGGTTGCCGCGACAATTGATGAGTCTAGTTATAAACAGCATTTTTTGAACACGGTTTATGAGCGATTTTTTCAAGGCTTTTCAGTCAAAGTGGCAGATACGCATGGGATAGTGTACACCCCGCAGCCGATTGTTGATTTCATGGTGAAATCAGTTAATGAGATTTTGGAGATGGAATTTGGCAAGTCTTTAGCGAGTCAAGGGGTACATCTGCTTGATCCGTTTGTCGGAACGGGTAATTTTATGGTGCGGATTATGCGAGAGATAGCTGCCCAAAGTCATCTGGATTTGAGTTATAAATATGCTCATGAACTGCATTGTAATGAAGTCATGTTGTTGCCGTATTACATCGCTTCAATGAATATTGAGCATGAATTTTTGGAATTAATGGGCGAATATCAGCCTTATGAGGGGATTTGTTTAGCCGATACGTTTGAATTGGCTGCGGGGATACAATCTGAACTGTTTGCACCAGAGAATACGGAACGGGTGAAAAAACAGCAAGTGACTGATTGTTTTGTGATTATTGGCAATCCGCCTTATAATGCCGGACAAATTAATGAGAATGATAATAATAAGAATAGCAAGTATCCGGTGATTGATGGGCGGGTTAAGGGGAGTTATGCTAAGGCTTCTAAGGCAACTAATCGGAATGCTTTAGCTGATCCGTATGTTAAGGCGATTCGCTGGGCTTCGGATAGGATTGGGGATGAAGGCATTGTGGCTTTTGTCACGAATAATGGCTTTATAGATAATATCGCTTTTGATGGGATGCGTAAACATTTAGGGCAGGATTTTTCTAAAATCTATATCCTTGATTTAAAAGGTAATGTCAGAAAAGATACTATGCGTGATGGTATTCCCATAACTGAAAAACATACTGTTTTTGGATTGGCGGCAATAGTCGGTATTGCTGTCACTTTTTTTGTGAAAAGTCAAAAAACAGAAAACTGTGAGATTTTTTATAGTACTGTTGATTGGAAGGCAACCCGTCAAGAAAAATTTGGATTGATAGAAAATGCGGTGACTTATTCAAAATTGGATTGTCAATCCATACAACCTGATAAAAAACACACTTGGTTAACTGAGGGCTTGCATTCTGAGTTTGAGGAGTTTTTGCCGTTAGGCACTATCGATGCTAAAAAAACTAAAAAGAATGTTGAGGGGGTTATATTTAATCTCTTTAGTAATGGTGTCAAAACTAACCGCGATGCTTGGGCTTATCATTTCAATCAAAACATCCTTGCTGAAAATATGCAACATACTATTGATAGCTATAATGAGCAGGTTGAGAAATGGCTTAAGCGGGATAATAGGGATGCTGAGGTTGATGATTTTGTGCGGTATGATGATAAACGAATTAGTTGGAGTGCCACACTAAAAATGTATTTGAAGAGTGGAAAATTCGCCTTTTTTGAGGAAAATTATATCAGGCTGTCATTATATCGTCCCTTTTCAAAATGTTATCTTTATTTTGGGAATATATTGATTGATCGGCTTGCTCATTTTCCAAAAATTTTTCCCACCCCCAGCACTGAAAATGAAAATCGGGTGATTTGTATTAGTGGTTATGGTAGAAAAGCATTCTCCATTTTGATGTCAAATTGTATTTCCGATTTAAATTTTTATGCTGATCCACAGCAATCTTTCCCCCTCTACATCTACAATGAAGACGGCACTCATCGCACAGAAAACATCACCGATTGGACATTAACCCATTTTCACAACCACTACAAAGACACCACCATCACTAAATGGGCAATCTTTCACTATGTTTATGGTTTGTTACATCATCCCAGCTATCGTGAAAAATACAAAGCCAATCTTAAGCGTGAATTCCCTCGTTTACCAATGGCACCCGATTTTTGGACATTATCAAAATCAGGGGAAAAACTGGCTGATTTACATCTTAATTATGAAGCTCAAGCACCTTATCCGCTCAAATTGATTGAAAATTCAAAAGTGCCATTTAGTCTCAAAGTTGATAAAATGAGATTGTCGAAAGATAAGCGGCAATTGAAATATAACGACTTTCTGAGATTGGATGGGATACCTGAGCGCGTGTTTGAATATAAATTAGGCAATCGCTGTGCTTTGGATTGGGTGATTACTCAATATCGTTTAAAAGTGGATAAGCGCAGTGGGATTGTCAATGATCCGAATCGGCAGGAAGATGAAAAGTATATTTTGGAATTGGTGAAAAAGGTGATCACCGTCAGTTTAGAAACGCTGAAAGTGATTGAAGCGTTGCCGAGTTGGACAAATTGATGGCCATTGCCTAATATATACTTGGCATCGCCATAAATATGCGCTTTTTTGTAACAAACTGTCGGCTCACGCAGAGCCGCAGAGACGCAGAGAATGAGAGAAGATTTAATATGGGTTAGACAAGCCGGCTTGTTTAAACCGAGCTAAACACCTCTGCGCCTCTGCGCCTCTGCGACTCTGCGTGAGCCTAAAAAAAAGTTACAATATTGAGTAGGCGTCTTAATCAGTTTAATGCTCTTATGTATCTAAACATGATTATATTTTTTCAACACAGAGGACACAGAGTACCACAGAGAATAAGTCATTTTTGCCCCAGTTTTTGCGCGCAAAAACTTCTTAAGTGAATTTGATTTTTAATGATATTGTGATATAAGATACGAAATAGATGTGTGTGTTTTCAAACCAGAATTTGCAAACTGATAGGTGGTAAGCTTGGTTTTCTGATGATATGGAAATTTCCGCGATTTTGCACTAAAATGTTGACTGAGAGCTTTTTCTGACTTATATTTTTTTCGTTTTTCGTACCCACTTTATGAAAGAATTGGGATATTAGCCACGGAATGACACAGAAAGCACGGAATATTTCCGTGTTTTTCCGTGTTTTTCCGTGGCAAAATATAAAGCAAAACAATCAAAAAGGAGATAAAGATAAGTATATATAATGAACATTATTTTGATTTTACCACATATACAAGCCATACTTAATATCACAGCCGCTGGTTTGATGACAGCGGCCTATTATTACATTCGTCAAGAAAACAGGGCAGCTCACAGGGCCTGTATGATCGCCACTTTGGTCGTTTCCACCCTCTTTTTAGCAATTTATCTCTACTACCACAGCCAAGTGGGCAATGTGCAATTTGCTGGACAAGGATGGATCCGTCCTGTCTATTTTTCCATTTTAGCAAGCCATATTGTGTTAGCGGTACTGATTGTGCCATTAGTTTTAACAACATTAGGTTTTGCGATTAAAGGAAAATTTGCGCGTCACCAAAGTATTGGACGTTGGACATTGCCTCTTTGGATTTATGTTTCAGTGAGCGGCGTAGTGGTTTACTTGCTTGCTTTTCATTTTTATCCACAATGACTTAATACAAAACGGAGGAAACAGACAACTTATGATAGAAATGATCTATTTTACTTTAGCCGGTGTGATACTTTATTTCGTTTCTGATGCCATACTGAATCATATCGAAATAATGCGAGGTAAGCGGTTTAACCAGCGAAACCTGATTTTTTTTGCTATTATTTTGGCGTTATCCATACTTGTGTTTACGCTACTTGAACAAATTTTGCAACGCTAAATCATTGTGAATGGCGCTTCAATGGGGCGAACCGAAGTTATCGCCCTTTTGAAAAGATATTGCATCACAACCCAAAGGCCACATTTTGATTTAACAAACCCTTTTCATCCTATAGTTTGTTCGATAATCTGTTGGCCTTATAATATTCGTAAATATCAACAATATCAATGTGTTATGAACTGTTCCTTACCACCTATCAGTTTGCAAATTGGGTAAAAAATACACGTATTTCTAGTTTTTTTAAGATGATAATATGATTTAAAAACCATAGACTTATTCTCTGTGGTACTCTGTGGTACTCTGTGTTCTCTGTGTTGAAAAGATGTTAAAAAAAGTACCATTCCAAACTGATAGGTGCTAAGGAAATGTTCATTATTCATTGACTAGAAACAAACCCAAATCAAAAAGAATGAGAATTTAAAGGAATCAATGATGCATAAAAAAATCCATGCTCAACATATCTATCTGACGAAACGTTATACACTCGCTGTCATTATTATTATGTTCTTTACCACCATGACTTTTGTCAGCATCTTTGCCTTTTTGCATACTCAAAATGATTACGCCGCTCTCATCAATATCAGTGGAAAACAGCGTATGTTGTCACAACGCATTGCCTTGTATGCCAATAGCTTAATCTATTCTCACAATGAGGAAAAGGGTAACCCCCTGTGCCAGCAATACGATGAACAGATTCAAACCTTAAAGGATTTAATCAACAAAATGCAGCAAGCACATCAAGCCTTGACTCATGGTGATCCGACACTCGGCATTCCTCGTTCACAACTTAGCTCTAACGCGCAACAAATATATTACAATAGTTCTATTCACTTAGATCGAAAAGTCAAAGGGTTCTTAGAACAGGGCTATCTCTTAACTGAAACACCTTGTCAGCATTTTCTTAAAGATAATCCCCATTTACGCTATCTCACGCAAGAAGCCGTTGAAGGCCAATTATTGAAAGGTTTAAATGCCGTAGTACTGGCTTACCAACATGAAAGTGAGCATAACGTCAATCAAATCATCCGCGTCAAAGCACTATTGTGGCTGTTAACCTTAATTGTCTTAGTGCTAGAAATTATATTCATTTTCCGTCCGATGGTGCGCCATGTTGTTGCCGAATCCAAGAAACTAGCCGAACAAAATATTGAATTAGAACGTGCGAAACAAGCGGCAGAAGAAGCTGCACAAGCGAAAGCCACTTTCTTAGCGACTATGAGTCATGAAATTCGCACACCTATGAATGGGGTAATGGGGATGACGAGCTTATTGTTAGATACCCCTTTAACACCCCAACAATATGAATTTTTAGAAACCATTCGTTTAAGCGGAGAGACTTTACTCAATATTATCAATGAGATTTTAGATTTTTCAAAAATGGAATCAAAAGGCTTGATTTTGGAAGAACGGCCTTTTGAAATTCGGGCCTGTATTGAAGACACTTTTGATTTATTTGCAGCAACGGCCTTAAATCATCAGATTGAATTGCTTTACTTGATTGGAAGCAAAGTACCCGCTTGGGTTTCAGGGGATGTCAGCCGCTTGCGGCAAATTTTAGCTAATTTAGTCAACAATGCTTTGAAGTTTACCAAACAAGGTGAAGTGTTTGTTTCGGTTAATGCCACTTCACAACCTGATGACACCATCAAACTCCAATTTGCTGTACACGACACCGGCATTGGTATTCCTTTCGATAAAAAGAACAGGTTATTTAAAGCCTTTTCACAAGTTGATTCTTCAACCACACGCGAATATGGTGGTACGGGCTTAGGGTTAGCCATTTGCAAGCATTTGTGTAAATTAATGGACGGTGACATCTGGGTAGAAAGTGAGGAGGGCAAAGGTTCAATCTTCTATTTTACCTTACAAACAAGGGCCTGTTCCGCGCAAACGCCATCACTTGTACCCCATTTAGAATTACAAGGAAAACAAGTTTTAGTGGTTGATGATAATAAAACCTGTCTAAACATTTTAAACCATCAATTACAAAGCTGGCATTGTGTTGCTTATACCCTGAGTTCAGGGCAAGAAGCATTAGACTGGCTTAATCAAGGCAACCAGTGCGATGTGGTTATTTTAGAGCAAGACATGCCCAAAATGAATGGCATAGAACTCGCGAAAGCGATTCGTCAACTGAAACAGCACAGCGATTTACCATTAATCGTACTGTGTGCCCTAGACGAATTAGAGAAGAGCAAAAAAGCGTTCAAACAATTGTTTCAAGTCTCTCTTTCCAAACCGCTTAAACAAGCGCATTTATTAAATGCGCTCACTTGTGTTTTAACTCAAAACAATCAAGATTTTTCAAAAGCCTCAACGCCACAAATAGAGAGCCATTTGGCAGAAAGCTTACCCTTGCGAATTTTACTGGCAGAAGATGACATTATTAATCAAAAAATGGGTTTATTGATCCTGCATAAAATGGGTTATGCCAATGTTGATGTAGCCGCTAATGGTTTAGAAGTACTCAACGCCTTACAAAGACAAGCTTATGACATTATTTTAATGGATGTACACATGCCAGAAATGGACGGTTTAAAGACAACCGAAACCATTATCAAAGACTATTGTGAATCGGAGCGCCCCAAGATTGTCGCGATGACGGCCAATGTCATGCCAGAATATCATGAAAAATGTTTATCAGTAGGCATGGATGATTATTTGACTAAGCCTATACAATGGCAGGATTTACAAACAGTGCTAGAAAAGTTATCAATTGTTAATGGTTAATGGTTAATGGTTAATGGTTAATGTTGCTTTAGTTGGAGTGCAAAATTTATTTTGCTTTCGTTCCAAATTTATTTTGCTGACGTAACTCGCTTACGTGAGGTTTTTCAATTTGAATTGCCCGTACAAAGTGTGTTTAAATACAACACCATTGCGACATTAGCAAAGCACATAGAGACTTGGGATCAAGGCGCTGTGCAACCGCCACTGAAGCCCATTGCTAACAAAACAGACAGTCCCCTGTCTTTTTCGCAACAACAAATCTGGTTACAAAACCAAGTGGCCCCCCAGCTACCCGTTTACAATGAACCGTTTACCATTCGTCTAGGCGGCCCAATCAAGCTAGATGCACTGGCACAAAGTTTTAATGACATTTTGCGTCGTCATGAAGCCTTACGCACGACTTTTACCACTGTTGACGGGCAACCTGTTCAAGTGGTTTCTCCTTTTGAGCCCTTTAATATGCCTGTCGTTGATCTGCGCCACTTACAGGCCAATGAACGAGAATCGGTTGCCTTGCAACGCGCCACGGCTGAAGCGAAACAAGCCTTTGATTTAACACAATATCCACTGTTTCGGGCCACTTTAATACAATTAGATGAGAAAGACTATCGTCTCTTCCTCACGTTTCACCATATTATTATAGATGGCATCTCCATCTATCAGGTTTTGATACCCGAACTGGCAACGCTTTACGAAGCCTTTTCTCAAGGCAACCCCTCGCCATTTTTACCGCGCTCTATTCAATACACCGACTTTGCCTTATGGCAGAGACAAGGGTTGCAAGCAGAAGTCTTAGAAGAGCAAAAGGCTTATTGGAAAGGACACTATCCTGTTTCCTCACCCTTACAACTGCCAACGGATCGGCCTTACCCGGCCGTACCGACTTTTAAAGGGGCAAGACAGTGTTTAAGCTTGCCCAAGGCACAGCTTCAAGCACTCAAAGCACTGAGTCGTGACGAAGGGGTGACTTTATTTATCACACTGTTAGCGGCCTTTAAAACACTGCTATACCGTTATACCGGACAAGAGGATATAGCAATCGGTACCGTCAGCGCGGGGCGAAATCGCGCAGAACTCGAAAACATGATAGGGTATTTTCTCAATACCCTAGTCTTGCGAACCGATTTATCAGGGAATCCGACTTTCCAGCAAGTATTGCAACGAGTATGGGAAGTGACGACGGGCGCTTATGCTCATCAAGACTTACCCTTTGAACAAATAGTAGAGACACTGCGACCCAAACAAAGTATTGGGGTTAACCCGCTCTTTGACGTGATGTTTGATTTTGATCCGCCTCTCTCACCCCTTGATATGGATTGGCGCTTCAGTCAACTTGATATCCAAACGGATACCGCGAAATTTGCCTTAACGATGGAATTGGATGAAAGGCCAGAAGGGCTGATTGGTCGCATAGAATACAATACCGATTTATTTGATGAGGCCACTATCGTCCGCATGATAGGGCATTACCAAACACTATTAGACGGGATAATAGCCGATCCAGAACAGCCTATATCGCAATTACCGCTATTAACTGCACAAGAACAGCAACAATTTGTCGAATGGAATAACACCCAAACAGATTATCCAGCAGACGTGTGTATTCACCACTTGTTTGAACGCCAAGTTGAACAGACACCGGAAGCGACAGCCCTGGTTTTTGAAGGCGAACAACTGAGTTATGATGAATTGAACCGCCGTGCCAACCAACTGGCCCATTATCTCATGATTTTAGGCGTGGAATCAGAAACCTTAGTCGGAATTTGCGTTGAGCGATCCTTAGAAATGATTATCGGATTATTGGGAATCCTCAAAGCGGGAGGGGCCTACGTACCGCTCGATCCCACGTATCCGCAAGAACGTTTAGCTTTTATGTTAGAAGATGCCCAAGTGTCGGTGTTGTTAACTCAAACGGGCCTGATTGAAAACTTACAGGCTCAATTGGAATCGACGATCTATTTAGATACAGAGTGGAAAAAAATCTCACATTTCAATGAGGGAAATCCTTCTGCTGAAGTGACACCTGAAAACTTAGCCTATGTGATTTATACATCAGGTTCTACCGGTAAACCTAAAGGAGTTGCTATTCCTCACCAGGCTATAAATCGTTTAGTAAGCAATACTAATTATATTCATTTAGATACTTTTAGTGTTGTTGCTCAGGCTTCCAATTTTTCTTTTGATGCGGCCACATTTGAAATTTGGGGTGCATTAGTTAATGGAGCGAAACTCGTCAAAGTAGCGAAAGATATTGTTCTTTCACCCAAAGACTTCGCTACCTATATCGGTACACTAGGTATCAATGTATTGTTTTTGACAACAGCTTTATTCAATCAGATAGCTCAAGTAATCCCGTCAGCTTTTAGTTCAATCCATACTCTTTTATTTGGAGGAGAGGCCGTTGAACCGAAATGGGTTAAGAAAGTACTTAACCACAATCCGTCTCGTCGATTACTTCATGTGTATGGCCCCACAGAAACAACGACATTTGCGTCTTGGTACTTGATACAAGACGTTCCTGATAATGCGACAACCATTCCCATTGGATGCCCTATATCTAATAGTCAGTTCTACGTGTTAGATGCTTATTTACAACCTGTTCCTATTGGGATCATGGGTGAACTATACATTGGTGGCGTAGGTTTGGCACGAGGTTACTTAAACTGCCCTGAACTCAATGCTGAAAAATTTATTGCCAATCCTTTCAGTGATAATCCAAACAGCCGTTTGTACAAAACAGGGGATTTAGTACGTTATCGGGCTGAGGGTCATCTTGAGTTTTTAGGCCGCCTTGATCACCAAATCAAACTCCGGGGATTTCGCATCGAATTGGGAGAAATTGAAGTTTTACTGAGTCAACATTCTACTGTGCAAGAAGTGGTCGTCATCGTCCGCGAGGATATCTCTGGTGATAAACGTTTGGTTGCCTATTTTGTTGCTAAACCCCAGCAGATGCCTTCTACCACAGCACTGCGTCGTTTTTTGCAAAATCAATTACCGGATTATATGATACCGTCAGCCTTTGTCCAACTAGAAGCGTTGCCACTAACACCTAACGGTAAACTAGATCGAAAAGCTTTACCTCAACCAGAACAGCCATCTGCAAGCTTGGAAAGCGCATACCTTGCCCCCCAAACTGAAATAGAAACTCAAATCGAAACCGTTTTGAAAGCGGTGTTGCGTGTCAATCAAATCGGCATACAGGATAACTTCTTTGAGTTAGGCGGTAATTCCTTATTGTTAGTACAAGCGCAAGAGAAATTGGTAACGGTATTAAATCAAGAGGTGCCGGTATTGGCGCTGTTTCAGTATCCCACCATCAGTGCTTTAGCTGATTATTTAGCGTCTTCGCTCACAGTTCAAGATGAACCCGTTTTTCAAGAAGACTTTGATCATCGGGCCGCCAAAACCAAAGAAGCAAGACAGCAACGGCGAAAAAAACGTCGCTAATCCTAAATAGAACGCGTCGTTTGCGATATTGGAGTGCAAACTTTAGTTTGCGATATTGGAGTGCAAACTTGAGTTTGCGATATAGGAGTGCAAACTTGAGTTTGCGATATTGGAGTGCAAACTTGAGTTTGCGATATTGGAGTGCAAACTTTAGTTTGCGATATTGGAGTGCAAACTTTAGTTTGCGATATTGGAGTGCAAACTTTAGTTTGCGATATTGGAGT
>Ga0233403_10001522_pt1 | contig 10781 bp, 8 predicted proteins | sample Na_oxic_1_MG_FD_179866 | JGI IMG/M metagenome (GOLD analysis project Ga0233403, IMG submission 179866) | Seawater microbial communities from Saanich Inlet, British Columbia, Canada - Na_oxic_1_MG | ecosystem: Environmental > Aquatic > Marine > Inlet | place: Canada: British Columbia | collected...
GGCTCATCGACTTCATTCCGATGTTAATTGGTTTGTCAAGAGACAAAGTTTTTATCATTGATGAAATTGAAAGGAGTTTGCACCCCTTACTGATCAAGAAATTATTTGAACTGGTATTAAACCATGATTTGTTTAAAGAATCAAAAAGCCAGTTAATTACCTCAACGCACGAAGTCAATTTACTTGACATAAAAAAACTATTCCGAAAAGATGAAGTTTGGTTCATCGAAAAAAATCAAACAGGTGAATCAGTTGTTTATTCCCTAGCCAACGCCGAAGTGGATCACTTAAACATCGTTGACGGCTATCTCAACGGCAAATTTGGAGCCATACCTTTTATTAAGGATATTAAAGACTTAGGTTGGAAAGACTAAATCATATCAAGTTAAGGGCAAATCTATGTTTGCCCCTACGAAACCGCTCATCGTTATACATAAGTATTTAAGCATTTGATTTAAAATGGTTTTTTGTAGAGTTGGCAAGTGTTTTTTTTGCCCATCATTATCGGTGAGGTGGGCAAAAAAATATTGGGGGACCCTACGATATTCCGCACGGTTAAATTTTCAAATTTTTGTAGGGGAAGTCAAAATGTAGGGTGGGCAAGATCTTTTTCTTGCCCACCTCACCGATAAATAATGGTGGGCAAAAAAACACTTGCCCACCCTACGATACTACTCCGCATGGTTAAATTTTCAAATTTTTGTAGGGGAAGTCAAAATGTAGGGTGGGCAAGATCTTTTTCTTGCCCACCTCACCGATAAATAATGGTGGGCAAAAAAACACTTGCCCACCCTACGATACTAATTTTTAAAGTCAAAAGATTTCAAGAAATACCATTTTTGTCAAAAATAGTATTTCTAACAGCACTTTAATTAATAAATGGAGATGAAAAATGGCAGATATTGATGAAACTAAAGCCAAATCCTATTTCAGCGATATACCCCAAAAAACGGAAGGCTTTTTTTTGAAAGGTGGAGGCTCGTTGGATTGGGGAATGAAAAACCGTCTAGCCCGAATTTTTAATCCAGAATCCGGACGTACCGTGATGTTAGCAATAGATCATGGGTATTTTCAGGGACCCACCTCCGGGTTAGAGAGAATTGATCTCAACATTATGCCCTTGGTTCCATATTCTGATACTTTGATGCTCACCCGGGGAATTTTAAGAAGCATTGTGCCGGCTACAACTACCAAGCCCATCGTTTTGAGGGCAACCGGTGGAACCAGCATATTGAAAGAGCTTTCCAACGAGGAAATAGCGGTTGACATAGAAGATTCGATCAGACTGAATGTTTGCGCTATGGCTGTTCAGGTATTCATCGGCGGCGAGCACGAAAAACAGTCGATCATAAACATGACCAAACTGGTGGACTTGGGAACCCGCTATGGAATCCCCACGCTGGCGGTTACTGCGGTTGGAAAGGACATGGTTCGCGATGCCCGCTATTTCAGACTTGCTACCAGAATCTGCGCCGAACTGGGGGCGCATTATGTAAAAACTTATTACGTTGAAAAAGATTTTGATACAGTAACTTCCTGCTGCCCGGTGCCTATCGTTATTGCTGGCGGGAAAAAGCTTCCCGAACTTGATGCCTTGAAAATGGCTTACAACGCAGTTCAGCAGGGTGCCTCCGGGGTGGACATGGGCCGCAACATTTTCCAGTCCGAAGCACCCGCCGCCATGATCCAAGCTGTCCGAGCGGTAGTTCATCAAAATGAAACCCCAGAAAAGGCTTTCGATCTGTACAATACTTTAATGGTTAATGGTTAATGGTTAATTATTTGTAACTACTCAAGGCAAAAATACCTTTTTTTGAAACACTCAACACGAATCAGGGCACCCTTTGTAGGAATATGAAGGGTGCCTATTTTTTCGTGTTAAAATATATAGCTTTTCAGATAAATATTTTGGTCTAAAGACCTGACAGGTTTTGGAAACCTGTCAGGTCTAAGAACTTTTATTTTTCTGAAAAGCTATAAAATGTTATTCCACTTGGATTGACAATTATTCATCGCTTTAGCCACCCTACATTCTACCACCAAATTTTGATAGGATACTTGCAAACGCCAAACCGCATTATTTTATACCTGGGTAATTACCAACTATAGCTTTTCAGAAAAATAAAAGTTCTCAGACCTGACAGGTTTCCAAAACCTGTCAGGTCTTTCCGCCAAAATATTTATCTGAAAAGCTATATTTACCTGAAGAAAATTTATAATGAGGAAATCTTATGTTTAAACTATGGGAATGGAATGGTTTTTATTTAGGTGACGTTATATTAGCGGCATTTATTTTTATAGGGATATTGTTGCTCCAAAAATTTTTTGCCCAGTTCTTGTTAAAACAGTTAGAAAAGTTTTCCATTAAAGACGAAAGCGTGTTTGATGAAGAAACACTTGCTAATCTTGAATCCCCCCTTAAATTTCTTTCAATCGTATTGGGCTTTTATTTAGCCGTGCTTATATTGAATTTGCCAGTTAGCTTTGAAAAAAAGACATTAATGCCCTTCATTCGTAGTCTGCTGGTATTTAACTTATTTTGGATTTTTTATTATAGTGTTGAGCCTTTAAGTTTTATTATTAAGAATTTGAACGTTCCATCTGGTCCCAAATTAAGTTATGGGCTCAAGAGTCTTTTTGTTGATGGAACTGAATTAACGGAAGGAATCAAACATCTGTTGATTAAAGGCACGAAAATTATTATTGTGCTGATTGGTTTAGCAGCTATTTTGAATGAATGGGGCATTAGTATTATAGCACTCTTAGCGAGTTTAGGCGTGGCGGGCGCTGCGTTAGCATTAGCAGCGAAAGATATACTTTCTAACTTTTTTAGTTCTTTAAGCATTATTTTTGATAAAAACTTTAAGCCTGGTGATTGGATTGTGACATCTGAGATTGAGGGTATTGTAGAAGAAATCGGTTCACGAAATACAAAAATACGTACTTTTGATAATGCCATTGTAATCCTTCCAAATGCGATATTGACTCATTCGCCAGTCACTAACTTAGGTGAAATGACTAATCGACATATCAAAATGCGTATTGGCTTAGAATACGGCACCCGTCATGAACAAGTCGCACGTATTTTGCAAAGTATTAAAAACTACTTACAAAATCATCCGAAAATTGAAACAGGACTTTCAATGACTACATCAGTTCACCTGGTTGAATTTAATGACAGTTCTATTGACATTTTGTTATACTATTTTACTAAAACCATCCATTGGCAGGAGTGGATGCGTATCCGTGAAGAAAATATGCTGGAATTTATGAAGATTATCGAAAATGAAGGTGCTCATTTTGCCTTCCCGAATAAACCAATCTATTTGGAAAAGCAACCATAAGATTTTCATTAGTTAAGTTGACATAATTTGATTTTAGATTAAGATATAAAATGATAAAGAAACCCAGTTTGTAACTACTCAGGTATTAAGATGATGCGGGACAGGATTGCAAACCCCATCCCGCGTTATTTTTTAATACCTGAGTAGTTACCCCAGTTTTTCCAAAAAACTTGGTTTTTAAACTCGAATGTTATTTATTTGCTACTCCCTTAAATTAAGCAATAAAAATATGAAGACTAACTCATTCAAAGTTTATTCAGCTCTTTCTTATTTACCTGTGTTGCGAAGGAGTTATGCCCTTAAATTTATGGTCATAGCCTTTCTAGGCTCCACTATACCCTTGCTTACACTCACTGTTTATCTAACGGTGAATTCGTCATGGAATTTAAATGATAATCTCGATATCTTCATTGCCATTTTACTGGCAACCCTGGTTGGGATGCTCGTTATTCTTCCCTTGTTATATTTGCTAGTATCCCCGGTTCGAGCAATATTAGCCGCGCTACAGCAATATCTCAATGATGAACAAAAACCTAAACTTCCAAGCAATTTTGGGGATTCCGTGGGTCAATTAATGACTTATATTCAGTATGTGATTGAAAAACTGGATTTAGTCAGCAGTTCGTTTGACTCTTCTTCCATGATAGAACCATTGACAGGTATTCCAAACCGTTTAGCCGGTGAAGAACGTCTTCGTCAAGACTTAGCTCGTGCCAATCGTGATCAAAATCAAATGCTAATTGCTTTACTTGACGTTGTTCAATTGAGAGGTATCAATGAACAGTATGGATATTACCTGGGAGATGTTTGTTTGACACAGATTGTAGAGGCACTTTCCCAAAATATTCGTGAAGGTGATTGGATAGCCCGTTGGGGTGGCGATCAATTCATCATGATGCTGTGGAATTTTAACCATAGCATTCCGACAACCGTTTTAGAACGTATTCAGCTACAATCGGTCAGAACCCCAATGGGAAAATTGCTGCATCTCAACTTAAGTATCGCTGCTTATAAATATAATGGGAGTTCTGATGCTGAAAATAACATGGAAACACTACTCATTCGTCTTAATAAGGCTTTGTCTCAAGTCAAGCAAACCGGTGAGGGAGGTATTGCATTTGCTGATTAAAGCTGTCCATATATAGTTTTTCAGATAAATATCTTTACCTATAGACTTTCAGAAAAGCTATCAGACCTGTCAGGTTTTAGAAACCTGACAGGTCTTTAGGCCAAAATCTTTATCTGAACATCTATATAAACGGTTATTTCATTTCACAGGACGAACACGTCAGTTCGCCCCTACGAATAATATCACGTCCTGTAGGGGCAGACCTGTGTGTCTGCCCTTAGTGAAACTATTTATCTGAAAAACTATAGTTGCCAGGAACATCAAAATATCAAAAATACCATTTTTTTAAAAAATGGTATTTCTAATCCCTGATAATACGGATTTTTTTTCTTACTCCCTAACAATATAAATAATTACCCATTCACAATAAATTAATTCTACTTCGTTAGATTTAAAATAACTTATTGATTTTTATGATTTTTTAACACGGGGAAATATAAATCTAATAAAATCAATTACTTAATTATAATCTATGATAGGTAAAATTAACAATAAGGATTTAACATGGTAAGCCAAGCCCGTCGCAGTCATCGGAGAATTCATTCCACTAACAAGAAAAAACCAATCAAGCATGGTTTACGTGAGATTGTATTAATTTTTTTCTGTTTTGTAGGGCTATATCTATTTGTATCATTACTAACTTATTATGGTGGCGATCCAGGTATATCGCATAGTGGTCCGGTAGAAGAAATTAGGAATCAAGGTGGTATCGTGGGTGCCTTGTTTGCTGATTTATTTTTTTACCTATTTGGTTATTTTGCCTATTTATTTCCGATTATGGTCGGATATATGGGCTGGCTGATTTATCAGGGGCGCCATCATGATATTCTTGCCGAACCCAAAAGTTTAATTGTGCCTGGTATCGGCTTTGTTTTGACTTTGAGTGCCGGTTGTGGTTTAGCCATCGTACATTTTATGGCTGAAAGTGCATTACTGCCTACCCATGCCGGTGGCATTTTAGGTTTATGGGTTGGTAATGGTTTGGTAGCAATAGTTGATAGGCTAGGCGCAACCCTTATTTTGCTGGCGGTTTTTTTCACTGGGGTAACATTACTCACCGGGTTATCCTGGCTGAAGTTGATGGATACCTTGGGTTATTACACCTTGAATCATGGATTGCCCGTCGCGGAAAAATACATGAATAAGCAATTTTTACCCTGGTTTATAGCCCATACTAAAAATTGGCTAAAAATGCTTAAAAATGGGTTTAAAATATTATTTCAGAATTTGCGACAATGGACCAAAACCGCTTACACACGCTGGAAAGAGCGTCGGGCTGAATGGCGCACAGAGCGTGAACGGTATTATATGGAAGATGAATATGACGATGAATATGATGATGACTATTTTATTCAAGAAAAGCCATCAAGAGATGAAGTGACTTCCCGAAGACCACAAACCTTACCACAAACCTCACCAGAGGCAACACAGGCTGCTGTTCAATCCCCACCGGTTGTTAAAATAACGCCGCCTTCCCTCTTACCGGCATTAAATTTATTAAACCCTGTACCTGAAATAGTCGTTACCTCGCCCACGGTGCAAATGCTGCCACAGCAGATAATAGAAGCTTTTGCGGCGATAAAAGTTGAGATCGAGGTTAATACTCTCCATCAAGGACCCGTTTTGACTAATTTTGAGGTACATACTATTACCCCTATCAATACCAACCATTTGGATGAACTGGGTAGGGCACTTGCAAAAGTATTGAGGGTAGAAAATGTACGAGTGGTAGAAACTCAGCCAGAAATGCTTGGTGTTGAAATGCCCAATTTTAAACGCCAAAAAATTTATTTTAGCGAACTACTCAATACCGCCCAATATCAGGAAAATACCTCTCCATTGCCAGTCGTATTGGGTGAAGATATTAGTGGAGAGCCGGTCGTGGTTGATTTAACCCGCATTCCACATATCTTGATGGCTGGCTGCTCCGCTCAGGAAAAAAACGTTGCAATTAATACGTTGATTTTGAGTTTATTGTATAAATCTACCCCTCAGGGAGTGCGTTTATTATTGATAGATAGCACCAATCGAGCATTATCAGTTTATGCTGATTTGCCCCATTTATTAATGCCAGTAATAACTGATATGGCACAAACACCTCCAGCTTTACAATGGTGTGTCAAAGAAATGGAGCGTCGTTACCACCTAATGGCTAAAATGGGTGTTCGCAATATCGAAGACTATAACCAAGCACTGTTGCTCCAAGAAAACGAGCAGGCGTTTTTAGAAAATCAGGCACAGGCTGCCCTGTTTTATATCGTGGTGATTATCAATGAAATAGCCGAATTGATGACAGCGCAAGTAGAAACACCTATTGAAAAATCCATCACTCGTTTGACCCAAAAAGCCCGTGCTGCCGGTATCCATGTTATTTTAGCGACGCAGCATCCCACGGTCAATGTAATTACAGGCTTGATTAAAGCCAATATTCCTACGCGCATGGCATTTCAAGTCAATAACCAGAATGAATCACGTACCATTTTAGGTCAAGTAGGTGCTGAAACCCTATTAGGGCAAGGAGATATGCTATATATGACAGCAGGTACTGGGATGCCGGTTCGTGTACATAGTAGTTTTGTCTCCGAACCAGAAGTACAAAAGGTGGTTGCAGATTTAAAGTTTCGTGCTACACCTGACTATGTGGATATGAAAATGGAATGAATTTTAGACGATTTAAATAAATCGGTGCGACTATAAAAGATTGCCCCTACAAGAACAATTGATGTTGTAGGGGCAACCCCTTGTGGTTACCCTGAGTCGTTATGAAAATTGCTTTAATTTTTTAGGTAAAGTTTCCACAAAATATAATGCAGTTTGATACAAATTATATAATGCTTTAGTATCTTTTTCTAAGTTAAATGTAGCAATGTCTTCATGTGTTAACCGATTTCTTTCCCTGCCTATTTCTAGAAATGCCTTAATACTATCATCTAATTTATCATCTTTTTTAATTTCAGAATTCATAAATTCTTTAAATTCTTTTCCGAATAAACCAAAGAATTGATTAGCATTTTTTGCATCCCAACTGAAATAAGTATGATATTGCCTACGAATTGCTTTCAAGAAAATTAACGATTATAGGATTTTCTTGTGAAATATCCTTAACTAATTCTGAAAGTGCAGCTGTTATACGGTATTCAAAGTGACTGGCGACTGATATAAGTAATAATTTTGCAAAATGACTATTTGCCGTGTTTAAGAAAGAAATTTGTTGTTCTTTTTCAAAAAATTCAATAATTTCTGTAAACTCATTATACAACCTATCAATAACAGTTTTCTTATTCATTAGCGTTTAAGAACCTATTATTTCAAAAGCCGTTTTTAACCGTTTTTCAACTTTATCTCTGCCCATTGTACCTCCGGTTGATGACTGGAAATTTTCATCTTCTTTGAGCCGTTTAATATCATTGTAATTTAATGATTTCATCTTCAACCTACGGTTTAGGTACTTTTGTTCACATTTAGCTACAAATACCGCCTCAAAAAGTGCCGGGCTAAAACTTTTTTTAAAAAAAGCATTCTTTGGTAATTTTTGACAAGCTTTCAAAAAAGAAAGAAATAACTTTTCCAGATATAGGTTGGTTTCATTATCATAATTTTGGCTTTTCTTCGCAAATTGATTAAGAAACCTTTTTAATGGCGATTTGTAATTTTCAAAGTCAACTAACATAGCAAAGCTGCGTAGTAACATATCTATATCCTTACTATGAAAATCTGGTTCCGGTAAATTTAGTACATTTCTCCACTGAAAATTTTCGTTTAAGCGAGATAACATTTGATAAAATTCAGAATGATATAATGAAATACGAATTTCTTGAGGTTCCAAATTAACACCACCCGTATTAAGTCTATTAAAGACTTCATAAACAGATGAATTATCATCCTTTGGTACATTTTGTTTTACAAACATAAGACGCAAAGGTCTCAGATCAAAACGGAGCGTATAATCATCAAGAGTATCATAAGTCAGCCCGTTGAATTTATTCGGCTTTTCCGGCAAATGTTCTGAAAGTTTTAACTTGAAATCTACAAAAAAATTGTCATCATCTAATATCTCGTTAGGCAGTTTATTGCCGTATTTTAAAAAAATCTTTCTCAGTTCAGTACGTTTTTCCTTCTTGGGAAAGCGCTGTTTAACAAAGTAGTAAATAGACAAAAGTCGCTGCTGTCCATCAATAACCAATAGTTTATTGCGTCCTTCTTCGTATAAAAAAATCTGAGGAATGGGCAACCCCAATATTAGAGATTCAATTAATTTTGAAGCTTGATTTATTTCCCATACATAATTTCTTTGAAAGGAAGGAATATTAATGATACCTGATTCAATCAAATCAAAGATAGTTTTGATATTGAAATCATTAGGAGATGTTGTCAAATCATATTCATCAATTTGATAATCATCGTTATCATCATATTCTTCATCTAACTTTAGATCGTTAGTTTTATTAGTAGTCATCTTTATCAGTATTTAAGGTTAGTGGTGGGGTTTGTTACCCACCCTACATAAATTTTTCATTCAGGCACTAATAATTTAGAACCAATTACCATTTTAGTCTTAGCTTGATGCTCGAAGCGTGAAATTAAAAAGGTTTCAATTTTTGGAACTTTGTTTCAAAGTAAATTTTTTTCTGAAAATCTATAAATCTAAGTAAAGGTATAATACAAAATAGTTTCCAATAAGTCAAACTTTTTTTGATATGGGGGTTGACCTTTTTTGAATAGTACATATATAGTATTCAGTACAGGTATCCAAATTTATTTTGATTTATTTTTAAAGCGTAGGGTGGGTAGCAAACCCACCTTTTTCTTCAGTATAGAAATCCGATTTTTTTCAAAAATCGGATTTCTTTATTCTTGACAAACTTGTCACTGAATTTTACACCTTAAATCGTTGTTAAGCCCCGTTATTCGTGGCACACCATCCTTCCTATTACGGTGCGTTGAAAATTTTTTTTAATATAGGGTTGACCTTTTTTGAATAGTACATATATAGTATTCAGTACAGGTATCCAAATTTATTTGGATTTATTTTTAATCGGTCGCTGGAATTAATGCGACTATTTTTGGTTTTTTGGAATTATACAACATTTAAAAGTATTTTTTCAAAATGCCATAAAAAATAACCCGTGCGATGTTGACTTTATAATTAAAGCATGGATGATTTTATCAAATCAGCTTTGCTTGAGTTATGAGTTATAGGATATTGCACATATTCCTGGGCATATCCACATAATGATTAGTTAGACAAGCAATACGCCCAGCGTCTAGCTTTCAGTTGTTTTTTTTGGCGTGGAAAAACTCAAATGAAAAAATCCTTGAGTGCTATCGCACTTTTTTTGACACTTTCTCAAATGAGTTCCGCAAATACTGATTTACTCAGTTTGTCAACTCATGCGGAAGGTGCCAAACCATCTTATGGGGAAAATGTAACGGTAGGCATGGTTGAAAACACCGGGGTTAAATACGTTACTGCTACCCCCGACAACTCTGGAAAACTGAAGTTTCCTGTTAGCTTATCAGGAAATTTTGAGCTAGAATTTAAAGCTAAAATTTCTAGGTCTTCTTCTTCGCTTGATTTCTTTTTGACCGCTGACGAACACAAAATAAAAGTCACTTTTGACTATTATGGCAGAACAAAACTCATTGCTGATACCCAATCAGGTAAAGATGCAAGCAGCGCGTTTATGCAAGGGCAATCCAACACTTTTAGGATTTCTGTCAGTAATAATATAGCCAAGCTATATTTAAATGATGTTTTTTCCCAAAAAGTGACACTTACCCCTGATCTCACTTATACTCAAATGCTCATGGCTGATATTGACTCTACCGATTCCGTTTTTGCATTAAGTATCAGTGGAAATGCAAGTGTTGCTGACACTGGAAATACAGCAGTTTGTACAGAAAGTACTACTCCAACATCTTCAGATTTTGGAGATTGCATGGCAGATTATTTGAACGGTCAATTACATATACCTTGTGTTGCCGTTCCCGATGCATTTGGTGGTACAACTGTTTACGACATCAGAATGCAACAACAATCAAGTGGTTTTATTTTTGATTTAGATATGGATAGCGTTAAACCTCGTTAATTGTTATAAAAGCCAGCGTAGCTTTAGCAAGCGTAGGGTGGGTAGAGGTACGAAACCCACCTTTTTGGGATTAATGGTGGGTTTCGCTATCGCTCTACCCACCCTACGCTTGCTGCCCCTATCAATTAAAACTGCGTTACAAAGTTAAGCCAAAAAGCACGCCCCGGTTCATTGACTTGTATAGGAACCGGATTAAAAGGATCAACATTGGCACGGTTG
>Ga0233403_10001523_pt1 | contig 10778 bp, 6 predicted proteins | sample Na_oxic_1_MG_FD_179866 | JGI IMG/M metagenome (GOLD analysis project Ga0233403, IMG submission 179866) | Seawater microbial communities from Saanich Inlet, British Columbia, Canada - Na_oxic_1_MG | ecosystem: Environmental > Aquatic > Marine > Inlet | place: Canada: British Columbia | collected...
TAAAGCAGCGCGTATCCACCAAATTACCTAGCAAAAGGTGGATACGCTATCGCTTTATCCACCCTACACAATATCTTTATATTTCAAATACTTAAATACTTGTGTGTAACGATGAGATTTTTTCTCTGGCAACACGTTACCCACCCTACGCTCGCTATATTGTTGTTCAGGTATTAATATTTTCATTTTTACCACGAGTTCATCTGGTAAAAAAACGGATACTTTTTGCATAGTCAAAAATACCCTTGTTTGTGATAGATACTTCTTTTTTAATCCGGTTCAAATTCTTCATCCCCAAAAACCACATTCTTATCCCATTTTTTTGCTTGGGCGAATTTGGCTTTGGTGAGTAAAAATATACTTACGTTTGCTTAGTCACTATCTGCAATTTGTTTAGCATAATCCTCCAGATTACTAAATTTGAAACGAGGATCAACTTTTTGGGCTTTTTTAAATTGGTTAATAGCCTCGTTAATTTCGCCTTCTTCGGCTAACTGTTCTCCATTTTCAACGAGTGTGTTAGCATAAATGTATCGGGCTTTGTCTTCTGGATCAAACTTATGGCAAGGTTCTATATCTATTGCTTTTTGAAACTTAGCAATGGCTTCTTTAAGCTTTCCTTTTTGAGCCAATTGTTTCCCATCATCTATAAATGATTGGCTTTTGGATTCAAGTAAATAAAATTGCTTACGTTGTTGAGAAGTTAAGCATCGTGGAATTATATAATTGCCATAATCAATTAATACCTGCGGATTAGAAGAAATATACCGTTCTCCAATCTGAATACCAGTACCTCTTGATGCTATTACTGCGGGTACTTCATTCGGAATAAAAAAATAATATTCGGGTTTGTTTATCATTCCAACATCTGTCATAACATCCTTTTCAGCTAAACGATAATCATCTAGCCGCAATGTAACCATAGACTCGTCTGTCACATTCCATAGACGAGCTGTTTTATCTTCTGATGTTGTTACCACATATTTCCCGTCATGACTAAAAACAGCATATTTAACTGTATCTTTATGGCCTCTAAGAACAAAGAGAGGTAAACCGTCAGTACTCCAAACGCGAGCTGTTTTATCGGTTGATACCGTTACTACACGCATACTATCATGGCTAAATTTTGCTTGTGAAACTATACCATCATGTCCTTGTAGTACGGCAATTTCTTGACCATTTTGGGCATCCCATAAGCGAGCAGTTTTATCAGAAGAACATGTAATTATTTTGGTTGAATCAGGACTAAAATTCGCATATTTTATCCACCATTCATGCTCTTGCAAAGTTTTTTTCAAATTACCAGTTTGAATATCCCAAAGATGGGCAATTTTATCATAAGGATAAATGGTAATTCCATTTTTTCCATCAGGACTAAAAGCTGAATATTTTAGTATTTCTTCAATATTTTCATATTGTTGCAATATTTTAAACAATTCACTGTTAATAGGAATCGTAATTGTTTGTAAACTATCAGCATTAAATGGAGCATGTTCTACTAAGAATTCGTTTTTTTTCAATTTTTTGATCAAAGTACCGCTTTGTATATCCCATAAATTAACAGTAGATGAAACCGTAACTATTTTTGTTCCATTCGGGCTAAATATAGCTTGAATAATCGGAAAGCTATGCTCTGGTAATATCTTGAACAATTGACCATTTTGAATATCCCATAGATGGGCAGTTTTATCTCTTGATGTTGTCACTAAATAATTGCTATCAAAACTAAACGCTGCATGTAAAACTTTATCTTTATGCCCATGTAATTTAAAAATAAGTTTGCCATTGCGGACATTCCATAAATGTATAGTATGTTCTTCTGATGCAGTTACAGTATAACCTTCTGATATTGTCACTACTTGACTTCCATCGGAATTGAAAGATGCATAAACAACAGAAGATTCATGTTCTTGAAATATTTGTTGTTCTCTTAAATAAGCAATTGATTTGTAAAGTGCTTGTTCTGATTCAAGCACATACGGCCTTTTATTCGATGCAAAGATATTTTTAGGTAAGGCTTCTAAAGCCAATAATATCCCGTTTACAAAATTGCCTTTGTCTATTTCTTGCCGTGCCAAATCTGCTAAAAATAACGATTGAGTACGAAGTGCGTTGTCTCTTTCCTCTTTAGCTAATTTTTCTTGTTTTTGGGCTTCTATCTGCTGAGTTTTAGCATAAAAAGCAATTCCTGCCAAGACCAAAATTACCGTCGTCACAATACTAATCAGGAGATAGCGTTTTTTCTGCTTATGCTTGATACTTTTCTGGACAAACTCTTGAGCCAAATTCGACAGTGGCACTTTATCAGCATAACGAGTAAGATATTCCTCAGCAATATTTAACTTGGGGCCTTGCATGAAGTAAGCAGCGTGTTTAGATTTGTCTTGCGCTTTCCACTCCTCAGCAGCAGTTTCAATTTCGTGCTTTTTTCTGAGGGCATCACGATCTTCATTAATCCAACCTTTCAGCAAAGGCCAGTGACGAATCAAAGCTTCATGGGCAACGTCTACTACAATAACTGGTGAAATATTTTCATTTTGGCGTTTCATTATGACTTAAATTTAGTTAAACAGCTTTTTATCCAAACTCAACGTATCTAACCACCTTTGCAAATTACGGATGACAATAGCACTGGCTTTTTTTGTCCATGATTTTGTATTAACGTCCCACAATATTAAATATAGGATTTACGCATTGACAATTTTTTATTTTAACCATTAATATCAATGGATTATGAATATTTACCAATGGCTAAATTGATGAAAATTGCCCAAAAACGACTTATCCCAAATTTGTAACCCCTTGTATTTAAAAGGGGGCATAAATTTTATCATCTGTCAATGCGTAAGTCCTAAAATAGTACATCTTCACTCTACTAAGCAAGATTATTACCATCTAGGAATATTATTTTCCTTCCTGATACTGTGGACAGGTTTTTTCATAGTTTCTGTTTTTTCCCATATATTGTTTCCATTCAGTTTGGGTTAAATTGCGTCCCACCTTGCGACAAGCCTCTTTCAGCCAATATTGTGGTTCAATATTCCATAGCATCACAACTCCATTATCACCAGCACCAGCTAAATACCCATTCTTTGGATTGAAAGCAACATCATTAATATGTACATTATTACTAAGGGGTTCTCCTATAGAAGAAAATGTCTTTAAATTCCAAATATTCGTGCTTTTAATACCGCCACTCACCAAAAATTTTCCATTAGGGTGAAAATCGACATATCCGCAACTATTTGAGCCTCTAAATTTTCCTATAAACGCCTGTTTTTTCAAATCCCATATCATCACAGTATCATGAAAACAAATAGCCAAAAGTTTTCCGTCTGGACTAAAAGCTAAATCTTTAACATGGTTAGGAATCATTACTCTTGGCAAAATTATTTTTCTTATCGGCTTTTGTGTTTTGATATTCCAAATAACCACAGCACTATCATCACCGCCACTAACTAATAATTTTTCATCTGGACTAAAAGCAATGCTATTAACACTTAGTTTATGTTTTAAAGGCCCAATAGTTAAAAAAGTCTTTTTATCCCAGATATTTACATTCCACAAATCCCGAATAATTACAGTTTTATCATCACTACCACTAGCTAAGTACCTACCATCATAACTAAAAGCAATACTATTAATCATATCTTTATGCCCAATCAAAGGTTGTCCGATGGGTCTTTGCGTTTTAACGTTCCATATAATTATTTTACCGTCCCAACTTCCGCTAGCTAGAAACTTTCCATTAGGACTGAATGCTAGAGCCAAAACATTACTACGATGCATGGCTAATGGTTGTCCAATAGGTCGTTTTGTTTTAACATCCCATATGATCACTGTTTGATCGCGACTGCCACTAGCTAAATATTTTCCATCTGGACTAAAATCAACAGTGTGAACATCGCTAATATGTTTTGTTAAAGTTTGTCCTATTGGTGTTTGTGTATTAAAATTCCACAAGATTATACTGTTATCTAAACTACCACTTGCCAAGTGTTTCCCATCAGGGCTAAAAGAAACACTATCAATTAAGTTACTATGTCCAGTTAAAGCTTGTCCAGTAGGTTTTTGTGTTTTAACATCCCAAACAATTATGTTTTTATCTTCACTACCACTTACTAAATATTTCCCCTTAGGACTAAAAGCAATACTTTTAATTGCATCCTTATGTCCAGTTAAGGCTTGTCCAATAGGCTTTTGCGTCTTAGCATTCCACAAGATTATAGTTTTATCGGAACTGCCACTGGCCAAATATTTTCCGTTTGGACTAAAGGCGACACTATTAATCGCACCACGATGCCCCAGCAAAGCATCTCCCCATGGTAAAAACGTTTTTAAGTTCCACACAACCACAGCAGAAGCCATGCCACCACTGGCAAAATATTCTCCATCAGGGCTAAAGGAAACACTAAAAACATCACGCCATGTTAAGTGCTTAATGGGCTTTTGTGTTTTTATATTCCAAACAGTCATGGTATGGCCTTCTGCACTATGAAGTGAACTCCCATAGCCACCACTGAGCAAATGGTCTCCATCAGGATGGAAAGCAATGCTAAAAATTTGAATATTGTCTCCATTCAATTGTTTAATGAGCTTTAATGTCTTTATATCCCAAATGAATATAATCCGATTACTCCCACTGGCTAAATACTTTCCATCATGACTAAAAGCAACGCTATTAACCCGGCCTTTATGTCCAATTAAAGGTTGTCCTATATCTGTCTTTAAATCCCATATGATAACAGTTTTATCAAAGCTGCCACTTGCTAAGTATTTTCCATCAGGACTAAAAGATACACTATGTACACGATTACTATGGCCCCTTAAATAAATTTTAAGTTTAGGATTACTTTGTAGAATACGCAACAAATTTCCTTGAGTTTTATCCGTATTATGTTCTTTAAAAGCCTGTGCAGCAAGTAATAATGCACGATCATAATAGCCATTAAGATTATTTGGAAGCTGTGTAGCAATAATAGATTGTGCTTCTAATTTCTCAACCAATGCGATTTTAGCCTGTTTTTCAGCGATTTTAGCCTGTTCTTCAGCTTCTATTTGTTGCTTTTTTGCATCCTGCTTTGCTTCTTGCTCTGCTTTAAGGCTTTGTTGCGATTTCCACCATTGCCACCCTGCTACAGTAGCCAACACCAAAGCAATAATTGAAAAAATGCTCAAACTATACAATTTAAGCCGTTGCGAGCGTTCTTGTTCCGCAATTTCATGATTCCGTAACGCAATACTATCTTCAATAAACTTCTTTTCCGGTACTGTGATTTTATCGACACGTTTTTTGAGCCATTTTTCAGCTTCTATTAACTGTGCATCACGCAGCAACCAGCTTTGATTTTGCTTGCTGTCTAACCACTTTTTCACATTTGGCTGTACATGATGATCTCGCCAAGTTTTAAATTCACGATCATCATTGACCCACTTACGCAAGCGAGGCCAGTGACGAATCAAAGCTTCATGGGCAACGTCTATTACTATCACTAATGATTTTCCTTTTGTTGTTCCAAAGAACTAGTTACCACCAAACGAGCATCGGTTAGCTTCTTTAACACCACATCGACTAATTTTTCAGAATATTTAGAAGTTATTAAATTTTGTTTAAAGACTTGTTTGCTCGTATTTTTTATGTCCTCCGCATCTTTGCCCAATTGTGTCAAGTTCTGAAATATCCACTGGGTGGCTGTTTGTTCTTCGGGTGACAATGATTTATAAAACTTATCAGCATGTTTTTTCAATGCACCGTTAACACCATCCATATCAAGATATTTTCTGAATGTTAACCAATTTGATTGGCGTTGTTGCCATAATTGTTCCAAAGCATATTGCAATAAGGGTAATTCACTAGAGCTACCTTTCATGTCTAGAAGTATTTGTTTTATCAAATGTTCCTCAACTCCCAAACCAACTTTTCTAGCCGGTTCAGTGATAGCTTGCTGTAATTCATTTGGGCACATGGGTGTCATCATCACTAGATGCTTTTGAATGTAACGATTCAAGCCCGCATATTCTTGTTCAGTGCAGTTACTCAGAAACTCTGTCCGCATCACTATCATTAGACAAAGTTTATTGTCTGTTTGCTCTAACGTGCCCAGCAAACACTCAAAAAATTGTTGTCGTTCCTCATTGTCATGACAAAGAGTAAATATTTCCTCAAATCGATCTATCACTAACACAACACGAGGTGCATCAATTGCGTCAATCATTAATGTTAAATGTTTGGCACCATCTTTGATAAGGGATTCTTTCGTACTTTCAAATTCAGTAGCATGTTGATTTGGTGAAAGTCCCAGTGGTACAAAAACTCGTGCTAAATTATCGAAAACATTTTTTTCCTCAGAGGAAGTATAACGATCATTTTTTCTTTGTGAGATTGGAAAAAAAGGTGGATAAATTTTCCAGTGTTCACTTCCCGGTAATTTTTCTCCTAATTTCAATTGATGTAGCAATCCTGCTCGTATAACGGAAGATTTACCACTGCCAGAATTGCCTAAAAGTGCTAGGGAATTGCTATCTTTAACTTTGTTGAGCAATTCCTGAGTCAATTTTTCGCGCCCGAAAAAATATTTTGGATCGTTGTCATTGAAATCAAAAAATTGTAAGCCTTTATATGGGCGAACATTTCTTAGAAGACTAAGCAATTCAAGTATAGCTTCATCCGGCTGGATAGTTATCTCTAAAGGCAGATCACTATAGTCGTCTTTTTTGTTTCTGGGCTCCTGTTGGGAAGTTATAATTATCCGACATTTTGAATAATTTCTGGCAAATTGATTGAGTTTATCGACCCATTTGGGTCGAATTTCTTCATTATCAAGTAACAAAACACATTGACCATTGACCATTTTGTTTTTAATCAAATCCACAAATTCATTGCTTAGGGTTTTCCCGTTAATCTGATATTCCGCTTTGACTATAGCAAATATGGCATCTTCAAAGGTGGTTTCCCCTTTTAATTTCTTTGTCAAATCACAACATTGAAGAAAAATAGGGATAGTGATATGTTCTAAATCAAGCATTCCTTCTTTGAGCTTATCTACATTTTCTTTACTAATTTTTCTTCCTTCATGCCTAAGTAGTCGTGTTTTTCCAACTTTTTTCCAGCCATAGATCACACATCGTCTGATTTTTTCGGATTGATTGGAAAACATTTTATCCCAATCATGGATTTCTTCAGTATTTTTATCCTGCCCCATAATATAACGGACTGTCATCGGCTTGGTAATTTTATCAAAATCAGCTTCCGGTGTATCAAATGGAACTTCTTTTAGTGGCAATTGTCCCCATCGTTTATATACAAGCTCAAGATAATCTATAACTTCAAATCCTATCTTGGAGGTTATATATTTCAGTGCTTCCCTAATTGTTTCAACACGCAACAATAGTGGTGGGTATATATCGCGAATGTCATTGTTATCTTTTTCGGTATCTTGATCTGTGGCGATAATGATATTGTTCCAGCTTTGTCTCTTAGCAGCTTGGCATTTTTGGATCAATCCACCAATTTCCGAAATATATCCAAATTCATTACCATCACAGGTAATCGCAGTATTAGGACAAAGATTGGAATCGCGAATGAGGCTTAACATTCCAACGGCAAATGCTCCATAAAATGAAGGGCCTTCAAGTACCATGATTTTTTTTTCATTGGATGCTGGTTTAATCCACCACCGAAAACTAGGAATAGCCTCTGCCCTATAATGTTCAGATATTAAAAAATGGCGAATATAAGCAAAGGCTTGATCCACAGCTTTTTGAAAATTGTCATGGAGGGGAATACTGGCCATCTTAATTGGGTGCGGATAGGGTTTACTTGGAATATCCAATGCAACTTGTTCGATAACAAGATAAGCAGCTTGTCCTTTCTCGCCATATCCTTTTGCCAATAATACGGGAACTTCCCTTTTTTTTGTAAATGGCTCAAATTGAGTTTCTTTTAGCCAGTGAAAAAGCTCATAGACAAAACCAGTTGCAAAACCGGTTTCGTCCGCTAATTTTTGCCAACCATCTGATGTAAAGCTATTTTTTTGATGATAAATGGCTTTTTTCGCGCAAATAATTTGGGCTTTTAATAAAGCTGAGAAAACGCTTGGACACCAATCAGGATAATCTTTAACTTTTGTAAACCAACTTGGCGTGTTTTTAGATAAAGATTGGCTATTGTCCGGTAAAAATTGGCAAAGCCATAACTCATCTCTATTCTCAACTGCTTGTTGGAGGGCCTGAAGAAAAATGTATCTTTTTTCAATAAATAAAGCGTTTTGAAATGGTTTTTTCGCTGTGAGTTTTTCCAACTTAAGTGCTAAATTAACTGCACCAATGTAATAACCGCGTTCGATCAACGTTTCAAATTCAATTTGTGGATCCATTGATTTATTCTTCATCATTTGGAGATTGAATCTTAATCGTGTAAGATTCTGGTTGTTTCATGGTTTTGGGCAAGGAATATTCAAACATCCATACATCATCATCATTTTCCAATTTTTGCAGTTGATGGATTATCTCTTTTCCACCACTGTCAATGATGATGAGAAAAACACTTTTATTTACCAGTTCTGGTAAAACAGTTCTAAATGATAACATCCAACTATCTTCATTGTGGTAAACCGTCAGATTGGAATCCTTTTCTTCCACAGAAGGCTGACCATTAATAGATAATACTGTTTGTTCAGTTGTTTTATCTGTACACTCCGACTTTATTTGTTCAAGTGGTGGAATCACAAGACTAATAATGGTTTCCAAAACTTGTTTTTGCAACCGTTGGGCCAAACTTACTCGTGGACGGGATGATTGCAACGCAACGTCTCGTAAAGTCTCAGCGGCAGTATGATATAAATCTTTATAACGGTGACGTGGATCAGTATTCAAATTGCCAAAGTGAGTCCCGGTGAGAATACTAAAATTCCCAACCGTCATACGCGGGGCTATAAACCCGGGACGACTCATTGAAATATCTAGTTCGGGTTCGTTAGCAAATTCCTCGGCTAAAGCACGCACTGCTTGGAGCCGTGCCGGTTTTAATTCAGCTAATACCGGTGCCTCTGAGGGAATATAGACTTGCACCGGATTCCAAATTTGTATCATGCCCGCTAAAGGATCAAATGGTTCATCTTCAGGCTCTAATAACATATCCCAATAACCGGCATAGTCGGTTTCAGATGCCACCATCCAACCTCGCCAAAGGTTTTGGGCCGATTTCTCAATCAGAATGGCTAATGGGTTTGCTAAATCCTGAACTACTTTTTGATCAGGGCCAACAATTTGGTCTAACCGCAAAATTTGGCCCGGACTTGGTGTCGAAGAAGCATAACAGTCACGAGCTGCTATTCTTCGCTCTATCAATTCGTTTAAAAATGAGGGCAATGGTACATCATCCTCGTTATTTTCTATAACGGGTGCATTGTCTTGTTTTTTAAATTCGGTACGTAATTCTTTGGCAATTGGATCATTTTTCAATGCCTTAACCGTTTTGGATGATAAGCCCGGATCATTGCTTGTCCAACGCAGTAATGAACTGATAGAAAGCATGGACAAATTGCCTTCAATCACTTTTAATGGTGGAGATAAAGGACGCATAACAAATTATTCCTAAATATTAATTAACAATTTAAATAAAATTATTGTGACACTATTATTTATGTACAGATGGTCGTCTACTCAAAGAGCATCTTGTTCTGCTAAAGATAACGCCTCCCAACATAGAATTTTTAACACTACCTCAATAACTTTTCGATTTTCACTTGTTATTGTCAAACCAAGTGAGATTAACCATTGGCCCAATAAAGTATTTTTATTACGGCCCGTAATTCCCAATTGTGTCGCACGATAATGGTAAGCCGGAATTCGATAACTTTGAGCCAATCTATTTAAAGGCAATCGCCGATCATTATCAGGACAAGTATGCAATGCCAAGTATATACGCACCCACTCCTCACTACGTTGGAGAAACCGGCAAGCCGATAATTTTACTTGTTTTAACTTAAGTCCAACTTCCTCTAATTGTCGGAGGTCATCCTCAACCGGTGGAGCCGGTTTAATGTCTTCAATGGATAATTTTTCACCATCTTCATCATTACCATTTTCACTTTCCATAGCAACTTCATGTCTTTTTCGGCGTTGAATTTCTTCAATCCGATCTAACAAATAACGCCGGAAAAAAGTTCTTAATACGCTGCCATAACTAAGTTCTCTGTTCGCAAAGTTTTTCTTTGTTGTTGGCATGAAAACTTTATCGCGAAAAAATTCATCAATATAGTTTTCTATGGACAAAGGTAAACTTTCGAGTTCCGAATAATGGCTTTGTTTAAGAACACGCCGTACTAATTGGTAGAGTTGAGCCCATTCCGCTTTGTTCAACGCATCTCGTTCTTGCCAGAGTTCGGCTAATCTTGCTAAATCTTCTTCATTCATAAAGTCATTTCCTAAAATATTAATTAAATAAAGATGTTGTCTACTATATCTTAATTTAAATAAGGTCTTTTATTGTGAAGCTTTCCCATCATACCCGTTATCATCAACAAGAGCAACTAAAAAGATATTAAATTGCAAATTATCTATTAATAATTGCTGTAATGATGGTGAGATTTTTAAAATCAAGTTGCCTCCTCCGTTATTGAAAGTAGGAACGATGAAGAAAGATTCTTTAGGACTTACGCATTGACAAACCTAAAAAAATATTTTTCTAGGTATATCAAATAGTTAAAAATAGTTTAACCCGACTAAATATAGGTTATAATTATCAAATAACGCCTGACAAAAATTTAAAAAACCTT
>Ga0233403_10001524_pt1 | contig 10773 bp, 9 predicted proteins | sample Na_oxic_1_MG_FD_179866 | JGI IMG/M metagenome (GOLD analysis project Ga0233403, IMG submission 179866) | Seawater microbial communities from Saanich Inlet, British Columbia, Canada - Na_oxic_1_MG | ecosystem: Environmental > Aquatic > Marine > Inlet | place: Canada: British Columbia | collected...
GCGGTAGACATCCGAGAACCCGGTTGCGGCCAGCTGCTCGCACGTACCTCGGTTTGAAGTACCACGAGCCGCCGCGCAACGCAAAACGGCTGCCACCATCAGCACACTGTTGTTCCTTGCCAGTGTACTTGTCCTGATATTCGGAACACGTCCACTCCCATACGTTGCCTACCGTATCATATAATCCAAACAGATTTGGGGCAAAGGAACCGACTGGGGCAGTGTATTCAAAACTATCACCACAGTAGTTGCCATAACAATTGGCTCGATTCGTACCAATGTCATTGCCCCACCAGTACTTAGTCTCGGTACCCGCGCGAGCCGCGTATTCCCACTGAGCCTCGGTTGGTAAGCGATAAGTATGGCCAGTTTGTTGGCTTAACCATTTGACATAAGCAGTGGCATCGTGCCAAGAAATGCCCACTATTGGGTGATTTTCATTCGTTAAAGCAGTCCCCATTTTTTTATAGTAATCGCTGGTTCCGGTTTTAATGTTATACCCACTACCTTCTTCTAGCCATTCAGGTGCATGGTGCCCCGTTGCTCTAACAAAACGCAAATATTCACCTACCGTCAGTTCATATTTCCCAAGCGCAAACCGGTCTACCGACACCGAATGCACCGGTTTTTCATCACTATCGCCACCGCCTTGAATGTCGCCCATCCGAAAGCGGCCGGCCGGTATCCAAACCATTTCAGGGCCGTCGCTGCCGTCCGTTAATCGGTCACGGAATACGTTGCCAGCCATAAAGGTCTGATTGTCCGAAGCCAATTGCGCTTCTAGCGCGGCTAACTTGGACGAGTTCGGATTCATTTGCCGTAAACTGGCTAAATAGCGTTTGGCTTTATCGGTTTTTCGTTGTTGCAACGCGGTTTTGGCCCATTCGGCATAACGAGCCTCAATTTTTTCTAAGCCAGCTAATGCGTCGGCATTGCTTGGATCGCTGTTAAGGACTTCCTCATAACAAGCCAACGCGGTACCGCCTCGGCCGCTGGTTAAGCGGTTGGCCTCAAAATGGATTTGGCAAGCGCGTAACAAGCGTGACATATCTGGCCGCGCGGGCGGCTGACCACTACCACAGTCGGCAAAACAGAAGCGATGTACCAATGAGTCGGCCTTCCAAGGGACCTGCAAGCCGTTGGTTTCGGCCACCACTTGACTGGCCACCGTTGTCAACATATCAAGCACACTCAGATGCGATTTGTCACGCAGCCCGTTGAGCAGGTACTTGGTATAAATACTATTACGCTGTTCACTGTCACCATAAGAAGCCAGATTGGGGGACGTCGCATAAGCAATTAATGTGCCTCTGGGACTGTTCATTTCGGCCAAGCCTTTTCTGAGGCCCTTCATCGCGGTACCGTCAAACGGATTATCTCGACAAGCGTCCAAAATCACAATATTCAAGCCGCTGGGATTGCGTTGCTCCATTTGCGCCAAGACTCGTCCGGCATTGACCGATTCAAACTCAATCTCGGCTTCGGTTCGGATGTTCGCATCCACCGGTACCAGAAAATTACTCTGCTCCACCTGTAAGCCATGACCCGAAAAATAAAATAGCCCAACGCCGCCATCCGCTAACCGTTGCCCAAACGTATGTACCGCATTTTTGAGTTCACGCTGATTGGCATTACGGCCCAATAATATTTCAAAACCGAGTTTCTGAAGAACCGTTGTCATATCATTGGCATCATTGACCGGATTATCCAGCGACGGGATATGTTTTTCTCCTGCCAAAGCTGAAGCTTTGGACTCCAGCGTTTTGTCAAAGCTGAAGCTTTGGACTCCAGCGTTTTGCCAAAGCTGAAGCTTTGGACTCCGAAGCTTTGGACTCCAGCGTTCGGATTCCAACGTTATTATAAACAAATATTATCATACGATATTTCACGGTCAATAACAAATTCCACTCGCCGATTGATTTGGTCAATTTCTGTTTGGGTGTAGCGGGTTGGATCGGAGAGTTGAAAAGGTTCTCGTTTGCCTTTGCCAAGTGTCGTTATTTTGGCATGGACTCCTTTTTCAAGCAAATATTTTTTTAACGCGAGTGCCCGGTTTTTTGATAATTCACAATTGTATGCGTCGCTGCCGGTGCCATCCGTATGGCCAATTAGGGTGATTTGGTTGACGTTTTTCTGCCAAAGATAGTGGGCCAATTGTTTGGCCAATTTTTTGCCGTTGTTGGTCAACTGGGTTTTTGCCGGAGCAAAGGTCACCGGAATGGGATTGGTTTTGCTGTCGGAGAACGATGCGATTAGGGTGCCATCCAATAATTGAGTTTCAATGGCCAGTTTTTGTATCTTTTCAATCTCCGCCGGTGAGGGTTTCTCGGCTGCGTCATTGAGCAAGTCCAACGCTTGGTTATAAAACTTGGCAGCCGGTTTCCATTGCTGACGCTTGGCGGCGATATCACCACGTACCCGTTGTGTTGTCCACGATTTTATTGGGGTATATTGATGTTGTAGCCACTTATCGGCTTCCTCTAGTTGCCCACGTTGCACCAAATCGGTTGCTTTCGCGGCGGCAATATCTGATATATTGCGTTTGAGTTGATATAAATAATCGGCCGAACAGTCGGATTGCTTTTTTAATCGAACTAACCATTGGGTTAAGTCGTCTAGGTTTTTCGCTTGCAGCGTTTGAGTGACTTCGGTATGAAAGTCATCACACTTCCGGGAAGGCGGATTCGCACAACAAGTGGGTGGCCGTTCCACCGGTTTGGGCGGAGTTTGAATGATTTGTTGTTCTGGAATGGTATTGCAACTACTGATGAGTAAGGTTGCTATAATAATGAACGGTTTCATCGTGGATTCCCCAAAAGTTGGTTTTTTTGAATACACATTTTTGAAATGGATTTAAACAAAACGAGGGATGGTGGGCAAGCCGGCGATAAGGATTGATTCATTAACGAAAATCTCGGTGCTTAGCAATCCCACCCTACAATGCAATGCCATTAATACACATTTTTGAAATGGATTTAAACAAAACGAGGGATGGTGGGCAAGCCGGCGATAAGGATTGATTCATTAACGAAAATCTCGGTGCTTAGCAATCCCACCAATGCTAAATAAACGGGTTTTATGAATAAAAATTTTATAACATTATGATGTTAATGTTTTTTTAATCCGTTGGTTTCGAGTATCCGTTGTACTATTAGCTTGCCCACCATCTTGGAATTACAATGACCCAATCACTGATTCAACGTGCGTCCACCATCAACACTGATGATTTGTCCGGTCATGTAGCCGGCTTCTCGCACTAAAAACAATACGGTTTTGACAATATCATTGGGTTCGCCGTGACGTTTCAGAGCCACGTTGGAGATGATGCGTTGTTGGCTAACTTCATCCATGTCGTTTTCTGGCCATAAAATGGCCCCCGGCGCGATGGCATTGACCCGTACTTTTGGCCCTAATTCGCGGGCAAGGGCTTTGGTGAGCATCACGAGTCCGGCTTTCGCGGTGCTATAAACCGGGTATAATTTCAGCGGACGCTCGGCATAGATATCTGCTAAGTTAATAATGCAGCCGTTGGTTTGAGTCAAATGGGGGGCCGCTGCTTGTGATAAAAAAAACGGTGCTTTTAGATTAATGCCCAACAAGTCGTCCCAGTCTTTTTCTTCGACTTCACCTATTGGTGTTGAGTAAAACGTGGACGCGTTATTAATTAATACATCTAAGCGCTCATAGGTTTCCATCGTTTGTCGCACCATACTGGTGAGTTTGGGCGGATGGTGTAAATCAGCTTGTAACAATAACACGGATTCGGAGCGTTGATTGTTTAATTCTGCTTGTAGCGCATGGGCGGCGGTGTTGGAATGATGGTAGTGCAGCGCGATTTTCATACCGGAGGCATGTAATTGACGCACAATCGCAGCACCGATTCGCTTAGCTCCGCCGGTAACTAATGCAACTTTGTTGGTTAAGTCGTTGTTCTTTGGCATTTTTTTGGGTACCTCAAAGTCAGGGTTTTTTGTGATAGGAGGTGTGATATAATGGCAAACAAATTTAATGATTAATTATAAGTAAATATCTAATTTTAATAGGAATTTTATAATTCTGGGCTAATGACCGGACAAAAACTGGAAATTATATGTAACTGATTGTTTTTATTATAGTTATCAATGATAGGCTTGACGATAAATCAATAGGTTAGCGACTTTTGTCCAGTACTGAGGGATATTATATACTTAAAATTAATCGTAATCACTTTTTAAATTAAATTTCCTTCGTGCAAGGTACGCCTTGCACTCCTGAGAAAATCTAAAAATGTATAGCAATTCATTACCGGTGCCGGACTCTGAGGCGGTTGCTCATAGTCATCGTTTGGTGACTGAGATTGAAAAGGCGATTAATGAGGCTGGTGGTTTGATCCCTTTTTCTGAGTTTATGGCTCTCGCATTGTATGCGCCCGGTTTAGGGTATTACAGTGCCGGTGTTCGCAAATTGGGTGCTGATGGTGATTTTATCACGGCCCCAGAAATATCGCCATTTTTTTCGCAGTGCGTTGCTCGGCAGTGTCAACCGGTTTTGGCCGCTGTTGATGACGGGGTGATTTTAGAATTAGGGGCCGGTTCTGGAATCATGGCGGCCGAACTGTTGATGGAATTAGAGCATCTTAACAGTTTACCTGAGCAGTATTTGATTTTAGAAGTCAGTGCCGATTTACGACAACGACAGCAAGAAACTTTACAAACCAACGTGCCACAATTATTCGATAGGGTACAATGGCTAGAACGTTTGCCCAGTGAACCGTTACGCGGAGTGATTTTAGCGAATGAAGTATTGGATGCGTTACCGGTGCAACGTTTTCGGTTAGATGAATCAGCCGTCTCGGAGTTTTATCTGGGTTTGGCTGATCCAAATAACAATGCCACGGAGTCACCTTTTGTTTGGCAAACGTTGTCGACTGGTGATGACTCATTACGGACGGCGGTAGAAGCGTTGCGCCCAAGCTTGCCGATTGGCTATGTGTCAGAAATAAATCTGGCGTTGCCGGCTTTTTTACAATCAGTGGCCGACAGTTTGGCCGCTGGCATGGTGTTATTGATAGATTATGGTTTTCCTAGCCATGAATATTATCACCCGCAACGAGATCAAGGCACGTTAATGTGTCACTATCGACACCAGGCTCATAGTGATCCATTGATTTTAATTGGTTTGCAAGATATCACGGCTCATGTCAATTTTACTGCCGTTGCTGACGCGGCGTTCGCAGCTGGGCTGGAGGTTTCGGGCTATGCAAATCAAGCTAATTTTTTGATGGCGTGTGGGTTGCCGGAAATGTTGTTGGCCCTGAATCCTGACGATACCAAAAGTTATTTGCTTAAGACCCAACAAGCGAAAACCTTGATTATGCCCAGCGAAATGGGCGAACTGTTTAAGGTGATGGCATTGACACGCCATTTAGAGATTCCGTTATTAGGTTTTACTCAAGATGAAACAGTGAAACTTTGATCGGTAGATGTCCAAGATTTTGGTGAATCGGTTAACGAGATATTATTATATGCAAGATACTTTAACTTTATTGGCACAACATCACAATGATGGCCACAAATTCATGCAGCTCATGAAAGAGTCGGCGGACAACCGGTTTAATGAGGCTTTTTGGGCAGTCTGGGCGGAATGGATAGCGCCGGTATTAAGCGATCCGCCACAAATAGCGGACTATGGCTGCGGCCCTGGTCCGTTATTGGAATCGTTGCGTGAACGTTATCCACAAGGACGCTTAATTGGTGTAGAATATGCGCCTTGGATGCTGGAAGAGCTTGATAGTGATCGCTATGAAGTGATTGAGCATGATTTACATGAAGCCCATTTGCCGATAGCTGATAATAGCCTTGATGCTATCACGTTGATTTATGGTCTCCATGAAATGGTTCATCCGACACGACTCTTACAATCCATCCACCGTTGCCTTAAACCGGGTGGACGTAGTTTGATTGTGGATTGGGTACGTGCTCCGTTGGAGGATTATATTGCGTCACAAGCTGGCGAAGATATTTTTGACGAGAATACCAGCAATGAAACATTGAGCGAGATTTTCACTCACTTTATGGAACATAATCGTTATAGTCGTGATGATGTTGCTTGGATGTTGCAGCGTGTTGGTTTTACCTTATTAGAAAATGCTCCATTGCCAAATCGGCAATTTGGACGATGGGTGGTGGAAAAGGCCTAATTGTAATTAATTTTTCTCCGATTTCACCAGTTGCAGTTAACATTCAACCCCTTTCGGGGTTGAGGCTTTTTATTTCCTCATTAGCATAGCATAAATTACTACTTTGGACATTTTTCATATTATTGCTTTGGCAGTCATACAAGGGCTGACCGAATTTTTACCTATTTCTAGTTCCGCCCATCTGATTTTGCTTCCTCAATTGACGGGCTGGGAGGATCAAGGGGTGGCTTTTGATGTCGCGGTGCATGTTGGTTCGCTTCTCGCGGTGTTGATGTATTTTCGTGCGGATCTGAAGTCGTTATTCGTCAGTTGGCTTCAGTCTCTGATAACCCGGCAATTAACACCTGAAAGCCGCTTGGTATGGGGGGTCGGTATTGGCACGATCCCAATTGGCTTGGTCGGCTTGGTGATTTCCGGGGCTGGCTTAGAAAATCATTTGAGATCGCCTTTGATTATTGCGTTAGCAACTATTGTATTTGGTTTAGTTCTGTGGTGGGCGGATGTGATTGGTTCTCGTGAGCGCGATGAATATCATTTGACTTGGCGAGACATTTTGTTAATAGGGCTGGCACAAACGTTGGCTCTGATACCGGGCACGTCGCGTTCTGGTATTACTATTACGGCTGCGTTGTTGTTAGGACTGAACTACCAAGCGGCTGCGCGATTTTCGTTTTTGTTGGCGATTCCAACGATTATCCTCGCTGGTGCGGTTAAATCGTTGTCATTAATCAATCAAAGTGCCCCAGTCGATTGGTATGCGTTAGGGCTTGCCGTTGTGTTCTCGGCGATCAGTGCTTATTTGTGTATTTATGCGTTTATTGGGTTACTGAATCGTACCGGGATGTTGCCGTATGTGTTATATCGGTTGGCATTAGGGATAGTTTTGTTGATTTGGATTATGTAACATTTCCCAATTTGGTTAAATGGTGGGCAAGCGGGTGGTAAGGTTCGAGTCATTAACGAAAATATCGGCACCCGCTTACCTCAATGCCATTGAATTAAGGATTTTAATTGGGGTAACCACAAGGGATTACCCCTACAAAATCAATGAATTACGTAGGGGCAATCCTTTATGGTTGCCCTTAACTCAATGGCATTGACCCGCTTACCTGCCCTCTACAAGACTTTGTAATATTAAGAGGAAACTATTTATTGTCCACTTTACGCTTTAAAAAATTGTGGCTCGTCATTGGTTGGAGTCTCGTGATGGTGGTGGTGGGATTGTCTTTGATGCCGTCGCCGCCAATGATTATACCCATCGAGCATATTGACAAAGTGAAGCATTTTATCGCTTACTTGGTGTTAATGGGCTGGTTTGCCCAAATTTATCATGCGCCTCGACAGCGTTTTTATTTTTTGATTGGTTTTTTCTTGTTAGGCGTGTTGTTGGAAGTTTTGCAAGGGATGGGCGAGATCAGACAGGCGGATTGGGGTGATGCGGTGGCAAACGGTGTTGGCGTATTGGTGGCTTGGCAATTGACCAAAAACCGCCTTGCTTATGTGTTGGCCTATTTTGAGCAGAAATGTTGTCAATAAATGGGCGCCCAAAGCTGAAGCTTTGGACTCCAATAGGCTTTGGGCGCCAACGCGGCTTTAATTAAGTCGTTCAATGCCGGCTACTTTGAGTACATGTTTCTCGTACAGCGGTTCGGAAGCACCGATTTTCATCTTACGCATGAAATACTTTTCAAATCCAATTTTGGCCAAGTGAACCCATTTGCCTTTTTTGAACCAGGTGACATTGCGCGGTGGAATCTGTGGTATAGCAACAAAGGCGGCCCCGGTGTCGCCAAAGTCGGCCAGACAGATGGCACTCCAAGTCCCAGATTCTGTGGGTTTTTTCTTGTCAATTTGATTACGAATGTTATGCACAATCGCGGTCACCATCGATTCGATCATGTAGCCGGTTTTTGGTGTACCGGTTGGAATCGGCGTTGCTTCAACCGGCGGAATGGCGATACAGACACCAGCGGCATAAATGTTCCGATAAGTGGGATTGCGCTGATGTTCGTCAACAATCACAAATCCGCGTGGATTACATAATCCTTCGACATTGGCAACGGCATTAACTCCTTTGAAGGCCGGTAGCATCATCGAAAAATGAAAAGGCACTTCATGTTGTCTAACCACTTCGCCATAGTCATTGTGTTCATCGACAAACATTTTATCCTTTTCGACTTGGGTGACTTTGGCATTGGTGATCCACTTGATATGCCGCTCGCGCATGATAGATTCCATCATGCCCTTGGAATCGCCTACCCCTCCTAATCCCAAGTGACCGATATAAGGTTCACTGCTGATATAAGTCATAGGGACATCCTTGCGGCGTTTTGCTTTACGCAGGGCAGTCTCTACGATCATGGCATACTCGTAGGCGGGTCCAAAACAACTGGCCCCTTGAACGGCACCAATCACCACTGGGCCGGGATTTTCCAACAATTCTTGGTATCCAAGGTAAGCTTTTTCGGCATGGTCAGTGGTGCAAATCGAATGGGTAAAACCATCAATTGGTCCAGAACCGGCGACTTCCTCAAAAGCCAATTTGGGGCCTGTCGCAATGACTAGGTAATCGTAGTCAACGGTTTCCCCATTTTCCAAATGGAGTCGATTTCGCTTTGGCTCGATTTGGGTAACCGTTTGGGCGATAAAATTGATATTTTTCTTTTTCAATGAGGGTTCAATTGGAAACGTAATGTCTTCACGCTTACGCCATCCGACACCCGCCCAAGGGTTAGATGGGACAAATTGGAAATGATCTGAGGAGTTGATAACCGTCACCTCATGTTGTTTTCCCAATTCGGCTTTCATTTCATAAGCGGCTGGCATACCACCTATGCCGGCCCCCAGTATGACGACATGTGCCATTCGGATTTCTCCTTCTCAAATGAAACCAAAACCACTCACGGATAGATGATTTACATGTAAGTGATTGTTTTATAATCGGTAAATACAAAAAATCAGATTTCTAGCTTTTGTTAAGGTATTTTTGAAATTTTTTCAAGTTCCGTCAAAAAAATTCAAAATTGCCATATCATAATATAATAAGACGATTTTGGCATAATATACAAATTTTCAGAAAATGTGAAGAGATTGAGTGAGGTTTTAATCTGAAAAACTGCTTAAAAAACTCTAAAAAACTAGAAAAGCATCAAGGAAGCGGGCTTGCATAAATAATAGTAAATAATAGCTATTAATAGACTTACTTGTTCAGCTACTCGTAAGTGATTGTTTTATCATTTATGCACAATAACCGGTTCATCAATTAGCTGGGAATAATTCTAATGTTTGAACGTTTAAAAGAAGATATTGCTTGTGTATTTGAACGAGATCCAGCGGCTCGCACGACTTTTGAAATATTGACCAATTATCCGGGCGTACATGCGGTATTGATGCACCGTCTTAGCCACCGTTTGTGGCAAGCCGGTTGGAAATGGTTGGCACGGACTTTGTCCACTTTGACGCGCTGGTGGACTGGCATAGAAATCCATCCGGGCGCAACGGTTGCCCGACGTTTTTTTATCGATCATGGTATGGGGATCGTGATTGGCGAAACTGCCTCTATTGGTGATGACTGTACACTCTATCATGGAGTGACGTTGGGGGGCACAAGCTGGCAAAAAGGCAAGCGTCATCCAACTTTAGGCAATGACGTGGTTGTTGGTGCCGGAGCCAAAATATTGGGACCGATTACTATTGGTAATGGTGCGCGTATTGGTTCAAATGCGGTGGTGGTTAAATCGGTACCAAACGGCGCGACGATTGTCGGCATACCTGGGCGAATCGTTAATGTTGATCCGGACTACAAAAAACATCATAAGCAAACACTTGAAAAAAAGATTTTTGATGCTTATGGCATTCCTCAGGAGATGCCTGATATTGACCCTATACAGTACGCGATTAACCACATGCTTGATGATATTGATATGATGGATAAAAAAATGCAATCTTTGTGCGAAACTTTGAAAAAGATGGATACTCCGGCATTGCCACCAGAACTAGAATCTTGTCAAATTCGTCCACCACGCGATAATTCCAAAGTTAAAGCTTTGGACTCCAACTAATCTGAATTTTACTTGCTATTTTTGACGATTTTAAAAAAGGGCTTGTTATTAAGCCCATTTTTTGTTAAAAATAACACTTCGATATTGGAAGTCAATTTAATTTTTAATACCAAAGGATAAAAAAAATGTCCAGAGTTTGTCAAGTTACCGGCAAGCGCCCGGTAACCGGTAATAATGTTTCTCATGCCAACAACAGAACCAAGCGCCGCTTTTTGCCCAATCTACATATTCATCGTTTTTGGGTACCCAGTGAAAATCGTTGGATAAAATTGCGTTTAACTTCAAAAGCGATACGTATTATTGATAAAAAGGGGATTGATACTGTCTTGGCGGATATGCGTCAACGAGGTGTTAAGGTTTAACAGACGTGTCAATATAATGACTTAACAAAAAAACCTTTTCAATCAATTGAGGCTCTTGCAAAACCCCAGGTTTCACCTGGGGCTATTCACGTTCAACCCCTACGGGGTTGATATTGTTAAAAGAATAACCCCACTCGCCTCTTGCTTTCACCCCAGGTGAAACCTGGGACAA
>Ga0233403_10001525_pt1 | contig 10772 bp, 5 predicted proteins | sample Na_oxic_1_MG_FD_179866 | JGI IMG/M metagenome (GOLD analysis project Ga0233403, IMG submission 179866) | Seawater microbial communities from Saanich Inlet, British Columbia, Canada - Na_oxic_1_MG | ecosystem: Environmental > Aquatic > Marine > Inlet | place: Canada: British Columbia | collected...
TTCGCCATATCGGCGAGCAATTTGCACTGAGCGTTGATTATTCCCTAATGTTGTTGGACTAATCTGGGCATAAAGTGGGGCAAACAAATTAGTTGCAACTTGGGAAGCAACCTCTAAAGCACTTTTGGTGGAAATTTGACCGTCATAATGATCCACCAGCCTCACTACCGTTTCTTCAAGCGTGTCTAATGCAAATTCTTGAAGATAATCGAATGCTATCATTAAATCTAACACCGAACTGTGTTGGTTAAGTTCATCCGTTTTCAGAATCTGAACATCTAACGGACCTAGTTCGGCGGTATCTGACATAATAATTTCGTCAGCACCAAGCGTTACGAGTGTGCCAGCACTTTTGCAAAGCGTATCTATGTAAATTGTAAACCTTTCATATTTGTCTTGTAAAAAACGTGCTATGCGATAAGCCCCATCAGGATCACCGCCTAATGTGGTCATAAACAGCAATACTTGCCGATGGTGTGGATTTCGACAAAGTTCGATGAGTTCATCAGCGTAATTTCTATCTATATCACCGCAAAAATAAAGTATATCGGCATCAAGTATCTCTGACACATCTTTAATACATTTTAGAAACTCTTCTTCCGTCTGTGTCAGTGTTGGTGAGTGGTTTGTGTGTTCCTCCGATGGGTTTTCCTTGTCTGAATTTTCCGCGGGTAACTCGTTTAATTTTGGTGAGTTTCTCTCGGTAATGTCTTCTTTTGACACGATTATTCTCCATGTTCTGTACGACGTGTAGTGGTAAAGTTAAAAGTTAAAAGCTTACCTACAAGGATTAGTTGCTTAGATTAGGATTAGAGTGAAGTCATGTTTTAACTTTTAATCCGGTGTCAATATTAAATCCGGAGTCAATATGGTTACATGATCAAAATCCTTTTTTAGCTTAATTCTGATAACGACAAAAGCTGCCCATGCGTTACTGAAAATGCCAATTTTAAAATTATATAGTTATCCAGAAAATTTTTGCCCCGACTAAAGACCTGACAGGTTTTGGAAACCTGTCAGGTCTCGGTTGGAACTTATCTGGACATCTATATATGAACACAAGTGCGATGCTATTACAATAAGTAACGACGGTCACTTTCTCAAATTTTCCGGAGTGGGTGGCAGTACATCTCTGCTTGTTATAACGAAACTAAGTTCTTTACTCCTCAATGCTGTACATCTATCATCAAAATCAAGTTCTTTTTCAAATTCAGGAGGAGATAAGGGTTCAAAGTTTTCATTGAGTTCAATACCATTAACCCGCAGTTTACCATTTAAGCTAAATGCTGAAGAAACATCTATCTTACTATTGCCTAATGGAATAATTGTGACAGCCTCAATGTCAACATTTCCACCCTGCCCTCGGTTTGCGCTAGTAATCAAATCGCTATTATCAAGCGTAAAAATCTTTGGGTTTTTGATGCTTATATTTCCGGCGTGGTGCTGATCTTTCATCCCTTGTGCTTCTGTGATAATTGTACTGTTATCAACAAGGTAAAGGCGATCATGCACTTGAAGATCAATATTTCCACCGCCTGTTTGAGTGGCTATGGTTGCGATACGACTGCTTTCGCTTACAAATAAGGTATCCGCCGTAAGGTTAATTGAACCTGCATTTCCACTTCCAAAAGAAGCGTTAAGTATTTGTCCTCCATTTCTTAATGTTAGGTGTCGTGTATCTAAATGAATATTGCCAGCATTACCGCTTGAATATTTAGTAGAACATGAAATACTACTGCTATTCAATAAAGAAATCTCGTTAGTTGCTGTCATTTCGATATTACCGGCCTGACCAGAACTGATTGTCTCTGCATTAATATAAGCACCGTATAAGAATCCTCCATTGTTTAAAAGGACTTGTTGAGCGTTTTTTATAAGGATATCCCCTGCATTGCCATTACCTTCCGTAGCAGCTTGCATTAAGCCTGGCTCCATATCCAAAATGGGCGTATCAATTATTTTAATATCTCCCCCTTTTCCAGAACTGAAATTATTGGTTGCAATGGTACTCAAACTGCCAACAAAAGACTCAAACGAATCAGCAAGTATTTCTTCATTGCGCCCATTCAAGAAAAGTCCCCGACTTGCTCTTACAGTGATACGATTTCCTTGACCATTTCCAAAGTTATCCGCTGTTATTTTTGCACCATTAATCAGGTGCATGTCTCCATCAATGAATATATCAATTTCGGATGGATTATTGCCATAAGTGTCAGCGAATATAAAACCTTTATTTAAAAAAAATTGACCGGCGCGTATGAAAATCTGCCCTGCTCCTTCGTTTATGAAAATATGCTCTCCTTCTGAAATAGGTATATTACTAACATCAATGTTAGCCAGTGGAATTTCAAGCCCATTTTTTTTAAGTATTTCAGAAGACGATCTGTTTCTAAGGGTTTCAGAATCAAATTGTGACAAGCTGATCTTTCCTAGTGTTTCAAAAGAATCTAGGGCTATACCAGATTTTGTCAGCACAACTTCACCCGCAGACGCGACTGCTGCAAGATTAATCCGTCCACCAGACGCAAATAAGATACCGTCCTCAATTTGCAGAGCACCACCTATCATAGACAACGTTTTTTCATCAGAACCAATAATAAAACTACCTTGAATAGAAATAGGCGCAGGTTTGTTTTCTAAAAAACCAAACGCTTCAGGCGGTGCGCTGATTAACACAGAATTGTTTGGATAGCTGGCAGAAAAACGCCCATTTTCTCCTAAACGCAAATAATCGGCAGTGCTGGCATGAAATGAACCAGTGATATCCAAACTAGCATTGTCGCCAAATAAAATACCACTGGGATTGAGCAAATATAAATTGGCATTGGGAATATTAGAACGAAGGACACCATCAATAAAAGAATGGTTGCCCCCCGTAACTCGCGCCAAAATATTTGTCACAATGCCAGGGCCAGTGAAAGTAGCACTTTCACCCGTGTTAATGTTGAAGTCCTGGAAACTGTGAAACAAGTTTCCATCTAACTGCATGCCCAACTTATCACTAATCATAAAGTCGCCGGTCAAGGTAGTGACTGGTCCTACTGTTCCGTCCGTGACAACCTCGGCATACAGTCTCATATTGAGTAGAAGTATGCCAAGCATAAGCCAAAATGGTTTGGATATTAACATATTCATTTCTTTTCTCATAAACTATAGACTTTCAGGAAAATAATTGAACCTAATGGTTAGTTTGTCTTTCACCAGGGCGAACAGGTTCGCCCCTACGTCAAATATTTCATTGTAGGGGCAGACCTGCGTGTCTGCCCTTTGTGAAATTACTTTTCTGAACGTCTAGATTAAGGTGTTATTCGGATTTTGATTGGCTCACTATTATAAATGATCGTTCCACTTGTTAAGTGGTAGCCAAAGTACACCCCCCATGAGCCTTCGGGAAGTGTTCCACTATAAATTTCCAACCGTTGCATATTAGCTAAACGAATGTTTTCCTCAAAAGCTAATTGAGCTATAGTTCCATCCCACTCTCCAGACATGGCAAAAAATTTTATATTATTCTCATTGCCTAGTGGCGCACGACTGAGTAAAACAATAATATCAGCAGCTTGCCCCATGTCTTTATCAGGATCAACTGTGATGATACCACAAACATTCACTAAGCTAGATGAGTTATACATATCATCTTTTTTTGGGTTACTCAGGCCGGTAGAAACACCACCTACAAATTTTGTCTGTGTATTGATTGCATTACCATCCGCATCTATGGCATTATTTGCCAAGTCAGGGTACCTATTTTTATCTTGACAGGTAGGAATTAAATCAAACGTGGCTGTACACTCAACAGTAAGAGTACTATTCACTCGTTCACAATTTAAATCTTTAATATTGGAGTTGGCATCAGGCATTGCTGATATAACAACACTTTCTATAGGCCCCTCATATTCAGAAACTCTTGCATTACTCAAACGGGAATCATTAAAAGAGTACTGTTCTTCACAGTATTTTCCAAAACATTCTTCAGAGTCGTAAAATGTTATAGGCGTGAATATTCTACCAGAACCGTCGCCATTGCTAATAATTTGAATAAGAAAAACCCCAACAATAGAATCAAAAGAATCAAGAAGAGTATCAAGGAAAATAGCCTCATAAATTTCAGTTTTGGGGTTAATGATAGTAAACTTAACATCGTCAGTTTGTACCTCTATTTCACCTTCCTCTCCTTCAAATAAGACATATCCTTCTGTCATATTATCTAAATGAGAATTTATAGGCTTGGCACTTTCAGGAAGAACACCTGCCTCGACAGGAAGCGTTGCTTTAACTTCCCCAGTTTTCGTATCAATAACCGATATTTCACCCGTCGCCGTAGGCACATATTTATAGGGCAACGTCGCTGCGTGAGCGAAGCCACTGAGTAATAATAAAGTCAATAGGAATGGATTGAATAAATTTTTCATGTTTTAATACCTCACATTTATTTTTTTCCAGAAAACTTTCTCAAAACAAATAATGAAGGTTCGTAATCTGGAACAGGAATAAGTTCTAATTCAACTTCTTCAAAAGTAAGAAGTGTCTGGTCATCAACGCCTTTGTAAAACACAAATGGAATATGAAGTTTTCCTTCTTGCGAATAGGTGGCCTGAAAATTTGAGCAATATTCACCAAATTGATTGGGTGCAAAATTTGAACTGAGCCACCCCGAAGGCACCTCACAAGGCGTTAAAAAGGCATACCAATTTTCCGTTTCAGGATTCTGAGCATAAGTGATTATCTCAGGACAGTCTGTGTCAACTGGGGTGGATGAACTTGTCCAACCTGGCGGAACATCACAGGGCGTTGAAAAGGCATACCAATTTTTCGAGTTAGGATTCTGACCATAAGTAGTAATACTTGGACAATTTTTGCTCGGATCGGTAGCTGAAGTTTCCCATTCTGGCGGAACATCACAGGAGGTTGGGAAGGTCATCCATTCGCCCGTATTTGGATTCAGGGCATATATAGCCTCTTCCAAACATTCGGATGGTCTTGCAGATGAAGTTTCCCACCCAGACGGCACATCACAAGGTGTCGAAAAGAGTCGCCACTCACTCGTATCTGGATTTTGAGCATATATAAGCACGTCAATACAGCCAGTCGCACTACTGTCTGATTCCGCCATGCTAGTGTGTAGTGGTATTAGCAATAAGAATAACCACCACGTCACAGTCATTATTTCAGTTTTTTTTATCATTTTTTTTATTTAGCTTTTAATGTTTACTTAATGAGCGAATACGACGATTTAACGGAATAAATTTTATTGAAGTCATATCCAGTCAAGTGTTATTAAACATCAATGACTACGCCTTATCAATCATATTCCGTTAATCTGTGTTTGAGTTGAAAAACCAAGTTTCTCCAAGAAACTTGGTTTCTTAATACCCAGCACTGATGCTGATAATACTTACTTAATTCATCGTAATCTCAATGGGTTGATTATTATAGACAAGCGTGTAATTTTTTAGGAGATATCCGAAAAAATACAAGCGATTTGTTGGCACGGAGCCATTGTAAATGGACACTTTTTGAATCGTTTCTAACCTCACATTAGGCTGGAAAAATACCAATGGTTTACCCACTTCATATAGATAAGGAACCCCCTGGTTATCCAACATATATAACTCTTGTGTTTGTGAATCAACATAAACGACCAGAATGTCAGCTAATAAACCAATATGTCGAGAATCAACCTTGATTTGTCCTGTAATATCTATAACATCATCAGTTATTGAGTCAAGCCGTAGTGCTGTTTGGTAATCTTCCCCATTTATAGATATCCCCCCGGCAAAGCTTGCAGTTGGGGAAATTGATGCGAGCGTGGGTAGCACATTCACTTCAAATTTTGAGGTAATCATTGTACCCTCTTTACCTGTCACGGTTACTTTGAGTTCATAAGTACCGCTGGATTCAAATGTCCTAGAAAATGTTTTCTGATCTCCAGAAACAGGCTGCGAAAGACAAGTACCGTCTTTCGCTTTTTTACAAACTGTCCAAATATACTGAACAATAGATTCCGTTGAATCTATTGAATCAATCGAATCAAGGAATGAGTCAGGTTGACATTGTTCGACATTCTCAGGCCCCTGAACTTGCACTGTTAATGGTGCTGTACCTTGTATTGGCACTAAATTGTCAGAATAAATTGATTTTGCTGTGCCTTGTATCGCTGATGTTATCATACATGTGCGCAGCACAGGTTTAGGAGCCTGCGGCACAGTAAAGTCGCATAAAGTTTCGTCAGTCAGTCCTTTGTGATCTGTGACACTGAGTTTGACGGTGTAAGTACCGGCTCTGTTTAATTCCAAGTCGATTATTGCACCTATTGGCCCCACTTCATTATTTGAATCAAGACCAGAGCTTATTATCCAGTTGTACCTTTGGATATTTCCAAAAGAATCCGTTGCGTCTAATTTCACCTTGAACTCATCAACAAAAACTTTACAGAGAGCGACAGGCACGTTGTTAAAAGAACGTGTATTACTATCATCGGTCATAAGTGCTTTGTAAGCATTTAATCTCCCACCAGTAACTGTTTTTCCATCCAACGAGTCAACAGGATCAACTGTTGAAAGAATGGCTTCTTTTACTTGTCGATAGGTTAAGTGTGGTTTGAGTGACCATAATAAAGCTGCCACGCCTGCTACATGGGGAGCAGCCATTGAAGTACCACTATCAAAAGAATATGGAGGTTTCAAATGGCTAAGTACCGTACTATAAATATCTTCTCCGGGTGCCCCTATATCTACAGAATTGAGTCCAAAGTTAGACCGATTCAAAAGCTTATCATTTCTGTCAGTTGCCGCAACCGAAATGATATTATCTAAATCAAAGCTTGCTGGACATTGTAAACAAGTATACGGATTGTCAAAGGGATCTATATTATTGGAATTATTACCCGCTGTTGTTACAAATAGAATTCCTGCATCTTTGACCGATTTTATGGCATCATAAAGTGCTTTGGGCTTATCCTTTGCTTTTATATGCCAGCTACTGTTAATGATTTTCGCACCCATTCTTTGAGCGTAGTTTATAGCCGATATAGCATCACTGGTGGATAAATGGTAGTTATTAACAATTTTGATAGCCATAATTTTTGCTGACCAATTGACACCCACTATACCAACACCATTATTACCAACAGCCGCAATAATACCTGCTACATGGGTTCCATGAGAATCCTTATCAAGTGGTTCTCCGGTTGCTCCACCATTCACAACTTTAGTAAAGTCACAACCATGTACATCGTCGATGCAACGATTCGCATCATCATCAATATCATTACCGGGTATTTCTTTGGTATTTATCCACATATTTGCTTTAAGATCTGGATGTTCATAATCTACCCCCGAATCAATAACTGCAACAATCACCTCCTCATGATGACCTGTAGAAATATCCCAGGCCTTTTCAGCCTCAATTTTGTCCAATCCCCAAAGTGACTCATTTAAAAAGTCAGGATCATTAGGCTTTTTTCTTAGTCCAGGTGCTTTTCTTGACAATTCTGTCTTTTCTAATGTGAGTATGTAATTAGGCTCAACATATTCAACGCAAGGATTAGCAAGAAGTTGTGAAATTTGCTCTGATTGACTTCTTGTTCTTACTTTGTCAAGTTTAACAAGATTTGCGTCAACAGCCGAAAATACCTTTAATGGCTCACCAATAATTAATTTAATAGAATCCATTGGTACATCACATGGCCGAAATTTGATGATGTATTCACCTTCAACAACTTCTGCAGCCCATGTTTCCACTGTTGTAAGCACTAGGAAACAGCAAAAAACGAGCAAAGCAAACATCTTGAATCTTGAGAAAAAATGGGTTTTTTTCATAAGCAATTACCTACTATAAACAATAATACTAGGAGTGAATAAGCCTTGTAGCCGATAGTGACTTGGGACCTCCGAAGGTTTTCAAAACATCAGAGGTCTGAACAAGTCGAATTTTTCTAAAACATTAATAGCAAATTTCTAGGAGTTTGTCGGACTTAATACGCAAACCATTGATTTACAATGACTTTCTGTTAATGCCGTTTTTATAAAAATAATTTAAAATCAATGACTTATGTGAATAAGTCCGACAAACTCCTAACGCATTGGCGGCGCATAGATAAGTCCACCATTTATCCCTAATTCATTTAGACTATTCTGGCGTGGTATATCAATACCATTTGGCCCAAAATGACGATCATAAATGTCGCCATAGTTACCTACAGCACGAATAGCCTGTGCAATAGCATCTTTTTCCAAGCCAAGTTCTTCCTGACCAAAACTGTTTTCTACACCCAGTAAACGTTTTACTTCAGGATCGTCGCTATTCATCATCACATCAACATTGTCTTTAGTAATGTTTAACTCTTCAGCATTGATCAGAGCAAACATGACAATCTTGACGATATTAAACCACTGCTCATCTCCATGAGGAACAACAGGAGTGAGTGGTTCCTTAGAAATGACATCGTCAAGAATTTTATGGCTTGCCCTATCATCAAGGCCCGCACGTCTTGCAGCTAATCCAGACCTATCAGTCGTCACAGCATCACATTCTCCACTTGTATATAAGGGCATGAGTTCAGAAGTTTCCGACGCAAAAATTGGCGTAAATTCCAAGCTATGTCGTGCAAAATAATCTATCAAATGATCATAAGTCGTGGTTTCTTGAACTACGCAGATGCTTTTACCATTGAGGTGTGTAACTTCAGTGATACCACTATCTTTCCGAACCATGAAACTTTGACCATCATAAAACATAATCCAAGTAAAATTGCCCCATCCAATATCACGACTGCTAGTCCATGTTGTATTCCTTGATAAAATATCTACATCGCCCTTTCGCAATATTTCTTCCTTTTCAGCCGTTGGAACCGGAACAAAAGTAATGGGACCTATTTGTGAATTGAGCGCAGCCGCTGCTACTGCCCGGCAAAGGTCAATATCAAAGCCACAATTGCGACCATCAGGACAAATGTAAGCGAAACCAGGTAAATCTGTTCGTCCACCACATAACAAGCTACCTCTTTCTTTAATGCCCCTAAGGAATGGACCATCTTTTCCCAAAAGAGTGGCATTTGTTACTGTAAACTCCAGCACTAATGGATTGTCACCCTGCTGCATGTCCACTTCATAGACACTGGGTCTTGACGTATCGGCAATAGGTATTTCAACCTCAGGAATGTGTAGTTGTTTCGAGTTAAGGTCATAAATCGCCGGGTGAGCATAGACTACAAAAGTAGATACTACGCCCATTGTTAGAAAAAATGTCTGTATTTTTTTCATATAATCCACCCCTTATATTAAAAGTTCCTACCACTCAATGTTCAAGTTAGAACTTGTTAAAAAACTAATACTCCTTAAAACTATAACCATGATACAATTCATTATGCATCATTAGATTTGTCCGTAAATAAAATTTTAGCTAATAAAAACAAATAGTTAGATTCGTAAAAACCTTATTTTCGGACAACTCTATTATACACCGTTTCAGATCGTGGCTTAATTTTGTCATCAATTGATTGCCACCGTTCAAACCAAGCGTAAGGCAACTCGCAAACAATAGAAGAATTTTAGAACTCTAATTAGCTCGACTTTGGCCATTTAGAAATAACCTATTCCCGACTTGATATGTTCCATATAAATTAACAGACTTAAATTAAGGCATATTAGCTCCTGAAACAAACTGGCCCTAATTACACTATTTTACTATCAAGGACTTATATTTTATGGCATAACAGATTTCAAAAATGACCTAAAGTCAAGTAAATCAAAGTATATTTTTTTTAGAAAGAAAATTCAAGCAAAAAATAAAAAAATTGTGGTAGTTCTGATATAAAAAAGTGGTGATAAAATCATTAAATCATTAATTTTATTAAATTAAAATTTATATCACTACCTGTTGTAGGGCCACCTCAATGCTTACTATAGTTTTATCAGATAAATAAATTTCACTAGGGTACGCAGGTATGCCCCTACGTTTTATTTTGTAGTGCGTGTGTGTTCGCCCGTTGTGTAAAATAATTTATCTGAACATTTATAGAGACACTAATTTACCTACGCAATTTAGGTAACACTATCGTTGAACATGATGAAGGTACGATACGTGCTGCTGATCATATTGTTGATATGGATCTTGGGATAGAATACATGCGCCGCGTTCTAATCCAACGGCCTATTGGATATTTACCCACTATTTACAGCTACCCCTGAATCCCACTCTAGGGCTTATAAACCAGGAGGTTAGCTCTGTTGGTGACGTTTATAAAGGTAATCATATGTCTGTGCTTGAACAAAAGCATCTTTGTTGAGTGATTCGGTATATGTAGGTACGAAAAAGTATTTTAACATTTTAAGTAACTACTCCTTAGCGTGTTAGAAATACTATTTTTGAAAAATAGTATTTCTTTCTATTAGTGGTACTACATATAACAGATTGATAAATAAGGAGAATAGCAGCGTGATGAAGGGAATATAACTTTTCTCGCGGTATTTCTTGGTTTTATTTCTTGCCAAGCAGGGATTTAGTGGTGCATCATGGCTGTGTTAGATGTTTTAAAAGCTTTTCCAAAAACTCACAACGTGCTGAAAATTCAGGGATTTCTGACAACAAGTGCAATTTACTTTCGCCCTCTAGTTTATAGTGAGTAAGCTTACTTTGAATTAGATTGATTAGTTGTTGTGGTTCGAGGTTTGGGTTTTCATTAAATAAGATCGTGCCGCCTTGTTCTCCAAAATCAATTTTGCGTATGCCCAGTTTAGTCGCTTTGAGTTTCAGTTCGGTGATGGCAATCA
>Ga0233403_10001526_pt1 | contig 10769 bp, 10 predicted proteins | sample Na_oxic_1_MG_FD_179866 | JGI IMG/M metagenome (GOLD analysis project Ga0233403, IMG submission 179866) | Seawater microbial communities from Saanich Inlet, British Columbia, Canada - Na_oxic_1_MG | ecosystem: Environmental > Aquatic > Marine > Inlet | place: Canada: British Columbia | collected...
ACATCAAACATCAAACATCAAACATCAAACATCAAACATCAAACATCAAACATCAAGCATCAAACATCAATCATCAAACATCAAACATCAAACATCAAACATCAAACATCAAACATCAAACATCAAACATCAACTCATAAAACCGCAGCCCCTCCGGCGTGTGAACGGCCAGCACTTCCCCGGGCGGGATTCCCAGATCAGCCAGAGGTCTGTCAATATAAGGACTGCTTTCATCAATGTCCCGGATATCCTCCGCGCGGCGAACCCCGCTGCAATGGGGACAGAACCGCTCTGTTTCAGGGACTTTGGCCCATACCCGGTTGATTTCCTGATGCTCTCTGCACCGGGGACAATACAGGGCCACCAGAAAATCACGGCCCAGTTCGATTCGGAAATCCCCGTGATTGTCGGATTTCATGGCCGAACTCCTGTTGTCAAAATCAGCATGGGCCATTGCCAGCAGTTCCCGGCCCGTTAAATCAGAAGCTTGGCGGGGCAGTTCAATGACATCCTCATAAGGATAATGGCTCGAAGAACAGGCCCGATTGCTGGCCAGTTCCGCGCGGTGCATGGTCAATGCCTGGCCGTTATAGACAATGGCCTTGCCTGCGGTTATCGGATGACCGCACAGATATTTGGCGGCCTCCTGGGCCAGTATCCCGCCGATAATGGCTCCGGTGGAGATCACCGTGGGGGCTTGTTCAAGTTTCCCCCATTCGGGATCGCTGAATCCGCTGCAAGAGCGGCGTTCATCAGCTCTGGCCAGATCCCCCGGACTGAGAGTGCAGTCGAAACAAGGGCCATCTCCCGCGGTGAACCACCTGACCTCGCCTCCCATTGACCACATTCCCCCGTCAAGATAAGGAATGCCAGCCAGAACACAGCACAGCCCTGCCTGGGAACGGGCACCCAGACTGTCAAGACATCCGATGGCAAGGTCGCTGTGGCGATAATGCCCCAAACCCGCGTCATAAAAGATATCCCCGTCAATGAATCGGACTGTCACATCAGGATTGAGCCGGGCCAGGGCTTCAACCGCGACTTCGACTTTGGATCGTCCCATATCAGCCTCATTGAATAAGACCGCCCTGCTCAGATTTGAATATTCAATGCGGTCAAAATCAATGACCAGCAGATTCCCAACCCCCAGCAGAGCCAGATTTTTAAGGACCTCATTGCCCAAGGCCCCGGCCCCGGCAACCAGCACCCGGGCACCCCCAAGACGATCCTGATCCCACCATTCAATCATGCGCTGCCGCGCGTAGCGGTCATTCATAGCCATACCCTTTATCAAACATCCAACATCAAACATCAAACATCAAACATCAAGCATCCAACATCCAACATCCAATATCAAACATCAAACATCAAACATCAAACATCAAGCATCAAACATCAAACATCAAACTTTAAGCCCGTAACCGGGCAATGCTCGTTTCCCTCAACACCGTTCCATTCATTCCAGCATGTCAGGTGGCGGAATATGTCCTGATGGAAATAGGTTCCGCATTTGCAGGGGCATTCCACCACCCAGTCTCCTGCACGGATTCGGAACCGGCACCAGGGGCAATTCCGGCCCACAGCGGGTGAATCGAACGGAACCTTTTCAATTTTATGCTCTCCGAAAGGTTTCCAGACCTTTTCCAGTCCTGTGACAAACTGGGTAGCCAACGGGGCCTGGGGAGAGACATGAGGCTGTCTGTCCCCGGCATCATGGCAGGCCCGGGCCGGTTTTTCGGATGACTCGGGCCAGACATACTCACACCGTGGAATTTCCCGTTGCGCCTCACTGAAACGATCCACGCCTCCCCGGGTGCAGATCCTTCCTGAATCAAAATGCTTATGCCAGCAGTGCAGGCCATACTGACCATCCTCGTGATAGGGCTGGCTGCATTTCGGACACACACGGACCATATCTCCCTCCCGAAACTTATGCTTGCACACTGCACAGGTGCGGGCATACCAGGGAGAATAAACAGTTGTCATGCGAATCGCCAGATCAGGCAGATTCGCGTTGACCGGGTCCTTAGCCATTGCAATACCTGCTTCTATCTCTTCACGAAGGCATTGCCGGAGAAGCGGCTCCGGCCGGGATTTTTTCTCTGAACAAATCTGATTCATATTGCACACATTTTTGAAACGCGGGGCATGAAACACGCGTAATCACACATCACATAATCATGCAGCCACGTTTCACCTTTCACGCAGTCACACCTCAAAATATTCCATAACTCTGACATCTTCCAGCTCAAGCATGAAACCGAATTTTTCTTTGCTTTCATAATCTGCAAACTCCTGCTCCATGCAATCCGCTCCATGATGGGCCGTGGTTTCTGCCAGAATCTCCCCGGATTCGGAGAGGATAATCAGTCTCAGGCCCTCGGGCAGCCAAGGCGTGTCAGTGTCAGGATAGATACGGAGGGAAATATCAACTTTTCCATTGTCATTGAAAGCCACTTCAGCGACCACGGCCACCGTCTTACCGGGCTTTATTTCAATCTGTTTGGCGCGTCGGATCGCAGGGGTGTTCATATAAGCCGCGGCCAGGGCTTTTTTGCCGAAAACATCCTCAAGGGTCTGCCACCCGGCCCCGGCTGCCTCGTCAAATTGCTTTTGCAGCCATTTGCCCAGGTTCACCAGCCTCTCACGATATGAGACAAAGGGAAGGCGGACCCGCACATCTTTCACCGGAATGCCCAGTACCTCGGTCAGTTTACCTGATCTGAACAGCTTCCTGATCTGTTCAGCCCCTTCCCGGGAACCTTCCAGTGTCACGATGACGCTGCCTGCCTCAAGCCCCCGTATTTTCAGGGTGACATCTCCGAGTTTTCCCAAATGCCGGACAGCTTCTTTCAGATGGGGGTCACTGAGTTTTTCCACATCAACACCCAATTCAAATTCTGTCACAGCCTCGGAAACCCGGGATGACTGCTTCAGATCTTTCAACTCTGCACTGATCTCAGCCAATGACTGCTTCAAGTCCTTCAGCCCGGAACTGGTCTGAACGACCGACTGCGCCATGAATATATTGAAAATCACCGGATTATACTTGATTTCCCACACAAAATGAGAGCGTATCAGATCAAACAGGTCCTCCCTGAGTTTCTCTTTATAACACTCGGACAGGGGGTTATCTTCCATGACCTTTGCTACTATCTTTTCTTTCACTGTCCGAATTTTTTTCTCAGCCGACTCGGTTGGGATCAGCAGGGTTTCGATCTCTTCAAATGCGGCGAAAGTATCATCAGATTTTCCCTTTCTGCCCAGTTTCAGTTCCTTTGCCAGATGATTTCTTTTCCGGTCCAGCCATTCAAGTTCATCCCGATACTCCGGCGGATAAACAGGGGCCACTGTTATCAGGCCGGCCGGGATTTTCATCATGCCCACAATATCTCCAATATTCCTTACGATGCCGGCGATGTTTTTAAACGGTCCGTGGTCCAGACTGACCGGATATGATTTTCCGCCGGCTCCCACAGTGAACTCCTGGGGAGACTCCTCCATCCGTTTTCCATGACAGTCCGACACAATATTTTGGACAGCATGAAGAAAAGAGCGCCTCAAAGCCTTTTCAAGATCATGATTGACAGGCTTTCCCCCTTTTTTAAGGTCATAAATGAATCCCCTAAGCGCGTGATCATTCAGGCATCCGGCCGTGACATCTATCAGAAAAGCGGCCAGAAGCCCTGTCAGTGTATATCCTCCCATGTTGGTTGCTACCTCCCTTGTTTTTCAGGTTTCGAGTTTCAGACAATAACCTACAGCCAGCAAAAATGTTTTTTTACCTTAAAAACTCCTGCCTGTCAAGTAGTCAGAATTGGCGTAATTTCCGGTTGCGGGATGTCAGCGGTCAGGTGGATCACTCAGAGCCACAACCTGCTGATATTACTTGGAGTCATAAGTTTCAGCCATAAATATCCGGCAGACTCCATTTCTGAAAATTTTTCTTGACATGCTTTTTTAATACTGATATGAAATCTGGTATGAATATCGGAACTCTTTCAAGTAAGAAAAGGGCTGACCAATATGCTCCGGGAGCGGTTTGGAACCGCGCCGCGTGATGTTCTGAAAAAATTGGTGATGTCCGATGTCGGAACATTGAGGATTTTAAGAAGATGTTTGCAAAGGAGGTCATCCCGGGATGACTCTCTCTCTGGATTGTCATTTGGAACTTAACGGTCATTCCTGCGAATCCACCTTGTCGGGAGGCGCGGACAAAACCCGCTCTGTCATTCCTGCGAAATCATGAATCCACTCTGTGACAATCTCAATTTTTTCTCGTTCCATAGCTTTGCGAGTTTCGGCTCGCTCAACTACCAAAGCCGGCTCGCTCAACTGCCAAAGGCGGCTCGCTCAACTGCCAAAGGCGGCTCGCTCAACTGCCAAAGGCGGTTTTTTGCATAATCATTTTACAATTTTAAATACCTGAATAAAAAAATGCTATCAAAATCACAAGATAAGAAAGATTTTCTCATAGGTGTCATTTCGGATACCCACGGCCTTCTCCGGCCGGGTGTGGCAAAACTTTTCAAAAATGTTGACATGATCATTCATGCAGGAGATGTTGACAGCTCGGAGGTGTTTCATGCCTTGGAGAAAATTGCACCTGTCAAAGCAGTGCTGGGAAATATGGATTTCGGCGAACTGGCAAAAAAACTTCCCAGAACAGAGGTGGTGGAGGTGGGGGCAGTATCCTTTTATATGCTCCATGATATGTATCGCCTTGATCTGGACCCCGAGGCAGCCGGCTTTCACGCGGTGATCAGTGGTCATACCCATCGCCCAGTTATTGAAAAGAAAAACGGTGTGCTGTTTTTCAATCCGGGCAGCGCAGGCCCCCGGCGACGGGATTATCCGATTTCAGCAGGTCTGCTTCATGTGCGGGGAACGAGCCTTGAGGCAAATATTGTTGAACTTGATGCGTAAATGCGTAATGCGTAAATGCGTAAATGCGTAATGCGTAATGCGTAATGCGTAAATGCGTAAATGCGTAATAAATGCGTAATGAATGATTCAGATCAGGAAAAAAGACGAGCATGAAAACATCGCATATTATGATTATGGGTATCGGCAACCTCCTGTTCAGAGATGAGGGGTTTGGGATTCGTGTGCTTGAAAATATTCAGGAATGTTATGAATTTCCTCAAAACGTCTCATTGGCAGATGGTGGTGTGCTGGGATTAAATCTTATGGGCCTTATGTCTGAGGCTGATCATCTGATTGTGATTGATGCAATTCGGAACAGGGGAATGGCCGGAGATTTGTATCGTATTGAGGGCGATGCCATTCCGGAACGTGTCCGGGCGAAAAATTCCCTGCATCAGATAGATTTTCTGGAAGCCCTGACCATGTGTCAGACTCTTGACAAAGTGCCGGAAACAGTGATTCTCGGCACGGAGCCGGAAGATATCGAAACACTCGGCATTGAACTGACACCTGTTATTCAGGGAAAAATTGAGCCGATGACAGACATGGTTCTGGCGGAGCTTGATCGTCTGGGAGTGTCTTATCAGAAAAAGACTGTTCGGGAAAAACTTCCGGGCCTGCTCATGGCAAATTCGGAGCAGCATCAGTGAATACTCACGGGCATGGAAAAGGGACAAGGCAAGGGAAAAGGATTCTCATGCGCCCCCAACTTAACCTTTACCTTTTTATGCCCAAGACCGAAAAACGACCCATATTTTAAACCTCTGAGTTCTGAGCTTTCAAAGCCCGATTCAGAGCCACACTGTGGAGTTCCCCTGCAAAATGCACCGGGCTTTTTCCGTAAATCGGGTCCCAGCCAGCGGGGTTCGCAGAGCAGAAAAACTGGGTTTCAAGCCCCATACGCACCACAGCATCTTCCGGAGGCATACCTTTCATCCGCTTTGCTGCTTCCCATGTCGCGCCACAAGGCGCGCCCCTGATCACCTCAATCTGAGCAATCTTTCCATTTTCCACTTTTACCGCAAATTCCGGTGAACCGAATCGCCCGCTGTAGGCTTCCAGACAGACCTGTCCGGAAAGCGCACATCAGATGGGCGGCGTATGAACACCTCTGATTTTCATTTTCTTTCCGGATGCCACCGCCGGAATATCCTTCTCACTGCATTTTGCCGCAAGATCATGGGAAAGATCAGGGTGTTTCAGAAAATCCAGCACCAGATCAGCCTGAAAATTTCCGGGCAGATATTCATCAGTATCGTCAATCACAGGGGGCAGGGGAATATCAATATCCACTGTTTTTATATCAAACAATTCCCCGCCGTATTTCCGAATGCCTTTCAGCTTGCTCTCTCCGCTGCCGTTCTGCTGGAAAACCAGAATATTCTGTTTTTTGGAAGATGTGTGCCTGTTCATGTATTTCCTTTCACCGCCCGTGAACGGACAGATTGTTTGTTCATCATTGAGTATCTGGAAGTATCTGGCCCGGCAACTCTGATTGCGAGTTTTCAGAGCAGGCAAATTAAGATATTTCAAGTCAATTTTTATGATACTCCCAAAAAATAAGCTGCCCATACCCGCGCTCTCAAGGGAGGATTTTCAATTCACTGATAAATCAAGTTCATAAAACAAAGCCCGGAAAAAGTCAGGCCGCAGCTTATTCCCATTTCCTCAGACAGATAACACCGGGAGATAAATCAGTGGCTGATAAGCCCGGGCAGAAAAAGCACCAGTTGTGGGAAAAGCATCAGAATGATCGCGCAGATGACATAGGCAGGCAAAAAGAAAGACACGCCCTTGAAGACATCTTCCATGGGAATATCCCCGGCCATGCCGCTCACCACATAGGTGGTCGCGCCAACCGGAGGCGTAACCGCTCCCATTGTTGTGATGATTGTGATGGTCACACCGAACCAGAGGGGATCGTATCCCAGTTGTACGGCCACAGGGAAAAAGATGGGGATGGTGATCAGAAGCAGGGCAAGAGCATCCATAACCGCGCCGCCCAACATATAAATGGCAAAAATGATTATCATTATCACCGCGGGCGGCACAGGAAGCCCCACCACCCATGAGGCAATATCAAAGGGGATTCTGGTGACAGCCAGAAAACGCCCGAATATCATGGCGCCGGCCACAATCATGATCACCATGCAGGAGATACGCAGGGTGTCTGTCACTGAACTGACAAAGCCTTTCCACGTCAGTCTGCCCTGAATCAGACTGATCACAAGGGCAAAGAAAGAGCCGGCCGCGCCAGCTTCGGCAGGAGTGAAAAAGCCGAAATACAGTCCGAGCATCACCAGCAGAAACAGGATAATCATTTCCAGCGCGCCTGAAAGTGAGACCAGTTTTTCCCTGAAACCGGTTTTCGGGCCAACCGGCCCCCAGTCCGGATAAATGCTGCATAATATGTATATCGTGAGCATAAGGAGTGTTGCCAGGATAATCCCCGCACCAATACCACCGTAAAAAAGTCTGGCAATGGACTGTTCCGTGGACAGACCGATGACGATCAGCACCACACTGGGCGGAATGACCACTCCCAGTGTGGACCCGCAGGCAATGGCCCCTGTGCTGAGTTTTGTGTCATAGTTGTATTTTCTCATCTGAGGAAGGGCCACTGTGGTCATGGTCGCGGCTGTGGCTGCATTGGAGCCGCAGATGGCCGCGAACGCGGAACAGGCCATGACCGTTGCCATTGCAATGCCTCCGCGGATATGCCCAATCCATTTGTACGCTGCATGATACAGTTTTTCATTGACACCCGAATAAAATGCAATCTGGCCCATGAAGATGAATAGGGGAATGACGGTGAGCCCATATTTGGAAAAAGTGTCCCACAAAACTGTGCCGACCATGCTGAGACCTGCATGGAGAGACACCACATACCAGAATCCGCAAAATCCCACAATGCCCATTGCGAATCCCACAGGGGTGCCGAGAAAAAACAAAATGAAAAGAAGTATTATAATGCCGCTGATGCCGACAAGTGCAAGTTCCACTTTCCTGTTTTCCTTTCCTGTTTCAGTTTAGGGTTTTAAGTTTCGCACCCTCAAAACCTCTCGCAGAGGCACAGAGGCGCAGAGAATAAAATCCGGCGGCTCTGTGTGGGACATAAAACCCTGAAATTTTTTGACTGGCCACTTACCATTGTTTTCCGAAAAAAGTCAAGCGAAATAACAGCATCAAATTATGTTTGCACTGTGTGAAAAGTGATTTTGCTGCCACGCTCCGGGGAATCCCATAAGCCAGACATCCGAGCAGATGATGTGCTTCTGTGTTACAGAAAGCCGTAACGGGCAACAGAAATCCCCCAAGGTGTCTGTATGGCCAAAAATCATTTTGTTCATTTTGTTAAAAATGCTTGCGATGGGAAGATAATTATCATAAGAATGAAAAGTATCAGTTTTAGTTTAGGAACCATCAGCAGGTCGAAAATGACTGAAAACTCAGGCCCCGCTCGTAGTTCCGCCTTCAGGCGGTCTTTGTGAAAACAGACATCATCGCTTACATGACAGACCGCCTGAGCAATTTTTCAAATTGCTTGCGGGCAGACAGACAGACATGCCCCGCTCGTAGTTCCGCCTTCAGGCGGTCTTTGTGAAAACAGACATTATCGCTTACATGACAGACCGCCTGAGCAATTTTTCAAATTGCTTGCGGGCAGGCAGGCAGACAGACATGCCCCGCTCGTAGTTCTGTCTTCAGGCGGTCTTTGTGAAAACAGACATCATCGCTTACATGACAGACCGCCTGAGCAATTTTTCAAATTGCTTGCAGGCAGACAGACAGACATGCCCCGCTCGTAGTTCCGCCTTCAGGCGGTCTTTGTGAAAACAGACATCATCGCTTACATGACAGACCGCCTGAGAAATTTTTCAAATTGCTTGCAGGCAGACAAGCATAAACAAATTGCAAATTTTCCTTACGAAGACATAATGAATAAAATCCGTTACAACTCGCCTGTTATTCTGACATTTTCCATTATCGCTGTCGGGATTCATCTTATCAATTCGGTTCTGATCTCTGAATTCACGTTCAGCTATTTTTTGGTGAGACCCACCATGTCACTTCTGAATCCGCTTGACTATTTCCGCCTGGTGTCCCATGCTTTGGGCCATGCAAGCTGGCATCATCTGTTCAACAATCTGGCATATATTCTGCTTCTGGGTCCGATACTTGAAGAGAAATACGGCAGTTCGGCAATCCTGTTGATGATGCTTCTCACCGCGTTTTCCACGGGAGTGATAAACGTGCTGATATTCCCCACAGGATTGCTTGGCGCAAGCGGCATTGTTTTCATGCTGATCATCCTGGCCTCTGTTGTTGATATCAGACGCGGTTCCATACCTCTGACATTCGTGCTTGTCGCGATAATATTCATCGGCACTGAAGTTTTCAACGCGTTCCGAAACGATAATATTTCACAAATGGGGCATATCATCGGCGGAGCATTCGGAGCTGTCTTTGGTTTAAGACCTCCGAGATTTTTAAGACCTCCGAGATTTGATTTATAGAAGTTCTCAAAACCTCGGAACTTTGATTTACAAGACTGATAAAAAATTTGAGGAGAATTTGTTTATGAGCAAATCTTATAAGAATATCGAAACAAGACTCATCCATGCCGGAGAACCTGACCCCCTGATTGAGGGCGCGGTCAGTATGCCGATTTTCCAATCTTCCACGTTTGAATACACCGGGCAGAGCAGCTATGATGACGTCAGATACATTCGCCTGAACAACACGCCGAACCATATCGCCCTTCACAAAAAACTGGCAGTTCTGGAAAATGCAGAAGCGGCAATTGTGACCGGCAGCGGCATGGGGGCAATCGCGACAACGCTTTTAACCTTTCTTTCTCCGGGAGATCATCTTCTGACGCAGGACGGTCTGTACGGCGGAACTCATGAATTCATCACCAAAGACTTGGCCGCGCTGGGCATTTCTCATGATTTTATTGACGGCAATCAGCCGGATTCCTGGAAAAGCAAATTGCGGGCAGCAACCAAAGTGGTTTATGTTGAAACGATAACCAACCCTCTGATGCAGGTGATTGATTTCAAGGCGGTGACAGAGTTTGCCAAAGCGCACGGTCTCATTTCGATGACAGACAACACTTTTGCCAGCCCTATCAATTTCCGACCGCCTGAGTTGGGCTTTGATCTTTCGCTCCATAGCTGCTCAAAGTACATGAACGGGCATTCGGACATTGTGGCGGGGGCCGTGATTGGCCGTGAGGACCTGATACAAAAGATCGTGCATAAACTCAATCACCTCGGTGCAACGCTTGATCCTCACGCCTGCTTTCTGCTTCATCGCGGAATAAAAACACTGGCCGTGCGGATGAGGTGCCATAATGAAAGTGCGCTCAGAATATCAGCGTATCTGGAAAGCCATCCCGCAGTTGAAAAAGTGAACTATCCGGGACTTGAAAGCTGTCCCGGGCATCTGTTTGCCCGTGAGCTGTTTGACGGTTTCGGCGGCATGTTGAGCTTTGAACTGAAAGGGGATGTTGAAAGGGCCGAACGCTTTATCCGAAACACGAACCTGCCGATCTTGGCGCCAAGCCTCGGAGGTGTCGAAACGCTCATCACCCGGCCTGTCACCACATCTCATGCCGGCATGTCCCGCGAAGACAGGGAATCGCTGGGAATTGCCGACCGTTTAATCCGCTTATCTGTGGGCATCGAAGCCACGGAAGATATTATTGAAGATTTTGAGCATGCCCTGAAAAACTGAGCCTGTTATCTGTCACCCGAAAAAAGGAAGCTTATATTGATGAAGCATAAGACTGTATTGTTGCTTGGCGCGACCGGTCTGGTGGGCGGGGAGTGTCTCCGCCG
>Ga0233403_10001527_pt1 | contig 10767 bp, 5 predicted proteins | sample Na_oxic_1_MG_FD_179866 | JGI IMG/M metagenome (GOLD analysis project Ga0233403, IMG submission 179866) | Seawater microbial communities from Saanich Inlet, British Columbia, Canada - Na_oxic_1_MG | ecosystem: Environmental > Aquatic > Marine > Inlet | place: Canada: British Columbia | collected...
TATCGTGCCATCTCGCGCCCCTTAGTCGCAAGTTTACGCCAAGCAAAGTTGCGCGTGAATATCAATATTTTGCGCCCTAGCACTTATCGCGCCCTCAAAAATCATCTGAGTGAATGTCAAAATGGCTATTATCACATTATCCATCTGGACGTACACGGTGCTTTGCTGGGTGATAAAAGTGTTGTGTATCTGGAAAGTGGCGAAGCCGATCATCGCGCCGATCCCATCGAAGCCACGCAATTAGCCCAACTACTCGTCCAACACCAAATACCAATCACCATCCTCAACGCCTGTGAATCGGGCAAACAAGTGGGCCTTACCGAAACCAGTTTGAGTGGTAAATTTATGGAAGCGGGGGTGCCGTTGGTATTAGCCATGCGTTACACCGTTACTGTGGGGGCTGCCACTTTTTTTATGCAAACCCTATATCAACATTTATTCGGTGAAGGTGAATCGCATAATCAAGCCAACCATGACATTGCCACCGCCATCCGTTATGCGCGAAAAACACTCTACAATAATAAAGAAAAGCGCAACACTTATAATGAGCTGATTGAATTAGAAGAATGGATCATCCCGGTCGTTTATCAAAATACCCCGACTTCTTTACCCCGGCGTGACTTCCGCCCAGAAGAACAAGCCCAACGCGAGGCTTATGATGCCCGTACCTTTCATCAAAACCCGGCACCGCCGGATCAATTTATTGGGCGGGATTTGGAAATATTAGAAATCGAAACCCAAATTGCCCAGCGCAATATTTTATTAATACGCGGTGGCACCGGGATTGGCAAAACGACTTTACTCCACCACTTAGCTTGGTGGTGGCAAAATACATACACTGTCGATAAGGTATTTTATTTCAGTTATGCTGAAAAGCTTTGGAGCCACCAACAAGTATTACAAACCATAGCGCAACCGTTATTTGGAGCCGAGGAACCTCAAGGCACGGTAGTGAATCGCTTGGTTAAGGAACGGCACTTGCTCATTTTCGACGCGCTAGAATGTATCAATCAGTCAGAACAAACGGCCCTCCATGATTTTTTGATGCGTTTATATAATGGTAAGTCATTGATATTATTAGGTTCACAGCAAAATGTAAAATGGTTAGCCCAAGGCACTTTTAGGGATAACGTCTATGAACTCACCGGCATTGATAATATATCAGCCAATATTTTAATGAAAAGTACGCTCAAGCGGCATAACATTTCTTATAACGATTATGATATTCCTAATTTATATTCACAATTAGAGAAAAATCCGTTGTTATTGAAAATTGCGACACGGGCAATATTGAAAAAACAAACTGAGCTGGTATCCACATTAAAAACCGCAATGAAAAGGACAGATATTCAAGGCGAGGCAAAACCGCAAAGTATTTTACACGCTGCCATTAATTATATTTACAAAACGCTTGCACCTGACGAACAAGGTTTGCTACTATGTGCAGCTCCGTTAAAGTTCGCTATTAACACCAATACCTTATTGGAATATAGCCAGCGACTACGGCAACACTCGGTTTTAGCAGATTTACCCTTTAATGATTGGGAAAAAGTCTTAGAAAAAGTGGCGGATTGGGGATTATTGCGCCTTTATCCGGATGTGCTTTTACAGTCTGCGTTTGGTGATTTTATACGCAATCGGTTAAGTGAAAAGGCGGAATGGCGGGGGGCGATTGAAATAATATTTGATCAGTATTCTGATGATGCGTTAAAAATTGATTCTATCATACAACCGGAAATGTCAAATCAAAACTATATTCAAACACTAACACAAAATAATAAGGAGACATCATTAGTGGTATCCGGTAAAATCAAGATTGAATTCTGCCGGCGGCTTGGTGCGGATTGGCGAGAATTAGCCGATTATCTTGAAATTCCACCCCATCGTCGTAGCCAATTTCAGCAAGGGCTTGAATGTCAAGCTATTTGGGAATGGTTAGAAGAACGAAAAATATTGGATACTCTAAAAGAAGCATTAGGCGATTTAGATCGTCAAGATTTAGTTGAATTATTGAATACAAACAACCAATAAAAATTTTGTCATGACATCTTATTCAGGAAAAACTAAAATAAAGTTATGTAAACGATTAGGAAATGATTGGCAAGATTTAGCCGATTATTTTGAAATTCCATGTCAGCAATTTAAACAAGGGCGTGAGTGCCGAGAAATTTGGGAATGGCTAGCAAATAGAAATAGGCTCCAAGAATTACCTGAAGCCATAAAAGAGCTTGACCGTGATGATTTATTATCAATTCTTCAGGAATTACCACAGCCTATCAGCTATGATGAAATTATTGAACTAAAACAAATACTCAAATTTGTCAATATTTCCGATGAACAGGCACACGAGTTTTATAGCCAATTACCTAATAACCCCACCCTGCCTAACGAATGTTTGCAAGGTGACTTGTTTAAGTGTTTACTAAATTATTTGGCAAAAAAGTCATGTACGCCACCGGATAAAGCCCCTCTTTTAGAGTTTTTGGAACGCTGCAACTTACTAATAGGTGAACAAGTTCAGACGGAACTGACTGCATGGAAAAACAAAGTTGCTCTAAATTTGGGGATAGAGTTGAATGCGATTTGTGCCAAAATCAAACCAAATCATTCACCAAACAAAACTTGGACGACTCCGGTTCTACTTATTAAAATTGAACCAAATTTGGTCAATGAAGAAGCCTTCAAAGTCAAGGCGTGGCTTCTTCAAAATCAAGAATGGAAACCTCAACAAATTGAGGAAAAAAACTACATAAACAAAGAGTTTGACGCATTCATCCAAAAACTCCTTAATCAAGTTGCCATTAAACTTGGTAAAACAGCAAAGTATTTGACTGTTGAAATAATACTGCCATTAAAATGGTTTGATTGGAACATTAATCATTTACTCTTTAAACAGGGTAGAACAGAGGTTTCCTTATGTAGCCGTTTTCCGCTGGTTATACGTTCATTGGAACGTTTATATGAAGATGACTATGCTTATGCCAGAAGTCAATGGGTGGACAAATGGGATGATAAATGTTGTGCCACCCGTTCTTTAACCGATGCCGAAGCTCACTGGATATGCAGCGAACACGATTACTGCAAAACTACACTTGAAAGTTTGGAACAGTTAACTAAGGTTTTATTGGCATTGATACCATTCGCTAATGGGCGAGACAAAATGTTTGAAATTTTAAGCACTATGTTAGATGCAGGAATACCTTTTGCCTTTTGGACACTTCAAGAACCTAAGCATGTAGAAAACTTGCGTGAGCAGATTTGTAATTTGTTAGAGCAATTCACTCCGGAAAATTGGCCCAAAGAAATTATGCAATGTCGCAAACGGGAAATTCACAAATCGGAACCGTTTTGGTACAACATAAACCTATTGTGGGATAATCCAAATCGACTCCCGCCAGATATTGATTATCTCCTGATTGAACCTGAGTAAACAACACATTAGCGTTGGCTTTTGGCTTAACTGATATGAATAAACTGATATGAATAAACGTATTTTTCGTGGTGATAATGAAAAGCAGTCTGACAGACTCAAAATATTGCCAAAACCACCACCTTGGCGCGAATTTATCAACCAAGAAATCCGTGCAGAACGAGGCAAGAAATTCCAGTCCGGCGAAAAGGAAATTGAGGCGGTTAATGCGGCGTTCTATTTGCGCCGTCCCTTATTGATTACGGGTAAACCGGGAACTGGAAAATCTTCATTGGCTTATGCGGTGGCGTATGAGCTTGATTTAGGTGAGGTATTAGTATGGTCTATTACTTCAAAATCCACCCTTCAGCAAGGTCTTTATCAATACGACGCACTGGCACGTTTACAGGATGCCTCATTATTGAAATCTCAGCAAGAGGCAAATATATCCAAAGTAGAAATGCCTGATATTGGCCATTATATTCGTTTGGGGCCGCTTGGCACAGCCTTTTTAACTTCTAAACAGCCAAAACCGCGTGTGCTACTCATTGATGAAATTGATAAAAGTGATATTGATTTACCTAATGATTTGCTCAATCTTTTTGAGGAAGGGGAATTTGAAATTCCGGAATTATCGCGCTTGCCCGAAGAAGATAAATATCGAACCGTTGGGGTTTTTCCCTGTGATAGTAAGGAAAGTGTTAATATTGAACGAGGGCGGGTTCGTTGTGAAGCCTTCCCATTAGTCATAATGACCAGCAATGCGGAAAGAGATTTTCCACCGGCCTTTCTACGACGGTGTTTGCGTTTACACTTAGAACCGCCCAGTGAGGAAAAATTACATAACATTGTCACAGAACGTTTGGCCCCCGGTTCTAAATATGAACAACAAGTCAATGATTTACTTAGAGATTTTTTGGAAAAACGCGATACTAAAAGGAAAGAAATAGCCACAGATCAATTACTCAATGCGGTGTATTTGGTCATGCAAGGTATTAACCCAATGGATCGGGAACAACTACGAGATACCCTTTTCCAAACGCTTTCTGATACCAGCTTATGATTGAAAAATTGATTGCTGTCTTTCACAAATTGGGGTTTGGACCAATGCCTGAAAAAGTAGCGATTGAAAAATTGATTGCTTTCCTTCACAAATTGGGGCTTGAACCAACGCCTGAAGAAGTGGCGGATATATTATGGTATGCAGCCCAAAAGCTGCCCATAGCGTCTGTTAATGATTTATCGCAGAAACGGGCACTTTCGGCTCCAACTTCGGAATTGTCAACAGCCTCTTCTGCCGAATCTACACAGGCGGTTCGGCCCTCTGGGAAAAAAAGGCGGCATAAAGAGAATTTAAAACTCTATCCCACTGATAAAGACAACCAATGGGACGGTATCCCGTTTCGTAGTCCGGGTGCTTCGGCTTTGCCGGGGGCATTAAAACTGGTACGCGCATTACGTCCGCTTAGGCATCGTGTACCTTCGTTTCATCAGGTCATGTTAGATGAAGAAGCCACCGCACATCAAATTGCTCAAACGGATATCTGGATACCGGTGCAACAGCCGGTTTCTATACTTTGGCTCGAAGTAGCAGTGGTGGTTGAATATTCCCCTTCTATGTACTTGTGGCAACAAACGGTCCAAGAATTGTGTCTTTTACTTGAACGGCAGGGGGCATTTCGTGATGTCCGTCTTTGGCATCTTGATACCTCGCATCAAGATGAGATGGTTTTAACTACGGGAACCAGTTCAGTCAAGCGTAGCTATCGGGAATTAATTAATCAGGCAGCCACGCGGATGATTTTGGTGGTGACAGACTGTATCTCATCCGTATGGCACAACGGGAAAATAAACCATTGGCTGACAGCATGGGGACATGAACATCCGGTGGCACTGATTCAAATGTTGCCACAGCAATTATGGTCTCAAACCCAAGTACGCACGGCCCAGTTGCTCCATGTTACCGCACCTTATCAGGGCGCACCGAATAAACGTCTAAAACGCGAAGCTCGTTCCCCTTGGCTAAAAAGCAAAATGCCGAGCGGTGTGCCAACTCCTATTCTGACTTTAGAACCCGATTTTATGGCGGCTTGGGTACAATTCATCGCGAGTCCGACAGATAGTAAAAAGATGCCGGCCCTGATTTTTAAGGAGCCTATTAAAAAATCGGCTAAAAAAACGGGGGCTTCTAGCACGGTGCAAAAGCCAAAACCCACCGCAGAACAACGTTTCATAGCTTTTAAAGCGAATGCGTCTCCGACTGCTTTTCAATTGGCTTGTTTATTAGCTGCTACCCCTTTGACTTTGCCAATTATGCGATTGGTACAAAAAACCATGTTGCCAGAATCGCAGCAAGTGCATCTGGCTGAGTTTTTTCTAAGTGGGTTATTACGACGCATCGTCATGGATAAAGCCATTTCTGCTCCCGATGAAATGGCTTATGATTTTTTGGAAGCTGACAAAGGTTTTGATATTCGGGGTAAATTACTTGATATAGGATTGGTACCTGATGCGATTCAGGTGCAACGGCTAGTGTCCAGCTATATTGCCGAGCATTATGGTCAACCTAATGATTTTCAAGCTAAATTAGAAAATCCAGATTTACTAACTGACACCACCATTGATTCCCAAAATCAATTTTTTGCTAGTGTTTCTATTGAAGTGCTACGCCGGCTTGGTGGGCGTTATGCTAAAGCAGCAAGTTTATTATCATCAGCGGATATAAATGATTCCATTGGGCCAATTGATGAGCAAAGTCGAATTGAACCTGAAAAGGAAGTAAAGCAAGTCGCACAAAAACAGCAAAAAAGTTATTCAGGTTATAAATATTATTCAAAGCAAGTCGCACAAAAACAGCAAAAAAGTTATTCAGGTTATAAATATGACATCTTTGTGAGTTATGCCCATGTCGATGATATAGTCCTTGAGGGAGCCAAAAAAGGCTGGGTGACAACTCTGATAAAGAGCCTTAACATCCTATTAGCCCATAAATTAGGCCACGCTAATACATTTTCACTATGGATGGACTATGAAGATCGGGGCAATAGTGCCGCCACCACCGAAATACTTGAGCATTTAAAAAATTCTGCTACCTTGGTGCTGATTTTGTCCCCCGGCTATCTAGCGTCACCATGGTGTCATTTAGAACTGAATACTTTTTTAGGTCTAGTGGATACATCAGGATGCGTGTTTGTAGTTGAACGCGATGAAGTAGAAGAACGACCTCATCAATTAAGCGATTTACGGGGTTATAGATTTTGGCGACGTGATGATACTGGCCAAATTCGTACCTTAGCCACACCACAGCCTAACCCAAATGAACGGGAATATTATAATTTAATTGAAGATTTGGGACGTGAATTAGTAGATCAGCTAAAACAACTCAAAAAATCAGCTAAAATTCCTCGCACACTTTCGCAGCACCATACACCAACTACACCTAGGTTCCGCGCTACCATTTTCCTAGCAGAAGTCACGGACGATTTACAAGAGCAACGTAACCAAATTAAACGCTATCTTGAACAATATGATATACAAATTGTGCCAGACACCCTGTACTTTTTTTCGGGAGATAATGCAAACGAGCGGTTACGCCAAGCGATTGAAGCCGATTTAAAAAAATCTACATTATTTGTACAATTATTGAGCCATTCTAAGCCATTTCGCCCCCCGGGCATGAGTACGCCACCATTGCAATATGAATATGCCCAAGCCGTTAAAGATTTACCTATTTTGCAATGGCGTGATCCTCAATTGGATTTAACGAACGTCACGGACTCCGCTCAAAAAGATTTATTAAATTCTACTCAAGTCATGGCAACCAGCTTAGAAGAATTTAGAAAATATATCATCCAGCGACTTAGATTTTTCATCTTTATCAGTTGCGTACCCAAAGATAAAGCATTAGCGGAGGAAATTGGTGACATTTTGTTGGAAAATGGCCTTTTTTCTGTGCTACCACGCTTAGAAGAGGTGACACCTGCTGAAAAACGCAAGGATATAGAGAATAACTTCTTACAAGATTGTGATGTCGTTATCATACTCTGTGACAATACCTTGGAGGAATGGACTCGCGAACAATTGCGCTTGTGTCTGCGTCTACAGAGCCGGCGTAAGCGGTCCTTAAAAATCATTGCCGTCTTTTATACATCACCCACCGAGGAACTGCTTTTAGGCGTGAAATTACCCAACCTGCGAGTTTTTGATTGTGCTACTTTAAAAGATAGTTCTTGTTTACCGTCTTTTATACAGACTTTAACGAGTCAGCAAGCGTAATAATTGGGGTCAGAGTAAAATTAATTGGTACGAATTTAATTCGAGCCTGACCCCTTTTCTTTTACGAATTTAATTCGAGTCTGACCACTTTTCCTTGACGATTTTGACGAAAATAATATTTGAATATTGTCAAGAATTTGATCAATTTTATTGAGTTAAACACTCTCAATTTTCTGATTCTAACGTTTTCTGTGGATAGCAAATCACATGTAGGGTGGGCAGTCTTTTTTGCCCACCATTATTTAACTTAGGTGGTGGGCAAAAAAAAGACTTTGCCCACCCTACATTTTGATCAGTAAGTTATTGAATTTATTATCCACAGAATTCGTTAGAATCAGTCAATTTTTAATTGCCATTTGTATGAATTTAATTCAAACCTGACTCTTTTCCTTTTATCAGTTATGGAAATGAGGTTCAATCCATCAACTACTTAGGAGGTATTCTAAAATGCAATTTATTGATGTAACAACCGATTTTGCCTTTAAAAAGGTTTTTGGTAGCCAGCAATCTAAAGACATTCTCATCAGTTTTTTGAATGCTATCCTAGATTTTGGAGACAATCCGATTGTCAATTTAACTATTGTTGATCCCTATCAAGCGCCGCTGGTTGCCACTTTGAAAAACACTTATGTCGATATCAAAGCCTATTTAGACAATGGCACTCAGGTAATTATTGAGATGCAAGTCCTCAATCATTCTGGTTTTGATAAACGAGTATTGTATAATGTCGCCAAAGCTTATTTCACCCAATTGGAAAAAGGCGACAAGTACACTGAACTCAATCCGGCTATTGGGTTAATCGTCACTGACTTTGTGATGTTTCCACAAAAACAGTTGGAATCACAGGTGGTTACCGATTTTATTTTTTTGGAAAGACATCACCAAGTTCCCTATTCGGAAGAAATGAGATTGGTTTTTGTGGAATTGCCGAAGTTTGACAAAAAGTTACGCCAACTGAAAGGAATGGCGGATAAATGGATTTATTTTGTGAAAAATGTGGGAAGTATGAAATCCATCCCCAAAACGTTAGCCAATGACAAAGACATCAACCAAGCCCTAGGCATTGCCAATACTGCAAGCTTAACGCCAGAAGAATTAGAGGTACAACAGAAAAAGTTAAGATGGCTTTCGGATCAAAAGGCCAATTTGGCGCGTGCCGAACAAGCAGAAAAAACGGCACAAGAAGCGTTAGACAAAGCGGCTAAGGCTGAAGCGGAAAAACAAGCGGTTTTAGAACAGGCTGAAGCGGAAAAACAACAGCTAGAGACTGAAAAACAAGCAGCTTTAGAAAAGGCCAAAAATGCAGAAAAAGCGACTAAATTACAGATGGCGAAACAAATGTTGCAAGCCAATGCGGATATTACCTTTATTAGACAAGTGACGGGTTTAAAGAAGATGGAAATCACCAAATTAAAAAAATAAGCGAGCGTAGGGTGGGTAGAGCGACTTTGATCCCCACCACTACTTGTTGAAATCGTTACCAATGGTGGCGATAACCTAGGAAAAACTTCAACATCCTCACTAAACTGACGAAAAGGTCAAGGAAAAAGAGGTGGAATCAGAATCGTCTACTTCATTCAGTTAGGTAATGAACTTATTGATTTGCAACCACTCGCTTTAGACATACCGATAGTTCGTCAATACACTTCAACAACTAAGGTATTAAATGTCCATCCATCACCAATTATTAATTTGCTCATTGTAAATAAACCCTCTATCATTATTCTTAAATAGGATAAATAATTATGAATCAAGATCAACAAGCCCTCATTAAGGCATACTTATCAGACGAAACCAAATTGTATCAAGATTGGTATCAGGGACTCAATCCCCAAACGGGTGATCCCAGTACTGTGAAGTTTGCCAGTCTACCCTCAGTGGATGCTGTTAAACAGAGATTTGAAAAATGGGTTGAAAAACATCAAGGTTGGTTAAAGCAAAAGATTTGTGTGGATTGGGGATACTCGCGCAAACACGAGAAATTTCAAACCCAAGAAATGCTAATTATTGCCCTGACTGCTGACGGTTTAACCGCAGCCCTCCCCATTCCCACCGCAACGCTGGCTGCCATGACAATATTAGTGATGGAACGCCATCTTGATAAAATGTGTGCGGCATCTGTTGAGGAGTAAGTGTTATTATGCTGGATGAAGCCATAAAAAAACGCATTCACAATGAAATAGCCAATGCCACCGTTAAAATTTTGGTGGCGGGTGAATTTCAAGGGAGCGGTGTTTTTATTACCCCGGATGGTTATGTATTAACCGCTTATCATTGTATCGGGGAATATCCGCCAACTATTACTGTCGAAACCCGCTTTGGTGAGCAATTTAACGCCGAACTAGATGAAGCGAAGTCTTTGAAACATCCCGATTATGATATTGCGGTGTTAAAAGTCTATGATAAAGCGACACATTATTTGCCGCTGGGTATTATTTCAACTCAAAATGTAACCGATGAGATCGTGACTACTGGTTATCCGGCTGGTAGTATAAAGGATAATCAAGAAATTGGTATTTATTTTGGGAATATTTCTAGGTTTCGTGGTCACAAAATTGAAAATGATGCAATGAAAGGGCAAGGGCATAGCGGTGGTCTTGTTTATCATTACTTGACCCATCGTGTGATTGGCTTGGTGACAGAAGGTTATAAATCTGATGTGATGTTGAATACTGGATTAGCAACTCGCTTTGATACCCTATTTCAAAAATGGCCCGGACTTGAAACCATCAATAATAAAGTGGCTCAAGTTTGGGAAAAACGTTTATTGGAATTGGGATATAAGGATAGTCCTTTAACCAGTGATGTTCAAACGCCAACCTCAAATAAGGGAGACACATCATTAACAGTATCCGGTAAAATCAAAATCCAATTCTGCCGTCGATTAGGAAAAGACTGGCAAGATTTAGCGACTTGTCTTGAGATTCCAGCACATCGCTGTAATCAATTTCCGCAAGGGCGCGAATGCCATGCCATTTGGGAATGGTTGGAAGAACGAAAGCAATTGCACACTTTAAAAGAAGCATTAAGCAGTTTAGAGCGACAAGATTTAGTTGAGTTATTGAATACAAATAATAAGGTAA
>Ga0233403_10001528_pt1 | contig 10764 bp, 9 predicted proteins | sample Na_oxic_1_MG_FD_179866 | JGI IMG/M metagenome (GOLD analysis project Ga0233403, IMG submission 179866) | Seawater microbial communities from Saanich Inlet, British Columbia, Canada - Na_oxic_1_MG | ecosystem: Environmental > Aquatic > Marine > Inlet | place: Canada: British Columbia | collected...
ATTTCTTGATCATCAAAAACAACGGCACCGGCATAAAGATTAAATTCAATAATTCCACCGGCTGTTTGTTTTTCCTGTGTTTTGAAGCACGACCACCCTAAGCTCTCTATATCCTGAATGTTCAAGGCTAACCAATCGGTGAAGCCGGTGTCGAGTATGGCAGGAGCAAACATAACCGATTGATCAGTTGCTATTAAACCCATCTCGAAAAATAGTTCGCCCCGATTATTAAAGTAACCTTTGCTCATATTCTGCCACACGCCCCGGTTTCGTTTAAGCACATTTCCATGAGCTTTTTGGTTGGATGTTGTAGCCGCGCTTTTTGGTAACAAATTTCTGAATCGGGATCAATAAAATAATCCCCACTGTCTGGTTCAATATGAATTGACCAATCATAATGATCGGCCATCAATTGGGGAGCCACTCGATTAAAAATAGCTCGACAACACTCAGCAAATGCGTGACTTTCCGCCTTACGTTGTGCGATTTCTTCTTTAGATAGCCGCCGCCTATCGGGGAAAAGGGGACTGCCTGGAGGTACTCTTCTGATTGATTGGGGTTGGGTTTCCATAAATGTCTTTTCTCTGGTTTTTAGTGATTCCTAGTGATTGAAGCCGAATGATTAGGTATTTTAACGGGGCAACCTGAAGAGATTGCCCCGACTTCGACCAAATTAACCGGTTTTCAAAACCGGTCAGCTCTCATACGACGGCTATCCCTCAACAAAAACCAATCGGATTGGCTCAATACTTAAAATCAGGCTTTTATTTTCAAGCACATAGCCGACAAAAATACTGATATTGCCCGCCACTCCCAATGAGTTGCCCTCATAAATGGACACCTCAACAGTCTCAGGTAATTGAGGAACCGACTGAGCGGCTTTTAAATGATCCAGTGCCAACGGTTCCCAATCTTCGCCACGGCGTTGAAAAAAAATGGCCGGCGTTCCGTCATCTGGCGACTGATAGGATGCCATGACGACAACATGAGCCGTTTTGTCAACATGACGTGGATCGACTTGAATCTGGGAGGACACGGTAATACTATCTGACAGTGAAACAGTCAGATTATTACCAGTTAGCCCAGAACTGGTTTTGATCAGAGATTGAAATTGGCTGTTAATCTCCATCGAAGTACCGTTACTATCAAGCACAATCGCATTCGCCCCCTCAGTTGGCAGCTGAGCTTTGGTCGCATTCATCATCGTCGTTGCAACCTTCATAACCCGCGCCAGTTGCTTGTCAATGGGAAAAGGGGCACCCATTTTGAGTATCCAATATCCCCGATAACCTAATAACACCATAACGGTGACAATAACAAGAACAAAAAAATGTTTTGGAGTAATTTTTTTCATTTTTAATCAATTGATTGGTTAATTAAGAGTTTTCTGGTATCGAAGGCGGTGGACTGATCGTCAGCCCTCCATAAAATACCCCGATTAAATAAGCAAACAAATGTCCTTCCGTGCTATCCAACCACAACGAATTTACTAAACAGCCAACCGCGATAGTCACCACTAATCCTTGTGCCATAATCGCCGTTTGCCGGTTCAAATAGCTAGAAGAACGCCACATAACATACAGCAAAAAGAGAAATACACCAACCCCGGTTAATCCCCATTGCACCCCTATCATTAAATACTCATTATGCGGATTAGTCGTAGGGACGAAACCTTGACTGTCGGCTAATTTCTGGTATTCACTGCTAAAACTACCGGTTCCATATCCAAAAAAGGGCTTTTCTAAAAATAATGCCAAACTATTCTTATTGAACTCAATACGCATACTGATCGAAGACTTAATGTCACCATGCTGATAATCCTGCATACCCTCATAAATATTATCCACCCGTTGCCGTAGCGCGGCGGAATACTGATAAGCCAATCCACCCATCATCACCACTAACAGACTACCGATGACAATGCCACGAAACCGAAAAATTTGATATGAAAATAACACAATTAAACAAAACAAAACCAGATAACCAGTACGCCCTTCGCTCATAAAGGTAATATTATAAACGGCTAACACCACCACGATGCTACGCAACCATCGCCATCGGCGATCTTGCCAAATTTGCACGGCTAAAAAATAAGCCGCTAAAGCCATCATAAAGCCTTGCGTGATATAGTTTTTAAAAATATGAGGATTTGCCGGACTCCCTTTGCCAATTTGCCAACCAGTGATGGCCATCAGATAGGACAAAAACAGCGTCACCCCCATCGCCGCGAGAAAAGCATAGAGTCCCCATTGACAGGTCGTTTTATCACGAAAAATGAGCATAAATAATGGAATATACAAAAACTCCCGATATTTATCCAAAATAAACCCGGCCTCCAAAAGCGACACCGGCGTATAAAAAACGCCCACCACCATCACACCGAAAAGCAACACCGCTGCCACAACCACCGGATGACGACGCAACGATGCCCACTTTTGCTGATATAGCCCCTCCGCCAACACCAATAGCAGTGCTAGGGGACACAAAACATTCGTTAACGCCACTGAAATAGGAATAGAAAAACCGATTAACACCGCCAAGGTGCGTCGTGCATAATCAAAAGATACCGTCATTTGAATTTCCTAAACAATGAAAAATCCTGATATTTTTTTTCAAAATACCGATTTTTAAAAACCAGACCGGTTTGATAGCTTCGATTTTTCTGACGGTGGGCAAAAAAAGCCTTGCCCACCCGACAATAAAATACCCCTAACACCGAGACTCAATGAAAATACCTTCCAGACGGTGGGCAAAAAAAGCCTTGCCCACCCGACAATAAAATACCCCTAACACCGAGACTCAATGAAAATACCTTTCAGACGGTGGGCAAAAAAAGCCTTGCCCACCCTACAATAAAATAAATACTGTGTTGGTTGCCCACCATTGTTATTAGCTAACCAACCGATAATGTTTTTTACTCAGTTCCCAGCCAAACAAACGTTCCAACTGGCTCATCCAACGATGGCGACGCTCGCGTCGGCTGGGCTGATAATTTGGATTCAGTCGTAAATTCTGCTCCGCCGATTCGGCTAACCATTTTGTCATCACCGCCGGATGGCTACCCCTGAAATGACCCAAAGCTTGTGGATCAATATCACCATACCCGTCAAACTCCGGCGGTGCATGTCCCCAATATCGACTGACTTGCTGAATTTTTGTCTGCATATTGGCGACGGAGCGCAGATGTCCATAATGATAAATGGGCACCCCAGCTAACGCCGCATAAGGATAACGCCCCCGTTTATTTTTATTCATCACGACAAAAAACAGTCCATCCGGCGAATAGCTCCGAATACTATTGCGTATCACACGCACCGCGCGACGATACCAACCAGGACTGATTGCCAACGTGTTGGGCGAACCATAAAAGTGATAATAATCAAAGACTAACGATTCTACTTTGGGATTATCAACGTGCTTTTGTAGCGTTGCGCGAAGTCTGGAAATATCTTTTTCATGCAAAACTTCATCGCCTTCCAAATAAAATGCCCAATCACCGTTAAACTAAGCCGGTAAAGTTTCCAGTACCGACTCGTCTTCAAAACGGTACGTGAGACTTTCACCTCATACCGCTTCTCTCTTTACAGTGTCATTTTACCGACAGTGCGTATTTGGCTTTGATAACCTTGGTTATTATACCTTTCTTTTGGCATGTCGTCTCTGGTCAAGACTTCCATCCGTTTTGGTCTTGGTGTCGTGACAGTGTCGATGTAACACTTGCAAGTTTTTTGCTACGTCCGTCCCACCGCAAACCTTGGGTATAATATGGTCAATTTCTGTTACTGAATCATGTCTGAACAGTTCTTTACAAATATTACAACGGAACTTTTGTTTCTCCATATATTGTTCTTTCCGTGTTTTTCCGTTCTTGTTCATTATCCTTCTTTTGTTCCAGTATTCGTCTTGACCATCGAAAACGTGGTGTTCGCTTTTGATTTTTTTGTGTCTTGTGATTTTGGTACTGGCCATTTCGTACAATGTGTTGTTACCGGTTTTGAAAACCCAGTTTCTTTTGCCTTTTCTATGCCAATATTTGTTCTTAATCCATTCCTTGCCTTTGTTTGGATGTCTTCCTTTTGTCCATATCCACAATCTTTCAAATACATATTGGTCAATCGAGCTAAATATTTCTTTTGATATGTTGCTGTTGTGATAGTTAGCCCATCCTTTTAATATCGGGTTCAGTTTCCCTATTAAAATTTCTTGTGACTGACCACAATTTGTCTTGCAACTGTCTTTGATTTTCTGTTTAACGGACTTGATTGACTCTTTCGATGGTTTTATTAAGGTTACTTTTTTGGTGTTGTTTATCTTGTATTTCTTTATGTTACATCCTAAGAAATCAAAACCCTTATCTGCATTTGTTATCCGAGTTTTTTCTTGACTTAGTTCAACTCCCATTTTTTCCATACACCAATTACTTATTACTTCTTTTAATTCCTCAATTATCCATCTTTCCTTGGCAATTACTACAAAATCATCTGCGTATACAATTGTTTGGACAGGTTTATATATTTTCTGTAGTTGTCCAGTTCTTTCCCGATTTTCCCAGGCCCAATTGTCTATCATTGTTTCCATACCGGTGAATGCTATGTTCGCAAGTAGCGGACTTATTATTCCACCTTGAGGTGTTCCGGTGTCCGTTTCTATGTATTCTTGATTTACCGTTATGGCTCCACTTTTTACTAAGTTATTGATAGTAGCTATGATTTCCTTATCATTTACTATGATTTGGTTTTCTACTATAGCTTTTGTCTTGATATTATCGAAAAAGCCTTTCATATTCGCTTCGAGTACCCATACTTCTTTTTTTGATTTTAACCCGTTGAATATTTGTGCAATAGCATCTTTGGTACTTCTCATTGGCCTAAATCCGTAAGAGTTAGGTTCTGCTATGACTTCGTAGCATGGTTCAATAATACCTTTTAACTTAGCTTGATAAACTCTGTCCTTAATCGTAGAGATACCTAAAGTCCTTATCTTGCCATTTTTCTTGACAATTTCCGATTGTCTGACTGGACTCCATTTTCTTTCAATCCCATCCTTCAGATTTCCGACTAATTCCATTCTTTGGGCTGGGCTTAACAATTTTATTCCATCAACACCGGCCGTTTTCTTGCCTTGGTTATCTTGTGTTACTCTTCGGGTACATATTAAGTTGTATGCCTTGGATTTATACAGTACTCTCCTAAGCCTTCGTACCCTTTCTTTGTTGCCATATTTCATTGCACTTGCTATGCTTCTTTGAAGTCGGTCAACATGGCGTTGACATTTCTTCCAATTTATTGTTGCCCATGCCTCCCCCAGTTGTTGTCTGTTCAACTTAGGGGATGTTTTATTCAAACTTCCCTTTTTCATCGGAATTTCCTACTCCTAATTAACATATTTGTTGTAAACAGTGAATAAGTGGGCGTATACCAATCATTACAATTGGTCATTAGCTTTTTATCCAATCCTCTGCCATCACTAGCGTATCTCATGTCTGAGACCGTTTTCTTCTTGACCTTTCCAGGCTATAACCCTTGTGATGGTTTACCACGTTTCATGTTACTGGCTTTTCCATACTTAGATGGTTACTGTGTGCCTGTGTGCTTTGTGGTTACTGAGCTTCGTGTACCAGGTCCGCTTCCTACACACTTATAGGTTAAACTGATATGTATCCTATTCTTTACTTGAGACACTTTATTCCGTAACTTCACTTAACAGTTCATCAAATATATGATTTGCAGACGGGTAAACCTTAATATCTAGGTTTCTAGCCGCCGTTATCCCCTGCTTAAACTAAATACCGAGCATATCTCTGTATCCGGTTGGGTAAGTTATGCCTTCGCTGAGTAACACAGCGGGGGTAGCCTTTCAACCCCATAAATAACATAATTGTAATTTCTTATTCTAAGAAATCCTTCTTATTGGCTTGATTTTACTCAAGTTTCTAAGAAAACGTGTCGCACGGTACAATTAAAATGGGCAATCATCTTCTGTTGGGCATAAACATATCCTCGATCCTGCATAGACTCATTCCAAGTCGTTTCAATCACCCGCAACTTGTCATCATCAATAGCGGCAATCTGCGCCAAAGTCTCATCCTGCCCGGCTCCGACAGCAACGATGACTTCATCACATAACGACAATAACGACTGTAAACTTTCTATATAAGGATAACCCAACCAAGTACCATTACGAATAAAAGTAAAACCGCTGATTTTCATAAAACTACACAAAGCTGAAGCTTTGTACTCCAATAGTATTATAAGACTATATGACATGTATTGGGATCGGGTTCGGCTTCGGTCCAAAGTTTGTCGAATAACTCGGCCAGTTTTTTCACTTTGGGCCTATCTTTGAAATTCACTGAGGCTGCCAAGGTGTCGGTGTGAGGGCGGTGCATGACCCCAATCCCATCGACAAGCATAAACGTATCTGATATGCCTTGGTGATATTCGGCGGTGCTACGAATTTGCATCAGACTGCCTAATCGTCGTCCCAGATGGATGATCAAATGGCCACGTTGAGAGGCTGTTTTTGTGTCATGGAGTAGGATACGGATACGTGAATAGCGGCTGCGGAGGGCTAAATCTTCAATGGCTTCACAAAATTCATGGTTATCGTACACCTCTGGATCAAAATCCTGGCTTAAAATGTCTAAATTGAATTCAGCCTGTTGAACCATCGCTACCGCAATCTGTTGATTCTCTTCTTCACTGACACAAACAAACTCTTCATCCAGTTCGCCTAATATGTATTTGTCTACATCCATTATGGTTCTCGGTTCTAAGGAGAAAATAGGATTTTTTATGATAAAGGATTTTTTAACGAGAATCAATTCATTATAATTCTCCGGTGCTTTTGAAGAGGATTACAATTCTGGTAGGTAGATATTAAGATATAAAGATATATGGGGAAGGGAAGACTTAGTAGAGTAGGTGGGGTTAGCGGTAATAGCCCCAGGTGTCAACCTGGGGAAAAATGCAATTAATCTATCTAGGAGTTTTAGTCGATACTATATTTATCTTCCTGCAACTTCGCTTGTGCGGCAGCCAGGCGAGCAATTGGTACTCGCGGTGATGAGCAGGAAACGTAGTCTAAACCAATGTGGTGGCAGAATCGAATCGAGCCTGGGTGTCCGCCCTGTTCTCCACAAATCCCGACTTTCAGTCCATGACGGCTCTTACGTCCCAATTCTACTGTCATGTTCATCAGTTGCCCAACCCCTTTGACATCTAGCACTTCAAACGGATTGTCTTGCAAGATGCCACTTTCATTGTACAGTGGCAAGAATTTGTTTTCGGCATCTTCACGCGAGAACGAGAAGGTTGCTTGTGTCAGATCGTTGGTGCCAAATGAGAAAAATTCAGCCACTTCGGCGAGTTGCGTGGCTCTCATGCAAGCCCGTACTACTTCTATCATGGTACCAAATTCAAATTTGAGCTGAATGCCATAAGCGGCTTCAACTTCAGCTCGAATGGTATCAACCGTCTTTTTGACATGCATGATTTCTTGAGACGTGGTGACTTGAGGCACCATGATTTCTGGGTGAACATCAATACCTTCTTTGACGCATTCAGCGGCGGCTTCTAAAACAGCGCGAATTTGCATCGCGTAGATTTCCGGGTAAGTTATCCCTAAGCGGACACCTCGATGGCCGAGCATTGGGTTCACTTCGTAAAGTTCCCGCACTTTACTGAGCATACGTTCTTTTTTGGCGATGATTTCATTGACTCGTTCTTCGCCCATTTCATCAAAGGGTGGCGGTAATGGGGTGGGCAAATCATCCGGATTGTGCTGGCTAAGGCGGATGGTGCTCAACACATTGGCGACTCCTTTAACCGTACCACACAGTTGATGCAAGTTCGTCAGTTCGTCAGTCAACTGCATTTCAGTGGGTAGAAATTCGTGCAACGGGGGATCTAATAAACGCACGGTCACCGGACGTGGTGACATGGATTTAAAGACTTCTTTGAAATCGTGGCGCTGAATCGGTAATAATTTGTTTAAAGCGACTTGACGAGCTTCTGGAGTATCTGCCAGAATCATTTCGACGACTATGGGTAGACGGTCAACATCATTGAACATGCGCTCAGTACGACATAGCCCAATACCCATAGCGCCATACTCAACGGCTTGTTTGGCGGCATCAGGAGTATCTGCATTCGCCATGACTTTGATTTGTCCGATGTCATCAGCCCAACTCAGCAGCGTTTTCAGTTCTTCGGAAAATTCTGGCTCAAGAGTAGGAATTTCCCCAAGGTACACTTTACCGCTGCTGCCATCAATAGTGATGACATCGCCTTCGTGCAGGGTTTGTTCGCCCATTTTGGCCAGTCGCGCTCTGGTGTCTACCCCAATCCCTTCTGCACCGGCAACACAGGCTTTACCCATGCCGCGTGCTACAACGGCAGCATGGGAGGTTTTGCCTCCGCGACTGGTGAGGATGCCTTGTGAGGCAAAAAAGCCGTGAATGTCTTCTGGTTTCGTTTCTTCGCGCACCAAAATAACTTTTTCGCCGGCACGTCCTAACAGTTCGGCACGGTCAGCATCAAACACACATTTACCGCAAGCTGCCCCCGGTGAAGCGGGTAGCCCTTTTGCCAACGGTTCCGCCTTATGAGTCGGATCCAAGCGAGGATGCAATAATTGTTCCAGGTATTCTGGATCGATCCGCATCAGGGCTTGATCTTTACTGATCAACCCTTCATTAGCCATTTCGACCGAAGTACGCACCATTCCAACCGCATTCATTTTGCCATTGCGGGTTTGTAGGCAATACAATTGGCCTTTTTCGATGGTGTATTCATAGTCTTGGACTTCGTGGTAGTGAGTTTCCAGTTTGTTACGCAACTCCACGATTTGTTTGTACAGTTCTGGCATTTCCGATTCCATTTCCTGTACCGCTTTGGGAGTGCGGATGCCGGCCACTACGTCTTCACCTTGGGCATTGACGAGGTATTCGCCATACATTTCATTTTCGCCAGTCCCGGGATTGCGAGTAAAGCCGACCCCGGTGGCGCAGTCGTTGCCTAAGTTACCGAAGATCATCGCCACCACGTTGACGGCTGTACCATTGGCCATATCTGGAGTGATATTAAATTCGCGGCGATAGTCGATAGCGCGTTTACCATCCCAGGAGTTGAACACGGCTTTAATGGCAATTTCTAGTTGTTCAAAAACGTCTTCTGGGAAGGGGCGGCCGGTTTGCTCTTTGACGACTTGTAGGAACAGTTCACTGATTTCTTTGAGGTGTTCGGCTGTTAAATCGACATCAAATTTGGCATTGACGCGCTTTTTGAGCGCTTCAAAATGATCATCGAAGTGTTCATCGGCAATACCCAGTGCGACTTTACCGAACAATTGGATAAAGCGACGATAGGAGTCATAACCAAAGCGTTCATCACCACTTTGTTTGATAATCCCTGGCAAGGTTTGCGCGTTGAGGCCTAAATTGAGGATGGTGTCCATCATGCCGGGCATGGACATCGCTGAGCCGGAGCGCACGGAGACGAGCAATGGATTATTGGGGTCGCCAAAATTTTTGCCGTTGGCTTTTTCAACGGCTTGGATGTGTGTTTTGACTTCATCCATTAAGCCGGCTGGCAAAACTCGATTGGGATCATCCAGATAGGTTAAGCAGGTTTTGGTGGTGATGACAAACCCGGGGGGCACGTTTAGGCCAATTTGGGTCATTTCGCACAAATTGGCTCCTTTGCCGCCCAACAGGTGTTTGTCTTTTCCGTCGCCTTCGTTATAAGAATAAATATATTTTTCTGTCATTAATGACTCCTAGTTGTGTATTGAGTAAGAAAATAAATTTTTTATTTTTGAAATTTGAAATTTGCACAGTTAAAGTCAGATGATGATCAACTAAACTTTAATCGGTAACTCATTGATTTATGAAGATTGGGCGGATATTCTTTGCGCGTATCCTGATAACCATTTTTTTTAATTCAATGACTTAGGAAATTTTAGCCTCGCTGATATGAATTGAGACTTGTTATTGATAAGGGGGCTGCTATTATGAATTGAAATTCAACAACCCGTCAATAGTTGATTACTATAGCACATAATAGTCGGTAAAAAATAATAAATCGGATTTTTTTAAAATCGGATTTGCTTTGGTACTATAAGACATCATGTAATGGTTTTAATAACTAAAATTAAATAAATCGAATAATGTAATGATTTTAATAAGTATCGTTAAATAATGGCAATAATTGTGTCCTAAAATGTTATGACATTCGGTTCACTACTATAGCATAAATCGTTGGTAAAAAATAAAAATCCGATTTTGGAGAACAAACTAATTTTTTTGGCACTGTAGTTATAGACACCAAAGAATGTAATGGTTTTAATAACTAAAATTAAATAAATAGAATAATTTAATGATTTTAATAAGTATCGTTAAATAACGACAAGAATTGAGTTCTAAAATTTCATGACATTCGGTTGGTTACTATAGCACAAATAGTTGGTAAAAAATCAGAAATCCGATTTTTGAGAACAATCGGATTTCTTTGGTACTCAAAAAACCAATTAAACCTGAATCCGGCAAGTGATTCACTAACTCATTGAAAAGTTCACTTTCTGTGTGAACAACAAAGTGATGCTGTTTTATATATAACTAATTGATTATTATAGTAAAGATAAATTGACTTGCCGGATTTAGGTTAAAAATTAACCCATGAGCCTCTTGCAAAACTCTTTTTGAAAGTTTCCCCAGGTTTCACCTGGGGCTATTCACATTCAACCCCTATCGGGGTTGGCCCCACG
>Ga0233403_10001532_pt1 | contig 10761 bp, 4 predicted proteins | sample Na_oxic_1_MG_FD_179866 | JGI IMG/M metagenome (GOLD analysis project Ga0233403, IMG submission 179866) | Seawater microbial communities from Saanich Inlet, British Columbia, Canada - Na_oxic_1_MG | ecosystem: Environmental > Aquatic > Marine > Inlet | place: Canada: British Columbia | collected...
ATAAGCGGTCCCAACCATGTGCATACGTTTTATAGGTTTTACCAACAGATTGTAGAGAAATAGCCGATATCATCATGATAGGTGTGACAAACTTTACAGGTGTTATCGGGTTTTTATACTTAGCACTGTTATAAATTGCGCTTTTTGATTCTAACAGCCAACAGCTAAAGCAGTTGTCTAAAAGCTCAAGTCACCTAAAGGTGACTAACAACAAAAGCGCAAATTATAACGGTGGGCAGTATATTACCCGCTCGGTTGATTTTATAATTTTCCATTGTTAAAGAATTGAAAAGCCTTCCAGACAACTTTCTGTTGTTTAATGCCTAATCGTTTTACAAAAAATAATTCAAACTTTTTAAACATGAACCAACCTAATTGAGAATAAGTCTGTTCGGGTGCTTGAGCTGTAAGCAGATCAAGAAATAATAACTTGAGAGAATAATGCAAGGTTTTCTGATCAACAATGTCTTCTATAAAATCATCTGCTAATCGTTTTATTTTCTTTAGAAAGCTATCGACAATAGTTTTACGTGCGAACACTAAATCGGCTCGGTTTAAATTGCAAATTTCTGCCGTTTTTTGAGCTTTTTCAGTGAGTGCTTTAATTTCACCATTTGGCAAAAAGACAAAATGCTCTTCAGGTTTATCAATTTCAGGATTCAGCAATAAAGGTTTTTCAGCTAACAAACTGGGTGAATCTACGCGACATGAATATTTATCCAATTCGCCATGACTATCTAACGGTGGTTTTGTCACTCGAATACCAGTCACTTCAAGCGGAAAAGCATTAGATTTTGCTAGATTACACTTTTCACAAGCTGGAAAGAGATTACTCCATTCATATCCCAACCAATAATAACCCCTGTGCGTAAGTTCTTCTTTTATTTTGTTTTTTGGACGATAATGATCAACTCTCAAAACGGCACCTGTGACTTTAGTTTCACAATAAGCGCATTTTCCAAAGTATAATTCTTCCAAATCATGACGCACTTTATCTGGGTGTCCATAGTAATATGGGGTGAAATGGTGCTGATTTTTTTCATGTAAAGCGTGTTGGATTTTTTTATGACAACCTTCACTTTGTAAAATATCGGAAGGATTGTCAAAATCTTTTTTAACACTTCTCATTTTGCTTGGGTTTCAAATAAGTCATCAGGAAAATCTCTATCACTGGCTTCAAAAGCAGCGAGTCGTGCTTCGATTTCATCGTTTAATTCGATTTCATCATAAGTTTCTTCTGTTCTCATTTCTGAAATCTGCTCATTGTTTTCTTGCTTGATGTCATCAAAGTCCAAATCAAAAAGGGGTGAAGTTAATAGAGAATTGGGGAGCAAATTTTTAATCTCTATATTGATTCTTTCTAGTTGAATACCCGCCGCTTGATTTCGCGTCACTTTTACAAAAACCGATTTTTTGGGTGCGCCTAAAAAGGGAATGATACTGTGTGTTGAGACAATAAATTGTACTTGAGGAAAAATATCAGATAACCAAATAGGCAACTTTCGTTGCCATTTCGGATGAAAATGTAAATCTAATTCGTCAATCAAGACAATACCACTAAACGCTTTAGGTTCAATGACTTGCGGTTGTTGTTCATAAAAGCGGATCAACATATCGCCAATCATGGCAATAATACTTCGATAGCCGGAGGCTAATTTTTCAAAAGAAATGGGCTCGTAAACTTTATCACTGTCTTCACGCTCCCTTTCAAGATAAACCACTTCACTATTATTTTTGATTTGTATATCAGCAATAGAGGGCAACAGTTTTAATAAAGTGGCTTTGACAATCTCATATTTAGGATTTTTGGTGAGATACCATAACAACAGTTCATATTCAATATTCAACAAAGTCCCATCAACATTAAATAAACCATAAGTTTTGCTCAACTTTTCGGACTTTTTATTTTGGGCTTGTTGATTTTGAATTTCCAGCCGTGAAGGCCCATAGGCCGCAAAATTCGTAAAGTGTAAATCGCCGGATTGAATAATTTGATTCTTACCCTGATTTTTCAATTCAATGCTTATACGACAATTTTCTTCAGTTAAAATTCTCTTTTGATCTTGCTTTCCAAATAAGCCAATGACAATCGCTTGTAAAATAGAGGTTTTTCCAAAACTATTTTCACCCGTCAAAAATATCCACTGAGTATCTACTGGAATAGAACTAATGCGGGTTTTAATAATGCCTTGATAATTTGCTATGTCAATTTGTTTAATGGCACAAGGCAAAGTGGTTTGGTGAGTGCTATCAAAAAACACATCTTCTGATGCGTCTATTTGTAAGACGCGAAACGGAATTGGAATAAAAGCAGTTACCTCTACCTCTTCAAGGGTAGATCGTTCATTTTGTGAATCAGTTGAAGACATAGTTGATCTCAATATAGTTTGCACTGGTATAAGGCATATCCAAAAAATAACTTTTGCGTGAAAGCGTGAAACAATCTTTCTTGTAGGGTGGGTAACGTGTTTTTAAAGCCCACCAATAGCTCAATGTAGGGTGGGTAACGTGTTTTTAAAGCCCACCAATAGCTCAATGTAGGGTGGGTAACGTGTTTTTAAAGCCCACCAATAGCTCAATGTAGGGTGGGTAACGTGTTTTTAAAGCCCACCATTCACCAAAAAGCTTAGTTTATGAGATTATTCGGCATATTAAATCAAATTGATAACTTGAGTACAACGAAACGTCGTTCAGCGAAGCTAATTACTTGATTTTGCAATGAATTATCCGTTCATAACCCAAGGCGACGACACTATAACAGTGCAATCGCAATTGGTTCCCATAATGGGATTGCAGGGTTTGTCGATAAGTCTTCAATTGTTTCTCGGATTCCGCTAACTTTTCTTTGACGAAATAAATTTTTCAGTCAAATAATTTGTACTTCATTCAAGCGGAAAACGCTATAGAAAACTGATAGGTGGCTCGGTGGTTGTCTTCTTCTGGCTGCTTCTATTAAAATACCAAAAAATTTATGCTTCAGTTTGCCCACAATACCCTGTTTACAGTTCACGACGTTTTAAGCTTGCGAGCTACTAAAAAGAGCCTTCTCTTTGAACCCAAATAGATGAAATATAAAATAAGTACCACTGAAATAGGGAGAGTGGCCTTGTTAATAATCTCAGTGGTAAGCGTCTCAAGTGGTTCAATGGATTCCTCTTCTGACAAAGTAGAAAAAATTGTCCATTGTAACCCCGGAACATCGATAGGTGCAAAAGCAGAAAGAACAAATTCACCTTGATAATCTTCGTAAATGTCAAAACCGGTCACACCGGAAAAAGCAGAGCGGGTTCCCGGAGTATCCACTCTCTGAAGGCCAACAGTGGTATCCGTCAACTCAATATTATAGATAATATTCTCTGGCAATTGTGCCTGTCGTAGTATTGCCCATAAATAACCTTCTTTATCCTCAATGAGCATCCGACTGTCATTACGCATGGTTCCATCACCATCATAGCCAACAATATAAGCTTCACCAGTACGACCATATTTATCATCAAGCCAAACGAGTTGTTCGGTCATAATGTCATTGATGCTATGGATAGAGATTTGAAAGATCAAAATGCCGATTTTTTCTTCGCCATCATAAATGGGTGTAGCGATAAAAGCCGCTTGACTGTCGAATGAGGGCAAATAGGGGGCGAAATCGACTAAACCACCAATGCCACCTTGACGAAGTTGGCTTACTTTCTGAAAGACTTCTCCAATCCCCGTTTTGGCATAAGGCCCTTCTTTAAGAGAGGTGGCAAAGTCTATTTCTTTGAGAACAGAATAAATAACATGTCCGGTGTCAACATCCACTAAGAAAATATCTTCAAAGTCAAACTGTCTTTGAATATCGTGAAAATAAGGATGATAATGACGATGTAATTGGGTATAACTAGAGGCATCGGTAGCCGCAAAGTACTCTTCTTTAGTCCCTAAAGGATTAGGGTTAGCGGCAATATAGTGATATTGCAAGGCGATACTGTTCTCGTATAGCTGGTTGAGTCGTTCTATCATATCAGGGGCTTCATTGACATTTAAAGTCCCATATTCGTAATAAAAATCATTGACATAATAGTCTCTCAAGACTCTCTTATATTCATCAACTGGCTTCATGAGCGTATCTGCTTCAATGAACTTGACATCAGTCGATAAAATTGCCTCCTCTTTAAACTTAGGAAAAGAGTCTTTAAGGCTACGCATCGCCTCCACCGTTGTTTTGGCATTGCTATAAAACTTAATCTGAGCAAAAACATCATCAAAGTAATTTTCAATCTGACGTTTTTTTCGATCTCTGACAAGAGTGAGATGAGATTGAGAGACTTTTACGGCCATTTGATCTGCCAGATCATAATAATAAAGAGCAGGAGGCATAATAACCACTACCGCTACCCCTACCACTATTATGCTGCTTTTTAAAACTAATTTTAAGGCAGATAAAGTGGTTTTTAGAACTGATTTTAAGGCAAATAAAGTGGTTTTTAGAACTGATTTTAAGGCAGATAAAGTGGTTTTTGGAACTGATTTTAAGGCAGATAAAACGATTGGAAAAGCGAAATAAATCAGGTAGAAAATGGGTATCAGTGAAATAATAAGAATAGTTGCTTTGTTGATCTCAGTACTGAGTGTGTCAAGCTGCTCAATTGATTCCTCTTCTGACAAAGTATAAAAAATCGCCCACTGCAAGCCAGGCACATTAATGGGTGCAAAAGCAGAAAGGACAAATTCACCTTGATAATCTTCATAAAAGTCAAAACCGGTAATACCAGAAAAAGCAGAGCGGATTCCCGGATTATCCACTCTCTGAAGGCCAACACTGGTACCCTTCAACTCAATATTATAGATCAGAACCTCGGGCAATTCTGCCTGTCGCATTGCCCATAAATAACCTTCTTTATCCTCAATGAGCATCCGACTGTCATTTCGCATGGTTCCATCAGCAGCAACAATATAAGCTTCACCAGTACGACCATATTTATCATCAAGCCAAACGAGTTGTTCGGTCATAATGTCATTGATGCTATGGATAGGGATTTGAAAGATCAAAATGCCGATTTTTTGTTCGCCATCATAAATGGGTGTGCCGATAAAAGCCGCTTGACTGTCGAATGAGGGCAAATAGGGGGCGAAATCGACTAAACCACCAATGCCACCTTGACCAAGTTGGCTTACATTCTGAAAGACTTCTCCAATCCCCGTTTTGGCATAAGGCCCTTCTTTAAGAGAGGTCGCAAAATCAATTTCTTTGAGAACAGAATAAATAACATGCCCCGTGTCAACATCCACTAAGAAAATATCTTCAAAGTCGAACCGTCTTTGAATATCGTGAAAATAAGGATGATAATGACGATGTAATTGGGTATAACCAGAAGCATCCGTGGCGGCAAAATATTCCTCTTTGGTACCCAATGGATTAGGGTTCGCAGCAATATAATTGTATTGAAGCGCAATGCTATTATCATCCAACTGATTAAGGATTTCTTCCATATCGGGTGCTTCATTGAGATTGAGAGTCCCATATTCTTGAGAAAAATCATTAATATAATAATCTCGTAACGCTACCTTATACTCTTCAATCGGCAAAGGTGTCAAAGCGCCTTTCATGACAAAGCCGTCATCAAGGTTCTCAAAATTCGTGGGTAAATTGGCTTCTTCTTTAAATCTAGGGTAAGCTTCCTTGAGGCCATACATCGCCTCAACGGTGGTTTTGGCATCAGCATAAACATGGATTTGAGTAAAAAGCCCATTAAAATAATTTTCAATTTGAGTTTTTTTCTCATTTCGGATTGAAGTGATATGACTTTGGGATTTTTCAAAAAGAGCCTCTTGTCCTAATTCACTTGCAATGTAGCCACTATAAACCGCAGTAATCACGACAAATAAAACGATCAAAAAAACCGATAACGTTTGTAGTAATCTACCACGACGTAATTGACGTTTAGCAGGAGCTTGTGCAGCACTCAAATCGCTTTTTTGCGAATCCGTTACTGGGGATTTTTTGTCATTTTGTGTGGTTTCTGTTAGCCCTTTTTGGGCATCGGCTAAATCGCTTTTTTGCGAATCCGTTACTGGGGATTTTTTGTCATTTTGTGTGGTTTCTGTTAGCCCTTTTGGGGCATCGGCTAGTTCATTGCCTTGTAATAACAAGTCAACACTTTTGTTTTTATGTGCCCATTCCAAGGCCCGTAATGTCCATTTTGTATGACGACGCGCTTGTTTATTATTTGTATCTATGGTTTTGACGACTTCATTGAAATTGGCATGAAAATATCGTTGGTTAAAATCAATCCAATGGATGCCGGCTAAAACGAGGTGTAACTCATTAGGGGAAACCGCACGATGTAAAATTGTCACTATGCGTTTATTTAAGCTTTGAGCATATTCAAGGTCATTCGCACAGTAAGGAGAATTAATCGAACTCGGCGAGATGATAAACAAAAAGTTATTGGCTTTTTCAATGCCTTTATAAATTTCTTTCTGAAAATCAACACCGGCTGCAATACTTTCTTGATCAAACCAAGTGGTTTTGCCTTGCAACTGAAAGGCATCATTGAGTTGACGGGCAAAATCAGAATCAGCACGAGAATAGGAAATAAACACATCCAAGGTTAAATGAGCTGATTGTTGTCTACTCTCTTGAATAAATTCCACTTGTAGGGGCAAGGGGGAATATTGAATACGTTGCTTAGCCGTTTTGAGCCATATTTCAAAATGTTGGAGATTGTAACCCCGTAATAAAATACTGGGATTGCGATTTTGGTTTTGCCATTTCAAGGCGTAAACGAGCAAAATTTTATGCTGTTTATAGTAGCTTTGCTCTTGCCGTAAAATGTTTAAAATCTCGCCAATATCATTGTCATAATCGGCTTGGCCAGTATTCTCAGTAAAATCAATATGTTGCAAACTACGCAACACTTCTGGTATTTTTGATTTTGGCGTAGGTGCCACTAACAACGGTACAATGCGCTTGTTGTATTGCAAGGCATGGGCTAACTCGCGCTGGCAATATTCGGATGCCACCGAATCAGGTGAAATAAAGAAAAAGAAATGGTCAGCGTTTTCAATCCCCTGCTCAATGGCCCGATCATAATCGGCCCCTTTTTGGATATCCCGATCATGTCGCCAAGTGGTTTTGGCATAGCGTGATAACGATTGGACAACATTATTACGAATGTCTTTATCTTGTGCGTCATAACAGATAAAGATATCCGTCATGAGGTTTTCAGCATTTTTGCGTGCTTCACCAATATATTCACACACAAGAGCAGTGGGTTGACATGGCGGTTGCTTGGGTGGCAAAAAGTCAGTCAATAACCACTCTTCAGCTATAGTGCGCTCTTTGCCAACTAATAAATACTGAGTCGCTTTGCGTTGGTTTTGCCACGACAACGCGTGTGCCAAAATTTCGGTATGAGAATGGACATAATCTTTATGCCTTTCCAACACCGCTTTGACTCGTTCCACCACGCCATCAAGCGCATCGATGGTTTTGCCAAATACGGGTAAAGACACTTTTTTCAGCAGGTTGACATCATCATGCCAAGCCCAGTTATGTTGCGCCCATTTTGCTAACAGTTGGCAATCGTCATCGGATAATTCTTCTTTAGCATCCAACCAATCGGTTTTGCCAATCAGTGCCAAAGAACGATCCAACACCTGTTGTGTGGTGCGAATATTTGGGTTTGGTTGGTTGAAAAACTCATAAAAATTCACCAACACTTGCTGATCGCCGGCCGAGAGTTCGAGTGAAGGGGCTTGGAAAATGACCATTTGGTTAATGGGGATAACCCGTTTACCAAGCAAGCGCGCATATTCCAATTCAAGCAAACAATACGGCGAAGTCAGGCACCGTGGTGCCATGACATAGACAAAGTTGTGCGCCGATTCAATGCCATGATTGATGCGCAGGGCGTAGTCATCCCCATCGGGGATATTGACTTTGTCAAACCAAGCATCATAACCAGCGAGTTTGAGTTGTTGGTGTAGCCGAGCTACAAAGCCTAAGCTTTCGCGTCGGCCGTAGGATATAAATAAGTCTTTGAATTTGTTGTTCATAGTTTCATTATGTCATATTTTGATTCTCACTCCAATCAATAGCAAACACGCAAAATAAATTTGGAACGAAAAGAGCAAACACGCAAAATACAATAACCATTGTTGATAGTATGATAGAACGCTGATGATGCTGATTATCATGATCGGCGCTGATTTTTATTAAGTTTTTATCAGTTTTAATCAGTGTTAATCATGATTATCAGTCAAATCTGCGTTCTATCTAATCTTCATCACCCACATTGCAACTTGCGATGCGATACCTTCTATCGTTCCCAAACAATGCGCTTTCCTATCCCTTCACCTAGTTCAAATAGGGGAGAATAGCTTGTCCAGCCTTCAGGTGAATCATAACGAATACGAAATGACAATGAATTAATTTTGCACCATAACATCTCTTTGGAGGGGGGTAATGGGATTTTACCAAAAAAATCGTATTCAATCAGGCTATAAACACCAGTTTGATAAGGCCCAAATTGCCAGTTAAAATAACCTTGTTGATAGTGGAAGTTTACAGATAGCGGTTTGTTTTGTAAATGGGCTTTGGCGGCGGCAATCAAGTGAGGGATTTGATCGGATATCTCTGTTATACACTCACAGCTTGGCTCGTAACGATACAACTGTAAACCCTTCCTTTCTAATCCTAATAAATCAATTTCATCAAATATCAGTTTGGGCCCATTTTCGCCTACGATTTGTTTTTTGAGCCATGACAAATGGATATAAAATGTCTGATAGTCTGGTGTCAAAAACAAAGCCTGTTTCTGATCCCCTTCCCAAAGAAAACGCCCTTCTGTTGCAAAGTGATTGTCTACATTGAAGAGGTGAGTTGAACGCATTGGCCCGCTTTGATTGAAGTGGCTGGCCGCTAATATGGCTAATAGGATGCCCGCTAAGCCGATTTTGTAAGGCTTGTCGCGTGTCTGTGTCCCTAAAATCAATACGATAGCGATACTTAAGGCCCAACCGATTCCAAAAAGTACTCTATGTTGTTGGATCACAAAGGGAGCCATGGAGACAATCGGCCCGATCAACAAAAAAACGCTAACAAGCCATAAAAGGGTATGCCGCCAAAGTGCATAGATCAATAAACTGATCACGATCACGGTGGCGATGATCCCAAGGATATCACTACCCAAAATCAAATTGAAAATGTGTACGGGTAACCAAAGTATCGCAGACAATTCTATTGAATGCCCGTAACCGCCTACCCAGATGCCTAACATGTACGCACGCCATAAGGCGTAAATCACGAGCATCATGACAAAAGGTAAGGCATAAACCAAACGTCGCTGGATATCCCGTTCGGGTAGAAAAAGCAATAATCCGAGCAGCGGCACATAGAGTTCTTTGGCACTCATCGCGAGTAAATAAAACAAGCAGCCGACACTTGTCCAAGCTAATCGCTCTGCCCGTAGGGCGCGAATATAAAAATAAAGCGCGAGTATCGCAAATAGCAGCCCTTCTAAATAATGGCGCGTCCATAAATGATAGACAATGCCTGTTGTTGGCGCTGATAAAATAAACAGTGTGGCACCGGCAAACGACCAACCTTTATTTAACCACAGCCTGAGCAAAAAATAGCTTGCAATCGTTGTTAACCAAAAGGCAAGCAGTTGATGCGTGTAAAATGCACCGGGGTTGAGGCCAAAAAGGGTGAGATCAAAATCAAAGGAGAGGGTAAACCAAGGGGTTAAAAAACCGGCCGATTGTTCGCGCCAAATTTCGGGTACGAAAAAATATTGCCAAGGTGAGTAGCTGTAGGCTTGTTTTAGGATAAAAGTGTCATCCCAAGTCCACCAGTTTTCTAAGATATTTTGATATAAGGCGATTATTAATAAACTTAATACAATTATCGGCCAAGCGTGTAAAAAATGCTTTTTTAAGTCAAGGTGTAATGGCATAATATCAATAAAAATCAACTATTTATTCATTCTCTGTGGCACTCTGTGCGACTCTGTGTACTCTGTGTTAAAAAAAAAGTGTCTGCTCAAACTGATAGTATAATCCATAAATGGATGATGCCCTTATTGTTAAGAGAAATCTGGCCTTTTAGAAAAAATGTTGCATTCATATCAAAAAAAAGGCATAATGCCCCCCGTTTTTGAGTTCAGAGTTCACGCAAAACCTTTTGTGATTTTAACCTTATAATTAATCCTTTTATTAGTCAAAAGTAGAGCCTTTTTGAATTTTTCCTTATAAATCAATAACGTGTTGAGATTTTGGCAGGTCTAAAAAAACGGTTCATTTAAGCTTTCATCTTTTTTATAAGTGATTGATATTTAAAGAAATTGGTTTTATGCAATAAGTTTGCCAAAAGAGTCGAGATTTTAACATGCAAATATCATACCATTTAATGCGTTGTAAGTTATTGAAAAATAAAGAGAAATTTTTGGGTTGAAGTTGACAGGGAGTCTGGCGAGGAAGCCGATTGAAACCGATTTCTTCTGGATCATCCCCTTCTTTTGTTGACAGGGAGTCTGGCGAGGAAGCCGATTGAAACGCTCTAAAATTCAGAGCAATATCACTTGCATTGTTGACAGGGAGTCTGGCGAGGAAGCCGATTGAAACTATCTGGAGTACAATTTGTATCGACTGTTCCCAAGTTGACAGGGAGTCTGGCGAGGAAGTCTGAGTACAACTAATTACGGGGATAAACGAATTATAATCCGAAACAATCTCTATTTAATTCGCTTATCCCCGTAATTCGCTGTACTCAATAATCGG
>Ga0233403_10001533_pt1 | contig 10759 bp, 6 predicted proteins | sample Na_oxic_1_MG_FD_179866 | JGI IMG/M metagenome (GOLD analysis project Ga0233403, IMG submission 179866) | Seawater microbial communities from Saanich Inlet, British Columbia, Canada - Na_oxic_1_MG | ecosystem: Environmental > Aquatic > Marine > Inlet | place: Canada: British Columbia | collected...
TTCGTGAACAATATGGAGCATTTAAGTCGGTAGATGGCTTGGCTCAAGTATATGGGATAAGCCAACGATTGGTTGATGAGAATAGAGACAAGCTCATTGCTTCAGATGTGGTCATCATTATCAAGCGACAAGCTTCTCGCCTCGTTAATATCAATACTGCTGACGCTATGACTTTATCGCGGGAATTGCACGGGGTGGGCTACAAAAAGGCGACGGCTATTGTCACTTTTCGTAAAATACAGGGGCCGTTTAAGTCTCTATTTGAGCTGTTTCAGGTACCCGGAATAGGAAAAAAAATCATAGAACAAAACCGAGATAAAATCATCCTACAAGAACCTGAGGTTGAAATAGACGAAAAGCCATAATAGCCATAAATGGTTGAAAATTAGAAATTTGGGCAAAGGTTCATGAATTATGGTTAATCTATCGATATCGACACGAATTTTTTTGGTAAGTACCTAATCATGACATCGGGTATTTTAAAGGGGCAACCACAAGGGGTTGCCCCTACGTTTTACCCATATAAATCGTGGGCAATCCGAAAAGGAAAGCCCTTTATTCACAATCATTTCATGAAAAACTATTACTCGATGTTCAAGTTTTTTCCCAAAGGCAGCAACTACAAGGATTGCATGTACAAGGTTCGCCTTGTACTCCTTTTCGCCTTGTACTCCTTTTCGCGGTTTTTTCGTACAATATACGCCTTTAAAAAACTTGAACATCGAGTATTTGAAGCCGTTTTGGAAAAATCATAACTGATTGATTTATAAATGATAATAATTGTCACCTGAGAATATATAATCTTTTTAAATCAATAGTTTGCTGTTTTTCCAAAACAGCTTAAAGTACCGCAATATGACCTAATTAATTATCAGAATATCCCAATTGTCGCAAGGCACGTTCGTTGTCACACCACCCCGCCTTGACTTTAACCCAGAGTTGCAAAAATATTTTGCAATTTAACAAGGTTTCCATCTCTTTACGAGCTTCTTCCCCAACAGCTTTCAGTACTTGGCCTTTTTTACCAACAACAATGACTTTTTGACCATGACGCTCTACCCATATCAAGGCACTGATATGAGTCAACTTTTTTCCAGTCGAAAAGAGTTCAATTTGTACTGTGATGCGATAGGGCAACTCGGCACCCAAACGGCGGACTAATTTTTCGCGTACTATCTCCGCACACAAAAAACGTTCCGTGCGATCGGTGATTTGATCTTCTGGAAAAATCCATGCGCTGATAGGCAATCGGCTTGTTATTTGGGCTTGAAGTTCAAGCAGATTTTTTCCTTTGAGAGCCGAAATGGGAAAAATCTCAGCAAAGTTGCGTTTGGTTGCTGCTTCCTGTAAATAAGGCAGTAATTTTTGCTGAGCCGAAACTTTGTCAATCTTATTGACACCCAAAATGACCGGCACATCCGTTTGTTCTAGGGCATTGAGGACAAAATTATCTTCTTCGGTCCAACGCAATGCTTCTACTAACCATACAATAACATCAACACCTTCTATGCTGCTCTTGGCAGCACGATTAAGGTAACGATTCATGGCATTATGTTGACCCTGATGTAGCCCTGGCGTATCCACGTAAATAATTTGATTGTTGCCCTCGGTTTTTATGCCTAATAGGCGATGGCGAGTGGTTTGCGGTTTACGCGATGTAATGCTCAGTTTTTGTCCTAGCAAATAATTGAGCAAAGTTGATTTGCCAACATTTGGGCGGCCTATAATAGCCACGTAGCCACAATGTCCTTTATTCATTCGATATTTAAAATAGTCAAGGCTTTCGCTGCCGCTGATTGTTCGGCACGACGACGGCTTTCGCCGCTGCCATAAGTGGGTTCTGACAAACTGGGCACCGTACATTCCACTTTAAACTCTTGAGCATGGGGAGTTCCTCCGATGGAGAGAACCTGATAAACCGGCAACGGCAATTGATGGGCTTGTAAATGCTCTTGTAAACGGGTTTTTGGATCTTTGATATGACGCGAGGACAAACTTACCAGCGATTCTTCCCAGAGCTGCCAAACAACTGATTGACAGACTGTCATGCCACTATCCAGATAAATAGCCCCAAGAATAGCTTCCACTGCATCGGCTAAAATGGAAGAGCGTTGTTCGCCACCGGTTTTTAATTCTCCCTCGCCAAGACGCAGATATTGACCTAATTCAATGCGTTGCGCTATTTTAACCAATGTATCCCGTTTCACTAAATTAGCACGCAATCGGGTCAGTTCGCCTTCACGGGCGGCTGGAAATTGCTCAAACAGACTTTTTGCGGTAATACAATTGAGTAGGGCATCGCCTAAAAATTCCATGCGTTCATTGTGGGGAGTGCCAGCACTGCGGTGCGTCAGTGCGGTGATTAAATAGTCCTCTTGCTCAAACTGGTAACCCAGGGCGTGGTATAAACGAGTGTAATCTTGGCTCAAGGTGCTTCTATGTCGTTTTCAAAATCAAGAAGGAAGGAGACATTACCCATTAATGGCTCGGTTCGCTGATATTTCATCGTTATTTCGACAGTTCCCTCGCCGCTTCTAATAATGGACAGATGTTGTTTGATATTTTCGTTATCAAACCCTTCGACCTTCTTTTCACTTAAATGCGTCAGAAAAATCTGCTGGATTTCGCGCTCCGTTCTTTGATCTACTTTCTGTTGTTCCTTGATTTTCTCCAACGCATCGGCGATTTTCCAGTTTTCCACGTAGATCGGAAACAGTTGGAAGAAAATCCATAAAACAAAAATGAGTATAAAGATGATAAACGCGATACTTGAAAAACTCATCCCGCGTTGTTGATGCTTGTTGATGTTCATTATATTGATTCCTCTACGGAAGCGACAAAAAAATCTCAGTACCAAATTAGGCAATGGGGTCATTGAGTGAGATTATTCCGAACGATAATTCGTAAACAATTCTATCATCAATAAGTTATAACATAATTATCGAATAATTGCTTGATTTTATTAAGGTTCCCATTTAACGACCCCGATGCACCCCAATGACAACAAATATCGATGTAAAACGGAAACTGATTGTAACGTAATTGGTGAAAGTATTGGACTTAGATTTATACTTTTATGTTTTTGACAGAAAAACCAATTCCCTTCACCCCAGCCGTCTTAAAAAAGTCTCAATTTCACCGGTTCACCGTATATAACCAGAAATGATAAATGAAAAATACCAACAAAGACTTCTTGGTTAAAAACGGTTTTGGAAAAAAGCAAGTTATTGATTTAAAAATATTAGATATTGTTCATTCTCAAATTATTATCATAATAAATCAATCAATTACATTTTTTTTCAAAAAAAACGGCTTACTAGGTACTATGGTATTCCAGAAAACCTAAAAATGGCAATTCGACCAGTCATTTTTAACATGCTAAAAAGTCAGAGTCCAGTCAGAAAAACCGGATTTTTTGACAAGAGTCCGTTACGGTTGGTTTTGTTACAGACCATTTTTGAAAAATAAGTAGGTACACATAAATTCTGTCAATTGAGCCTCTTGCAAAACTCTTTTTGAAAGTTTCCCCAGGTTTCACCTCTTGCTCTTAAAATTCAACCCCTATCGGGGTTGTCCCAGGTTTCACCTGGGGTGAAAGCAAGCAAGAGGCGAGTGGAGTTATTCTTTTAACAATATCAACCCCGTAGGGGTTGAACGTGAATAGCCCCAGGTGAAACCTGGGGTTTTGCAAGAGCCTCAATTAAATATTAATTTTAACAAATGATTCCGGTGTTGAGTCAATTTTATCCGCCAGCGTTCAAGTTGTTAAAACCAACTTAAACCTCGAATGAAATGAAATTGGAAATTTCTTGTTAAGAAAAACGGTTTCCAAAAACCTTTTTGGCTCCAAAGCAAGTACATCAAACTATACCATATAAAACCATTAAACAAAAACCAAGTTTTGGCACTGAAGAAAAATCCGATTTATTAAATAATCGGATTTCTTTCATGTTTTCTATTTTCACCAAAAAATTATTGCAGTAAACGGTTGAACTTATAAACAAACCACAAAAATACCCAAAAATACCCAATATCTAACTAATTAGACTATTTTTTGGTCGTTTTAGCGTTTTTAAGTAAGAGTAGTATCTTTTGGACTCCAACAATAAAACAATAATTTACGATAACCTAATGCTGATCTAGGCAAAAACTTTTGCCTAGATCGGTGTAATTGGGGTCGTGAAAATCAGATTCTTTGGTAACCTAAAAATGGCAATTTCACTTAATACCTTGAATTTATTTCACAATGAAAGAATCTTCTCAAAGATTTTCACTTATCATAAGCTGATCGATAAATAGGATTAAATTATTGATTAATCAAATAAAAATTAAATGTATGCCATTTTTAGGTATCAATAACCAGTCGATCCCGTTATGGTTCCTGTTAAAAAACAATAACTTATTAGTTTTTAATTAACCATTAACCATTAACCTATTGAATTGATGTCCCGATTCGTTGCCAACTGATACCGCCATTCCTTAAGTCCCAATTCATCCAAATGAAAAAGGCCTTACCTATCAAATTGTCTTCCGGCACAGTGCCCCAGTAACGACTGTCGCGACTATTGTCCCGATTATCGCCAAATACCACATACTCCTTGTCCGAAACAGTCCATTTATAAAACGGTGCCTGTTGTTCAGTTTTTCTATCGATCAAAATCGCATGATCTGCTTCTGGCAAGTATTCGGTGCGCTGTTCGTGTCCGGTAAAACCACTACCTTGACCTTCGCCTATATAGGTCTCAACAAAATCTTGGCGCACCTGCTCTCCATTAATATACAGCGTTTTATGGATTTGGTTATATTCTAACAGGTCGCCGGGCAAACCAACGACCCGTTTGATATACGGAATAGAGGGATCTTCGGGATAACGAAACACTACCACATCTCCTCGTTGAGGTTTCCCTATCTCAATCACTTTGGTATTGAGGACCGGTAGGCGGATGCCATAACTGAATTTATTGACTAGGATAAAATCCCCAATCAACAACGTGGGCATCATAGAGCCAGAGGGAATACGGAACGGTTCCACCAGAAAAGAGCGCAATAACAACACAATCAAAAAAACTGGAAACAAAGAACGCGCTAAATCAACGATAAACGGTATATGCTCAATCTCTTGACGATCAGCTTCGCTTGCATGTACCGACAAATGAGCATTAGCCCTCGCACGTAAAGGGGCTAAAAATATTTGGTCATAAAGCCATATCAATCCAGTGGCAAATGTTAATAAGACTAAAATTGTTGCTAAATCCCAATTCCAATTCATTTTTTCTCCAGTAATAATTGGTCATTGGTATAGTATAAAAAACTATTAATAACCTTAATAAATCGCAGGCTGTTTGATAACATCCCTTCTTTGAAAAAAACTTGACATTGATAAAAATATCAAGTGATATAAAATTATACTATGAACGGGCGAATTTTTCACTTTTTGGAATCAAAGTTTCGGACCGAAGCCTAGCGATTTCTAGCCGAAAAAGTCAAAATATAAGCCGTTTGCAGTATATACTCTACCGTTGTAAACTTCAAAAGTTTTTTTTAATTTTTGAGCCTATTGTAAAACTGTTGATTTGAAATATAAAACAATAGCTTACCAGTAAAGTGACACCGGTTTTCCGGCTATCAGGCTAAATATTTTTTGGAAAAAACTTGAACCGGAAATTTTTTTTAGCCTGAACCGGAAAAAATATTAATTTTTACCCATGCGAAGTATATCACTCGATGTTCTAGTTGATAATAAAAACAAGGCTGACAAATCATCGCAGTACGGCACGTTATTATGCTAAATGATTGTTTTTACTCAATAAAAATAATTAGCGTCCTTTTAAGGACAGTTTTCATAAAATATTAGAAATCAATGAGTTAATAAAAAACTTGAACATCGAGTCTCATTGATTTCCATTTTGAAAAAACGTAACTGTTTTATTTATCAATGATAATAATCAATCATTGGATGAAAAATATTTTAAATCAATAGGATGCGGTTTTTTTCAAAACCGAACTAATCGTTTTTTCAGATTTGAAACTTATTGTATTTAAAGCAAGAGCCTCTTGCAAAACAACCCTTGTTTATTGTTTCGGGAAAGACAACCGGAATTAGTGAATTATCGATTTAGCGTCGTTTTTTTCGGTCAAAAACACAAAGGTTTTGCAAGAAGCTCTATCTAGTCTATTTTTTTCCAACTTCCAATACCGCTAAAAACGCATCTTGGGGTATCGTTACCGAACCCACTTTTTTCATACGTTTTTTACCTTCCTTTTGTTTTTCAAGGAGTTTTCTTTTACGGCTCACATCACCACCATAACATTTGGCTGTCACATTTTTGCGAAAAGCTTTGACCGTTTGACGCGCTATAATTTGTGAGCCAATAATCGCCTGTATTATCACATCAAACATTTGCCTTGGAATGACTTCCTTCATTTTTTTGACCAATTCTTGTCCCTGCGATTGACTTTTATCACGGTGAACAATGATGGACAAGGCATCAACACATTCCCCATTGATAAGAACATCCAGTTTGACCAAGTTCGCCGCTTGAAAACGCAAAAATGTATAGTCCAACGAAGCATAGCCACGACTCACCGATTTGAGCCGATCAAAAAAATCCAAAACCATTTCACTCATCGGTAATTCATAGGCAAGCGAGACTTGTGAAGCCGTATAATGCAACTTTTTCTGGACACCCCGTTTATCAATGCAGAGGTTGATAACATTTCCTAAGTAAACTTGCGGCAACAGCATGTTAGCTTCAACAATTGGCTCGCGCATTTCAGCGATCTGATTGGGCGAAGGCAAAGCCGCTGGATTGTCCACCATTAAGATTTCGTCATCGGTGGTGAGGATTTCATAAATAACGGTGGGCGCGGTGGAAATAAGGTCTAATTCATATTCACGCTCCAAACGTTCCTGCACAATTTCCTTATGCAATAGCCCCAAAAAACCGCAGCGAAAACCAAAACCTAATGCTTGAGAAGTTTCTGGTTCATAATGCAAGGCGGAATCATTCAGGCGCAACTTGGCTAAAGCTTCGCGGAAATCCTCATAATCATTGGCATCAATCGGAAACATGCCAGCAAAAACGCGTGGTTTGACCGCCTGAAAGCCCGGCAACGGTTTCTCAACCGGTGCCGCAGCATCCGTCAAGGTATCTCCAACCGGCGCACCATCAATATCCTTGATGGCTGCTACCACAAATCCAACTTCGCCAGTTTCGATAGCCTCACGTTCTTGCCGTTTGGGTGTGAAAATACCGACCTTTTCGACTTGAACACGCCGCCCAGTTGACATCACTACGATTTTTTGCCGTTTGCACAAGCGACCTTGCATGACACGTACCAAAGAGACGACTCCCAAATAGTTGTCAAACCAAGAATCAATGATCAGAGCCTTCAAAGGTTGATCTGATAAACCCTTGGGGGGGGGAATGCGCTGTATCAATGATTCAAGCAATTCTTCAACACCCAAGCCAGTTTTCGCACTCACGCGCACCGCCGACTCGGCTTCAATCCCAATAATGTCCTCAATTTCTTGTATCACGCGCTCTGGCTCAGACGCCGGTAAATCAATTTTATTGAGTACCGGTATCACCTCAAGTCTCTGCTCAATGGCGGTATAACAGTTAGCAACACTTTGGGCTTGAACCCCTTGCGCGGCATCAACTACCAATAGCGCACCTTCACAGGCTGCCAATGAACGTGAGACTTCATAAGAAAAATCCACATGACCGGGGGTATCAATGAAGTTCAATTGGTAAGTTTGCCCATCCTTAGCTTGATAGTTAAGTGTCACACTTTGGGCTTTAATGGTGATGCCTCGCTCACGTTCCAAGTCCATCGAATCTAGGACTTGTTGTGACATTTCCCGTTCTGTCAAACCACCACAAATTTGGATAAAACGATCAGCAAGGGTCGACTTGCCATGATCAATGTGGGCAATAATAGAAAAATTACGGATATGCTTCATGCAGTTATACTATACTAATGAAAAATGAAAAATAGGTCATTTGGGTAGTGGTGCAATGTGGGAGATGGAATCCAAATGGTGGGCAAGCGGGCAGATCAATCTCAAAAAATTTCACCAGTCCATTGCCGGCTTGCCCACCATCCGTCTAAAGTTTGGATTCCTAAAAATCGCCCACATTTCCCGAAAAGCTCAATTCCGGTACCACCCTGGAGAAGGGCAATCACAACAATGAAAAATGAAGCATCAGTGAGCCGGAATCGTCAGTGCGAGAAACAGTGGCGAACCCTCCCGCTGTACCAGAACTGGCACCTTTGTCTCGCTCCGTTGACTGACGATTTCCTTGAAATGTTTGACGTTTTCAATATTGATATTATCTATCATCAAAATCACATCACCTTTGCGAATACCGGCATTGCGTGCCGGCCCAGCATCAACATGTTGTACCAACACGCCACCTTCACTGATAGAAAGTTCCTCACGTTTGTTCTCATCCAAATCGATGACAGACAAGGCAAGGCGTTTGTTGGTAATCGCCGATTGAGCCTCTTTTCCGGTGACCACCAATTGAATGTCCGCCTCAGAGGGCAATTCGCCAATAGTCACCTCAAGTATGACTGGCTTGCCATCACGTATGACAGTCGTAGCAACCGTTGAACCCACATTGGTGCTACCGACGAGGGGCGGCAAGTCAGACGAGCGTTCCACGTTTTTGCCGCCAAACTTGATAATAATATCGCCCACTTTAAATTGAGCCGCCGAAGCCGGACTGTTCGGAATCACTTGTGCAACCAAGGCACCTTGGGGTTTATCCATTCCAAATGATTCGGCCAATTCACGAGTGATATCTTGAATCAAGACTCCCAGCCAGCCACGCGACACTTTGCCGTTGGCTTTTAACTGTGCAACCACAGTTTTCATCACGTCCACTGGGATGGCAAATGACAAACCCATAAAGCCGCCAGTGCGGCTATAGATTTGCGAATTGACCCCGACAACTAAACCCTCTAAGTTAAACAAGGGGCCACCTGAATTGCCCGGATTAATCGCTACATCGGTTTGAATAAAGGGCACGTAGTTTTCATTGGGCAAACTTCGGCCTTTGGCACTGACGATGCCGGCTGTGACGGAGTGTTCAAATCCAAAGGGTGAGCCGATTGCTAAAACCCACTCACCGACTTTCAGAGAATTCGATGCCCCCAGTTGAACGGTGGGCAAATCGGTTGCTTGGACTTTAAGTAAGGCAATATCGCTACGTTTATCTACACCTTTCAGTTCAGCCACAAATTCTCGGCGATCCGTTAAACGGACGATAACTTCATCAGCCCCATCAATGACATGATTATTGGTGACAATATAACCATCATCTGAAATAATAAATCCGGAACCAAGGGAAGTTGAAGGATTATATTCTTCAAAATTGCTATCGTCATCAAAAAAGCGACGAAAAAAATCGTGCAAAGGACTGTCCTTCGGAGTGGGGATATCCTGGCTGTTATCGTTCCCTTCTTTGGCGGTGGTGCTAATATTGACAACAGCGGGGCCGTACTTTTCTACCAGTTTGGTAAAATCAGGCCATTGCTCTGCCCTAAGTGGGGCTACTGCAACTAACCAAACGGCTAAGACAACAATATATCTCAATAAATAGTGTTTCATTAAGGACTCATTTCAAAAAAGTGTACAAAAGTGTGCTCCAAACAGGCAGTTTTTCAGATAATGATAGACATTTGCGAATGGGGTAGGGGTAATCCGTTGTGGTTGCCCCCTTTGTAATCTCGAAAATCCGAAATGTTGACCGTTTGAATGTTGGTATATATTAACATAGTCAGTTTGTAGGGGGTCGGCAAGCTGGTGCCGAAGCTTATACTAATGAAAAATGATTCAGATTAATTGTAACCTAAAAATGGCACACTTTTAATTTTTATTTTATTAATCAATTACTTAAATTCAATGTGTTAAGCGAAATAATCAACCCGTTAATTGCCATTTTTAGGTATAAATATATATACTTTCAGAAAAATAAATTTACTTCAATTTTAAAAATGGCAATTAAAAGGTTCGTTATTTATGTTAAAACATTGAATTTTAAAGATTATTTAAAATAAATTTTTATGAATTAGACTCATCATAAGGTGGTTAAAATTTCAATGAAATTTCCAATTTTTTGAAATGTGAATGGCCATTTTTAGGTTTGATTCTTAAGATGTTGTTCAAAAAATATGACAAACTATATTTTTAATGGTAGGAACACGATATGCCAAAATAATAGGTATGAAAATTGCTCACTTGATTATTGAGCCGGTTATTGAGCATGGTATAAGTAACCGTCCACAAGTTTTTCGGTATTTTGACTACAGAAACAATTGTTTTTAATAACGAAATTTTTGAATAATATATGGACGGGTACTTAGTGTTTTCCGATTGAATGAAGTCAATTATTATACTTTAAAACTTAAAGATAATCCTGTCGGCCTCACTTTAAAATTTCAATATTTTCATAAAATGCAAAAAGTCCAAGTTATAAACATCTAAAGTATATTATGAAACCTTTTGCCACACGACTCGCTCAAAACCAACCGTCACGACGCTAATCAGTTGTAACTGACAGTCATCATATTTGGATTTCAATCGAGTTTGATAGTCAAGCAGTTGTTTTTTAGAGTCGGTCAATTTCTGTTTGACTGGGGGTAACGCATTGAGTTCGTCGATACTGAGTTGTCTCACTTGTTCACCGCTTAATCCCACCTCCGAAAATTTTAAGTATTTGAATTCCAACAAAAAGTTGAGCAGCGGCGA
>Ga0233403_10001535_pt1 | contig 10749 bp, 7 predicted proteins | sample Na_oxic_1_MG_FD_179866 | JGI IMG/M metagenome (GOLD analysis project Ga0233403, IMG submission 179866) | Seawater microbial communities from Saanich Inlet, British Columbia, Canada - Na_oxic_1_MG | ecosystem: Environmental > Aquatic > Marine > Inlet | place: Canada: British Columbia | collected...
GTTTTATCTCTGATTTCGTGGGCAGCAGGCTGGGGGTTCACGCTTGTCGTGACACAAGAATATGAAAAAAAGGCATTTCAACAAAACATTCAAGTACAAGCCGCCCAAGCCAGTGTTGACGATGCCATCGCTGAAGTCAAACGGCTTTCCCAATACGCCAACCCGCCAAACATAGCTCAAGCACAAGCGGAACAATTACAGAATCAACTTGAGGTGCTATGGGCTTCTTCCGCCACTAACAGTTTGGGACACAGCACCGGTAAAAGTGTCAATTCAATTTTAGGTGGTACCTGTCCGGGTAATTCGTGGTATCACAGAAAATATTGTTCCCAAATACAGAATATTCAATCACAAATGGCACCACACCAAACCGTGCTAAAAAATCATGCCTCCTACCTAGCGGCGATTAAACATAAAAATGCGATGATGAAAGAGTTAAGTCAAATGAATCCTGCCAATATCAATACCGATTCCTATATGCACCCGCTTTTCATTGGTATGGCTGCTCTATTTGGCACCACACCACAGTTAGTCAAGTATCGTTTATTACTGCTGACCTCTGCGATGATTGAAATGTTAGGCGGTTTATTCTTTGTCATCGGTATTCTTTTGAAAGAACAAATATATACAATGAAAGACATGATGGCAATGGAAAAACAGAAATACAAGTGGTTGGATAACTGGGAAACGATGGAAAAACAAAGAGAACAATTATTATCCCATTTTCCTGTCGGCGTTCATGTTCTTGATAAAAAAACAGATTCTCTGAAACTGAATTCAACACTTGAAACAAGGAAAATGGCGATAAATGAGAGAAGTATTGACTAATCACGGTGAATTGATACCCAAACAATAACTACAGCCCATGAATAGGATTTTGTAGGGGCAGACCTGTGTGTCTGCCCTTAAGTTAATGGCATTGTTCCTACGCTTGCTATGATTGAATTTGCTCAATCGCCTTCAAATTCTACCATAGAGAAGATATTGTACCCTTTGATTTTTTCTCTTCCCTTTAAATCGGGCAGTTCTATCACAAACGCGCATTCAACCACCTCGCCCCCCAGTTTTTCTACCAGCTCAATGGCTGCGGAAATTGTCCCGCCGGTGGCGATCAAATCGTCCACGATCAGCACCTGTTCTCCTTTTTGAATAGCGTCCTCATGTATCTCCACAGTATCAGTTCCGTACTCCAGGGTATATTCGGCACTGACTGTTTTATAGGGCAGTTTTCCCTTTTTTCGAACCGGAATGAATCCCAAATTCAACTGATACGCCAAAACCGCCCCGAAAATGAATCCACGGGCATCTATCCCAACGATTTTGTCGATTTTTTTACCTTTGTAACGCTCGTAAAACCGGTTGCAAGCTTCCTTCATTGCTTCCGGCTCTTGCAGAACGGTTGTAATATCCCTGAACATCACGCCTTCAATAGGCCAGTGGGGTACGGTTCGGATTTTTTCTTTTAAGTCCATTTTGATTTACCTTATTTTAGGAATTGAATTGATTAAAAGATTTTTTACATTCTCGGCGTTTTGAGAAAATACCTCCAAGATATCATCCCAGGTTACCGGTGCTTCGTCTTCTTTCCAGCAATCATAGTCAGTCGACATGGCAACTGCCGCATATGGAATTTCCGCTTCATTGGCTAACATCGCCTCAGGTGCTACAGACATATTAATCACATCGGCACCCCATATGCGAAACATCTTGGATTCAGCCCTGCTAGAAAATCGAGGTCCTTCAATGGTTACAACGGTTCCTCTTTCATGAGTTTTAAATCCCAATTCGGTGGAGGTTTCATAAAGTATTTTCCTCAAATTGTCGTCAAAGGGATCTGCCATGCCCGTGTGTTTTGCTCCGTCTTCAAAGGAATCGAAGAATGTCATCTTTCGATGCTTGGTAAAGTCTATGAATTGATCAAGAATAATCAAATCGCCGCGACCAATTTCAGTTCTTAGGCTTCCGCAGGCTGTGGTAGCAACAATATGGGTCGCACCCATGGATTTTAAAGCATGTACATTAGCCCGATAATTCACCTGGGTTGGACTCAAGTTATGCTTTTTACCGTGTCTGGCCAGTAAAACGACATCGACTCCATTAATCTTGCCCACGGTCAAAGTGGATGAAGGATTCCCAAAAGGCGTATCGACACTCTGTTCTTCCGGATTGTCGATAATTTTGGGATCGTCTAGTCCTGAACCGCCTATTATTCCAATTTTTGCCATAATAATGTTTTAAGAGAGTTGGTTAGCTTGGTTGAATGCGAAGGTATTGGGTAATTAATAAATAATCAATACCCTTGTAATTAGTATAAAAGTTTATTGGGATTATAACGTGTCATAATTATACTGCACACGGGCGCAATTTAAACTTTATTTAAAAAAAGTTCAATTTTTTCCCGTGCGAAGTATATTATATGTGGTTTGTCCCCTATTTTTTCATACTGGTAACGCATAATGTCAAAGACTTTGAATGGATTGAGGAGTTGTCGGTACTTGATCCATTATTAAGTGAGCAGGGGAAGCCAGTATAAACCTGACAGGTTTTTGAAACCTTCTTTTTTATTAAAAATTTTAATTACTTAATTATCAATGAGTTATAATAATACCTAAAAATGGCAATTAAAAAGTTGATAATTTCACTTAATACATTGAATTATCTATAAAAATTTGAAGAATTTCGTTTGATTTTCATTCACCAAATGGTGAGATAAAAATCGAATTAAATCATTGATTAATAACATAAAAATTAAAGTAATTGCCATTTTTAGGTAATATTATCCATAACTCCATACTCATTAATTTTTCATATTGTTCCAAATTTGAGTTAATGTTATAATGCGCTTTTTTTGATAGCATTATTTTTCTTGTTCCCACCCACGCACCCACATCATTAGGTAACTCGCAAATAATAAAATACCCATTTCAAAAATGTCCAGGAAAAGACCTGTCAGGTTTTGAAAACCTGACAGGTCTGGACATGGGTATATTAATTTTTGCGAGTTACCTTAGACATAACTATTTAAGTATTTGATTTGAATGATATTTTTTCGTAGGGTGGGTAGAGCGAGAGCGAAACCCACCGCCCCCTACATTTATTGCTTGGAGGCTTGTGTATCACGATGAACGCGCCTGCGTAGAAACAAGAAAACCCAAAAGGAGAGATCGTTATAATATTATTACTTAGAAGCCTTCGATGGCGTTCTGTCATCTTATTTCTGGCGGTAGTTGTCATAAGTTTTGCCAGCTCGTCTTGTATGGAGCCTGATGATAAAACAATTGAAAAATTGGGACGGGAATTTGGCAAAACATTTGCCCAAGAAATTGAGAAACGCGCAAAGGAAATAGGGCAAAACTTTACCCAAGGTGTGACTGAAGAAGTGTTAAAAGCACTTAATTCCATTAATTGGGAAAAATACGGGCAACAAGTTGCTGCTGGGATTCGGAAAGAATTTGAAGCAGCAATGGATAAGCTCTTCGCTGATAAAATCGAGCCGCTTTTGGAAGATATCGACTTGATTTTGAAAACTCGAATTGATCAAGCTGACAGTCTCATTGATGCACTGATTCAAAAAACCTTTGAACAATTTCAAACGGTGGTGGATCAAACCATTGCCAAAATTGGAACCGACATCATTGATCACGCCTTTAATCGTTTTGCAACTGAACGTGATAAAACGATTGCCCAAATTCGGGCTGAAGTGATTGACTATACGGCTGCCACTATTAATAAAACTACCGCTGAAATCGTGGAAAAAGTTAAAGTGGAACTCATCGATCATACTTTTGCCCAACTTGATCAATTGCGTAAAGATTTTCGTCGTGATGTCAATCATTTCTTTGATAGGGCGGAAAATTTGATTGTTTTGTTAGATTGCACGGAAGAAAAAATTCGCCTTGATTTGGAAAGTACCCGCAAAGATTTGGATAAACTCGGAGAAAAATATTTGAAAGAAATCAAAGAGTTAATGCCTCAAGCTCAAGCGTCTAAAATAACCGAGCAAATATCTAACCTTTTGCCATTCGGCAAACAATCATCAACGAAGCCAACAACTTCGACTACCACCCAAGATAGCTGTTATCAACAATTAGGAGTTACTGAAGAAGCTTTAGAAGGATTTGAATATTCCACCATTTATGATCTAAAAACGTGTAAGTTATTGAATACCTTAACACAAGAAACGCCAATAAGACGGGTACAGAACGTCTATTTGGATTTAGAGATGTTTGCTAAAAGAGTGGCTTGTATTCAGCAAAATCCTACCCATTTTATGTGGGACTGGCTGGCGTTTAAGTCTCGTTATCAATTTTGGTCAAACTATCGCTATTGAAGATTTTATGTATGTTGGAGTTCAAAGCTTCAGCTTTTACTTCATTTTACCTAAAGCTAAAGCTTTGGACTCCATTATAAATTTAAGAAGGAATTATGAGTTTAAATAAATAATAATCCTTTTTTTATCAATCTGTTACAACTTTTTTTTAAATTATTTCAACAGGAAAACACTATGCGGTTGACTTTAGTTGTATTATTGGCTTTTATGTCCACCACCTCGCTGGCAGCAGAAAATAAACAAGTCCGAGTCATCGACTACTACCAGCAAGCCCTGACTGATTACCAACGGGCGATAAACGACTTAAAAGCTGCTCAGGCTGAAATCAAAGCCGTGAGAGATAACGCGGCAAAAAAAGTGGCGAAAATCGATGCCTTGATTGATAAATACGAAGCGGCACTAAAAATCACCACGAAACTCATTAAAGATGCCTACCGTCAAAAGCTAGGAGCTGAGGCTCAATTAGCTGAACAGGCGCGTGAATCTGCCGAAGACGATGCTAAGGCAACGCGGGCTATTCTTGATGAATTGGGTACCTCGGCGGAAAAAGTGGCGAAGTTGACGGATGCGGTTAGTGTAAAAAATGGCAACGTCGGTATCGGCACCACGCCGGGAGTGAAGTTGGAAGTGAATGGAAATATTCGCTTGGCGCATGCAGAGGGTCTTCAGAAAAAGGGCATCTATTCAAAAACTTTTATGGTGAATGGAGATGCGAATACTTATTACCCGGTTGCCATTTCGACTAACACTTATGGGCGTGTGCTAAATATGCAAATTTGGCGTGGTTATCATTGGACAGCACCTCATACGTGGAATACAGCTACTCACAAAGGTAATTTGGTGCTAGAGCTTGAAATGTTTGGGTCTACATGGAACGGAGGGAATATGTATCGCATTAAAAATTTTTACCAAGCATATTCACAAGTTATCTCAAAAATAACCCGCCCGAACCCCTCTGGTTTTTGGACAGTTCTATGGCTGAGAGGAGGGGGAGCAAAATATGCTATAGAAGGTGACTTTGAAGGTGTACAAAACCCGATGGTTTACTATGAATCTACCAAAATTTCTGATTATGATAATGATGCCTACGATGAAACCGTTGCCCCGACAACTACAGTAGAACAAACTTTTGTGAATTATTCGCAAAATTTTGCTGGCAAAGTCGGCATCGGCACAAATAGCCCCCAATACAAACTAGACGTTAAAGGGCAAGTGAGAGCAGATAACGTCACCGTAAAATCCGATCAACGCCACAAACAAAACATCCACTCCCTTAAAAACGCCCTCACCAAATTACAAGGGCTACGCGGTGTCAGTTTCAAATGGAAAGACAACGCCCAAAATGCCGATACCCAAATTGGCTTAATCGCCCAAGAAGTGGAAAAAGTACTGCCCGAATTAGTCTCCACCGACTCCGAGGGCTACAAATCCATCGCCTACGGAAAACTCACCGCCGTGCTGGTTGAAGCCCTTAAAGAACAGCAACTTCAGATCGAGCGGCTTTCCAATCTGATACCAGATAATAATCAGAAATGAACCTTGAATGAATCAGCGAGTGTAGGGTGGGTAGAGGTACAGCCCACCCTACAATACAATTTATCCATCCTACGCTTGCTACTTAGGGACACCGCAACAAATAACTGACGTAGCAGCAGACCTGTCAGGTTTTTAAAACCTGACAGGTCTTAGGGTTCTCACGCGTCTATTATTTCCTGCGTCGTCCCTTACAATAAAACCGTAAAGAATTATTTCAGTCCAACCACCGATTGTAATACCATACGAAAGACATCCCCATCATCAACATGTTCAATTTGCACGGGTAAATAATGCAAGCTCGGCGCACACCAAAATGTTGTCTGCCGTTTTTTATTAGAAGAAGAAGGTTGATGATATTTCAGCGTCTCCAACTTACCCATACCCGTATCAACATCGACTTTTCCAATCAATTCGGGGGCATATCCCTTGATTTCGCCTTTATCAACCACTTTGTATTCCAATTGACGCTTACCCTGTTTCAATTCTTGCATCAACACCACTTGATAGAGCAGTTTGTCAAGTGTATCTTCTTCCAACAGTTCGACATACTCGGTTTTACCCTTGAAGGTATTCTTAGCCACTTTCTTTACCCAATCAAAAGAAACTTTGCTGGTTCTGGGTTTACTACCTGTTTGACGATAGGTATACTCTACAGGGCGAATTTTTCCATCTTCTCGCGTAAAAACAGTACGTTCCGTCAGTTCAATCTTTTTGAACCAAGAAAGGATACCGGTTGTTTTACCAAGACTCTCGAATTGAAGCTTGCCATCTCGGCTAAAACCTAAAGTACGAGTTCCCTCGCCTACCGAAAAACCTTTGGCATAAAGCGTGTATTTTGCGGTAAACGGGGGTGGAAAAAAGTCAGCAGCATACAGGGTACTACTCCATAATAAAAATAATCCGATAAATACTTGCTTCATAAAGATTCCTCAAAGTGTGTATTTCAGACAGTATGATATGATATTGAAAACTGCCGGAAAAGTCTGTGCATGAAAAATATCAATAATAAAATCAAATAGTTATAATTAATACTTTCGCCAATAAAATTTTTTTTAACAAGATTAAACGGATTTCTAGATTGACAGGATTAATTAAAAAGTGATTATTGTATCATATTCTCAGGCTGTGTTTATAATCCTGTTAATCTCTATAATCCGCTTAATCTTGTTCAAAATTATTTGGCGAAGCTATTATATAATAAAACGCATTACAATGACAATTCACAATTCGCAATTCGCAATTCCCCCATTTCAATCATCCCACATTCTTATTATAGGCGATGTCATGTTAGATCGTTACTGGCATGGAAGCACCTCGCGTATTTCCCCAGAAGCGCCTGTGCCTGTGGTTCGTATCAAACAAGAAGAAGAACTGCCGGGGGGGGCAGGTAATGTCGCCCTTAACATAAGAACGCTGGGGGCAAATGTCACCTTAGTGAGTGTCACTGGTACTGATGAAGCGGCGGATCATGTTTTCACACATCTGACTAATAAAGGTGTACATTGCGCCTTTACCCAATTAGCCGATGTGCCCACGGTGACAAAATTACGTGTCCTCAGTCGTCATCAACAATTAATACGGCTCGACTTTGAAGACGGATTTGCCAATTTAGATACCCAATCCGTGCTGACTCAAATGCAAAACTATCTTAACACGGTTGATGTTGTTATTCTATCAGATTATGGCAAAGGAACGTTAGCCGATCCGGCGACATTAATTCATTGCGCTCGTGCTGCCAACAAACCTGTTTTAGTTGATCCCAAAGGCAATGATTTTAACAAATATCACGGCGCTTCGATCATCACACCTAATTTCGCAGAATTTCAATCCGTTGTTGGTCCCTGCACTACCCAAAGTCAAGTGGTTGAAAAGGGTCAAAATTTACGTGAACATTTAGCACTGGAAGCGTTATTAATTACCCGCAGCCAAGAGGGTATGACATTATTGCGACAGGATCATCCGCCTTTACACTTGCCCGCCCATGCGCGTGAAGTTTTTGATGTCACGGGTGCAGGGGATACAGTGATAGGTGTTCTAGCCGCAGCTTTAGCCGCAGGACAAGATTGGGTCAGTGCCACTGCATTGGCTAATTTGGCAGCAGGTATAGCAGTGACTAAACTTGGTGCAGCAACAGTCAGTTTGGAAGAACTGGAATATGCTTTGCATAAACAGCATGGAAAGAGCGTACATAATGCGGCTACCCTACAAACTGCCGTTAAAGCGGCTCAAGTCAATGGCGAAACTGTCGTGATGACTAATGGCTGTTTTGATATTTTACATGCTGGGCATATTCAATATCTCACACAGGCGCGACAACTGGGAGAGCGTCTCATTATTGCCATTAATGATGATGACTCCGTGCGCCGATTAAAAGGAAATCATCGCCCAATCAATGACTTAGAAAAAAGAATGGCTGTATTAAATGCATTGGAATGTGTTGATTGGGTGGTACCCTTTGCTGAGGAGACGCCTGAAAATTTAATTTGTCAGATATTACCAGATATTTTAGTCAAGGGAGGAGATTATCAAATAGAGCAAATTGCTGGGAGTGATTGTGTGCTTGCGCACGGCGGGCGAGTATTGACATTGGATTTTTTAGAGGGCTGCTCGACGACAGCTATTATTGCCGCCCTGCAAGAAACAGGAGCAAAATAAAAAACATGATTATTGTCACTGGCGGTGCAGGATTTATTGGCAGCAATATTGTCAAAGCACTTAATGAACGCGGATATACAAACATTTTAGTTGTGGATAATCTCACTAAAGGTGAAAAATTTAAGAACCTGATAGATTGTGATATTTATGACTATCAAGAAAAAGACGCTTTTTTAAGTCGAATAAAAAAGCGGGAATTTTTTGCCACATCAATAGAAGCCTTTTTTCATCTGGGTGCCTGTTCAAGTACAACAGAATGGGATGGACATTACATGATGGAAAATAATTATGATTATTCCAAAATCATGCTACATTACTGTTTATCGCGTCATGTACCATTCATTTATGCTTCAAGTGCCTCGGTTTATGGTGGTGGTAGCCTATTTAAAGAAGAACGTCACCTTGAAGCCCCTCTAAATATGTATGGCTATTCTAAATTTTTATTTGATCAATATACACGCCAGTTGTTTGAAATGACCGTTTCACCAATTGTTGGGTTACGTTATTTTAATGTGTATGGGCCTCGTGAACAGCATAAAGGTAGCATGGCAAGTGTCGCTTATCATTTTAATCAACAATTACCAACGAACAAGAAAGTCAAATTATTTAAGGGGTGCGATGGCTATGCCAACGGCGAGCAACGCCGTGATTTTGTCTATGTCGGTGATGTGGCGGATGTCAATTTATGGTTTATGGATCATCCCCAAAAATCCGGTCTTTTCAATGTGGGTACAGGGCGTTGCCAAAGTTTTAATGACGTTGCTCACGCTGTTATTGATTGGCATGGGCATGGTAAAATAGAGTACATCCCTTTCCCAAAACATTTGCAAGGACATTACCAAAGTTTTACCCAAGCCGACATCACCGCTTTACGTGAAGTGGGTTATGACAAACCTTTTAAGACAGTCGAAGAAGGGGTAAAGGAATATTTAGATTGGTTGAATGGTGAAAAGAGGAAAACTTCTACCCTTAGTAAACTCTGGAAAATGGTTTCAAAGAATTAAGGGACACCGCAACAAATAACTGACGTAGCAGCAGACCTGTCAGGTTTTAAAAACCTGACAGGTCTTAGGGTTCTCACGCGTATATTATTTCCTGCGTCGTCCCTAACGCACCCAAAATATAAGTTTTTGATTTTATCGCTATAATTTTTTCACTTGATGGCATCACGATTTTTTAAATTATTGATTTATAAGAAATTTAATTTGTTAGTGCGTAAGTCCTATATTTGAAGAGGCAATCAGTTTTCAGGAGAACAATGTGGACTTAAAAACTTCTTTTTTTGTAGTAAACACTTCTGCTCACGGACATCGGATCATTTTTAGCAGCCGCTCTGGTAAACTAAAGGGTATTAATGACGAGTTATATCGTCGTTTATTTGTCGCACCTAACGTTAATTTAGAAGGTGTCCCCCAAAAGGTGATTGATGGATTGATTCGCAATAAATTTTTGGTGCCTCAGTCAGAAGATGAATTGCAAGTTATCCTTCAAGAAAATAAGGACAGTTTATCATCGGATAATAGCAATTATGGGATGACGATAGCGGTGACGCAATTTTGTAATCAAGATTGCGTTTACTGTGGGCAAGATAATAGCGTCTATAAGGTTTTAAGTCAAAGCCATATTGATCTGTTATTGAAAGAAATTCGCTCGTATATAAAAGATTACCATCCTAAAAATATGTCTATCACATTTTATGGGGGCGAACCCGGTACCGCTTTGGATACAGTCGTCAGTATTGCAGCTGCCATTAAACAAATTTGTGCTGAAAACAACATGGCATTTCATGCGACAATGATTACAAATGGTGTCAATTTTACGCCTAAAGTGATTAATGATCTGCTCAATGTTAATATCAAACAATATCAAATTACTTTAGATGGTTCAGAAGAGCAGCATAATCTTCGTCGCCCATTGAAAACGGGGGGGCGTTCCTTTTCTAAAACTTATCGAACCGTAAAATGGCTGTCTGAGCATAAAGGCGTTAGCATCAATATTCGGATTAATATTGATAAGAATAATATTGACTCGGTACCAGAATTATTTAACGTATTAATCGCAGACAACTTACAAAAAAAAGTCACTATCGATTTAGCACGGGTGACTCCATGGGGTTCTGATGTGGATCGTTATCGTTATGAACCACTTCCATTAGTAGAATATGCAGAAATAGAAATGGATTTATTAACTGCTATGCTACTTGACGATTTTAAAGTTCGCCTACTGCC
>Ga0233403_10001536_pt1 | contig 10736 bp, 5 predicted proteins | sample Na_oxic_1_MG_FD_179866 | JGI IMG/M metagenome (GOLD analysis project Ga0233403, IMG submission 179866) | Seawater microbial communities from Saanich Inlet, British Columbia, Canada - Na_oxic_1_MG | ecosystem: Environmental > Aquatic > Marine > Inlet | place: Canada: British Columbia | collected...
ACCTGGCCATGCCGGACATGGACCTGAACGCCAGATTCTCGGAAGCGGCGGAGACTCGTGAAAACCATCTGAAAGATATCCGGAAGGGGCTTCAGGAGTACCCGGAACCTGTGAAAGCGAAATTCGAAACGCTTCTCAGGGCAGCGCAGACAGGACACACTCTCAGGGAGGACCATGATTACTGGATTGACTTCCAGGTCAAATATTATACGCGGCAGGTGTTTCTGGAATCAGGCAGGCATCTGGAATCAGCAGGCGCGCTTGAGAAACAGGATGATATTTTTTATCTGACATGGGATGAACTGGATGAAAGCATCGGAAAACTGCCCGGGGTCACTGACCTGCGGGAGAGAGTCAGGGATCGCCGGGCAGCGGAGGAACATTTTTCGTCGGCTCTCCCGCCGCCGTTCATGGGAACCCCGCCCCCGGGTCCCCCTCCGGATGATCCGCTGATGCGGACTTTCATGAAAATCGGCGGGGAACCGGTGACCCGGGTGTCTGACAGCCCGGATGAGCTCGGAGGCCATGCGGGATCCCCCGGGATTGTCAGGGGAACGGCCAAGGTGGTCAGATCCCTGTCCGACACAAAGCTGAAACCCGGTGACATACTGGTGACAGAAAGCACATCTCCCTCATGGACACCGGTTTTCGCAACCATCGCCGGAGTTGTCACGGACAGCGGCGGCATTCTCAGCCACTGCGCCATTGTGGCCCGGGAATACGGGGTCCCGGCCGTTGTGGGCGCGGGAACGGCCACGACGACGATCCGGGACGGACAGACAATCGAAGTGGACGGCGACAGGGGAGTTGTCCGAATTATACGGAAATCTGAAAATTCATGCGGGGACTGAAAGAGGATTCTCTTCAGCTCTTGCTCTTAATCTTAATCTTAATTAAGGACCTGATCAGAGCAAGAGCAAGATTATAGAGCAAAATTAAGATTAAGAGGTAAATCACCATGACTGAAAATGTATCACACACGGTTCCCGATGACGGGGACCTGTCCAGGCGTCTGCTTCACAAGTTCAGGCTGCTGAGGCAGGAATTCGGCGAAAGAAAAGATGAACGGAATGCTGTCGCTGTTATCGGCATGGCATGCCGGTTTCCGGGAGGATGCACCACCCCGGATGCATTCTGGCGGTTTCTGAGAGAAAAGGGGGACGGGATCACTGACGTGCCGGCAGACCGGTGGAATATTGACGATTATTTTGATCCGAAACCGGGCACGCCCGGGAAGATGTATGTCCGGCAGGCCGGATTTCTGCAGGAGGATGTGGGGGAATTCGACGCCCGGTTTTTCAGAATATCCCCGGCAGAAGCCAAGGAGACGGATCCCCAGCAGCGCATGCTCCTGGAGGTGAGCTGGGAAGCGCTGGAAAACGCCAACCAGAATCCGGATCATCTCAGGGGAGGCAATGTCGGTGTTTTTGTGGGAATTATCGCCTCGGAGTACGCCATGCTCCCAAGAGACCCGTTAAAGGCGAGTCCGTATGCGGGGACCGGAACAATCACCTGCATCGCATCGGGACGGATATCACACACTCTGGGATTCCACGGCCCCGCGCTCTCCGTGGACACCGCATGCTCATCTTCCCTGGTCAGTGTGCATTGTGCATGCGGGAGCCTGATAAACGGCGAATGCGACATGGCCCTGGCAGGCGGGGTGAACATGATGCTCTCCCCATGGGCAATCATACCGCTCTGCACAATGGGCGCCCTGGCAAAGGACGGAAGATGCAAGCCTTTTGACGCATCCGGAGACGGCTACGGAAGGGCTGAGGGATGCGGAATGGTTGTGCTGAAACGGCTGTCAGACGCCCGGAGAGACGGCGATTCCGTGCTTGCCGTGATCCGCGGGGGAGCGGTCAACCATGACGGACCCGGGAGCGGTCTGACCGTGCCCAACGGGAACGCCCAGCGGATGCTTATCCTGTCCGCCCTGAGGAACGCCGGGATAAATCCGGATGACATGGGGTTTCTGGAAGCCCACGGCACAGGCACATCCCTGGGGGATCCCATTGAAATGAAAGCTCTGGCCCAAGTGTTCGGGAACGGGAGGTCCCCGGAAAATCCCCTGCTTATCGGAAGCGTCAAAGGGAATATCGGGCACCTGGAGGGGGCTGCGGGAATATCGGGTCTGATCAAAGCCGTGTTATGCCTCCGGCACAGGGAGATTCCGCCGAACATCCATCTGAACACCCTGAATCCCCGGATACGGACAGAAACCATTCCGGCAGTGATTCCCACGGATCCGGCGCCCTGGAAGGAAGCCCCGGGAAAAGAGCGGATCGCGGGTGTCAGCGCCTTCGGCTTCAGCGGCACCAATGCCCACATCATCCTGTCAGAACCGCCTCCGGATCTGTCATATAAAACGCCGGGGGAGTCCGAAACTCCGCCATGTGCGGACCGCGGCCTGTCCGTCCTGGCCCTTTCGGCAAAAAGCGACACTGCCCTGAACCGTCTGGCAGCCCGATACAGAGATCACATCCTGGCCCGGCCGGAACTGAATATTGCGGACCTGTGTCACACCGCTGATTCATGCAGGGCGCGTTTCACGCGGCGGGCAGCGTTTCTCGCCCGGAGCGCGGATGAGATGGCGGGTCGCCTGGACAGGTTCGTATCCGGGGACGCATCTTCCGGACAGGACATTTTTTCCGGAAGCGCGGAAGAGGGGAGTCAGCCCGGGATCGCATTTCTTTTCAGCGGCGACGCCGGAAGTGTCGCAGGCGCGGGAAAGGAGCTGTATGAAACCTCTCCGTATTTCCGGAAAACTCTGGAGGAGTGCGCGGGATTGTCTGACCCGTATCCCGGGGAAACCGTTCTGGAAGGGCTGTATCCCGGGAACAAAAACCCGGATACGGATCCCGGACTGCGGGATGTGTGCCTTTTTTCCCTGGAACATGCCCTCTGCAGGCTGTGGGAATCCCTGGGGGTCTCGCCCCGGGCGGTTTTTGCCGAAAAGACAGGCATGTACGCGGCGGCATGCGCCGCGGGGGTGATGACAGCCGAAACAGCGGCGAAACTTGCCGCAGGTTCCCGCGATATTTCCGGGGAGACCTACAAAGCCCCCCGATGCCGTTTCATCCCCGGAGATTCGGGAACCCCGGTCAGAAAACAGGATATCGTGTCCCCCGGGTTCTGGCAGCGGCGCCCTGACTCAGCCGGGGGATTCGAAAAGGGAATCAGATGGCTTTATGAGCAGGGTATCCGGTTTTTCACGGAAATCGGCCCGGGATCCGGACTCCTGGAAAAAGCCCGTCCCCACCTCCCCGGGGAGGGGGTTCACTATCTGCCTTCCCTGTCTGACAGCCCCTGGGAGTCTCTGGTCCGCAACCTTGCACAACTCTACTGCTCAGGCGCGGATATCCGCTGGGAGGTCCCGGACCCGGACTGCATCAGGCGCAAAGTCTCCGCGCCCACATATCCTTTTGAAAAAAAGAGATACTGGATTGATCAGCAGGCGGCTCCGCGTGTGAGACAGGAACCGGAGGCAAAATCCGTGCGGCGCGGCGATCCTCTGGAGGGAAACCGGATTTTTTCCCCGTCCGGCGGGGACCGGTCCGAATTTCAGCATCTCCTGAGCACAGACCGGCTGTCCGAATTAAACGACACCCACGGTCTTGTCCATGTGGGATATTTCCAGGAGATGCTGTGCAGGGCGGTCAGGGCGTCATTCGGCGTATCATCATATGCTGTGGGGGAGATGTCGTTTCTGACAGGTCTGATGATCGGAGATGCGGAAAAAACTGTTCATCTGACCCTGACACCAGGAAAGGACGGAGAAACGGATTTTCAGTTTCACAGCAGGGAGGCCGGGGAACAGCGATGGTCCCTTCATGTGCGGGGGACCCTTTCAGCAGATCCCGGGTCGGTCAGCACCGTCCGGCGGGACATCCCCGAAATGACACCGGACGCGCTTGAGGAGATAAGGACGCGGTGTGACCGGGTTTATTCAGGGCCTGATTTTTACCGGATGATGGAGACCCGCGGAATCCGGCTGGGTCCGGGAGTTCAGCGGGCCGATGAGGTCCGGTACAGGGAAGGCGAGGTGATTGCGCGGTTCAAAGTTCCCGGGGACAGACAGGGGAACCGGACTTACGCCCTGCCATCGGATCCCGGAATTCTGGATGCCTGCGCCCAGGTTTTTCATGCGGCCCTGTCACAGGAGGCGGGCAGCGACATGGGATATATGGTTGTGAGGTGGGATGATTTCATTGCCGGGTCCCCGGGAGAGACAGACGGAGCGTTATGGTGTCATGTCATCCTCCGGGAAAATCCCGGTGCGGACGGATCGGTTCGCGGCCTGTTCCGCCTGTATGACAGCGGCGGCAGACTCATCGCCGCGACCCGCGAAGCGCACATGAGGGGGCTGAACGCCGACAGGGTTGAATCGCTGAAAGCCGCAGGGGAATTCGGCGGGGAAGCGGACGCGGCAATGATCCGGAAGCTTGCGGACGCGTCACCGGAAGAGAGGACAGCCCTGCTGACAGAATATTTCCGGGAGATCATGGCGGAAACACTGGAGATGCCCGTATCCGATCTGGATGTGAGAGAATCACTGCTGAACCTGGGGATGGACTCCCTGACAGGGGTGAGATTCAGGACAGCGGTTCAGGGCACCCTCGGTATGGACATCCCCCTTGAAGAGATGATACAGGGGACCCCGATATCCGCGCTGGCCGAAAAAGCGGCGGTGTCTGTCAGGACTGAACACGGACAGGAGAAAACACGGGAACGGAAATCGGAAACAAAGACCGCACCTCAGTCCCGGACAGATGAGGATGCAGACCGGGACGACCGGCGGATATGGTTTGCCCACCGGAGCCTCAGTCCCGTGTCAGAGATCCGGCTGTTCTGTTTCCCTTACGGAATGCAGGGCGCATCAATATTCCGGGAATGGCAGGACAGGGTCCCGGATTATATTGAGGTCTGTCCGGTTCAGCTGCCCGGAAGGGAAAACCGGTATAAGGAAATGCCGCCCACTGACATCGGAGCCATGACAGACATGCTGGAAAACGCGCTGGCCAAAGACCTGGACCGCCCGTATGCCTTTTACGGTCACAGCGGGGGTGCGATGTTCGCTTTCCGGGTCGCATGCCGTCTGCGGAACAATGCAAAGATCGGACCCGCGCATTTTTTTGCCGGGGGATTCACTTCTCCCGTGATTCCGAATCCGATTCTGTACAAAAGAGCTGCGGAATTCACAGCAGCGGGATTTGACGGACTTCCGGGCCCGGATCAGGTGACCCGGGACAACTTCGATCAGATAGCGGATATTCTGATAGAACCGGAATTCGCACATCTGATGATCCGCAGCAAGGAATATATAGAGCGGGGTTTGGCGACTCTTAAGATGATCGAAAGCTGTTTTGACAACCCTGAAAAAGAGAAGCCCTCTGATTTTCCCATAACTGTTTTTCACGGAAAAGACGACCAGGTTGTGAGCCAGAAGGACATGGAGGCCTGGAAACCCCTGACCACCGGCCCGTTCGGATGTCACATACTGCCGGGTGATCATCTTTTCATGGATAAGGATCAGTGCCGGGACAGGCTTATCGAACTCATCGTCGGGGAGCTGGCCATGCACAGGTGATTTCCGATTTGCCGGTTAAAGGCACAGTGCCTTCTGACCTGCTTTGGGACAATGCGGGCCCGTGGCACCGATCATCTCATGCCGGACGGGATTTGCAATCCCGTCCGGAGCGTTCCCGGCGGAAACCCTGCACATGCTTGTGAATGTGCCGTTCATGTGCGTTGTCCATGTTCACGAGTGCGTTCACGGGCTCTCCCAAATCCGTTATAATCAGAAACTTTTCACGTTGTCGCAATAAAAATTACAACCGGAGGTTACGGATGAAAAAAGAGGATATTTTCGAGCTTATTGCAAATCATACCTGTAAGATAATTCCGAAACTGAGAAATCATACATTTCAACCTGAAGACAGGTTGAAAGATTTGGGAGCGAATTCACTGGATCGTTCCGAAATTATCGAGATGGTCATGGAATCCCTATCCCTGCAAATTCCGCGCGTAAAGGTTTTCGGTGCGAAAAACATAGGGGAACTGGCCGATATTTTATATGAAAGCATGCATGAGGAATTAAAATCCTGATCTTGACCCTGCCCGTGTCCGTCGGATTAAGAACAGGAATAAGATCAGGAATTCTGAGAATCCCCAAGTCACACTTATGCCGGGCGTATATGGGCAAACCTGATTATGACGGATTTGGCGGAGTATGACAATTCAGTTTCATAATGATTCACGGCATCGGGCATCGTCCGGGCCGGGCTGGCCCGGACGATGATCAGTGCCTGATTTGTTCACAGGAGGAAGAGAATGATTCCAGTGGGAATAGAGGCAATGAATGTTTTCGGAGGCACGGCTTATCTGGATGTGGAAGAGCTGGCCGAACACCGCAGGCTGGACACTCAGAGATTTGAAAATCTGATGATGAGAGAGAAAACCGTGGCCCTGCCTTATGAGGATCCTGTCACTTTCGGAGTCAATGCGGCAAAACCGATCACCGACACCCTTTCCGAGGATGAAAAAAATCGGATCGAACTGCTGATCACATGCACGGAATCGGGAATAGATTTCGGAAAGTCAATAAGCACCTACATACATGATTATCTGGGGCTGAATCGCAACTGCAGGATGTTTGAACTGAAAAGTGCCTGTTATTCCGGGACTGCCGGATTCCAGATGGCAGTCAGCTTCATTCTGTCCCAGGCCTCACCCGGGGCCAAAGCCCTTGTGGTCGCAAGCGACCTTGCAAGGTTCATTGTGGCCGGGGGGGACGCTCTCACCGAAGACTGGTCATTTGCAGAGCCGAGTTCCGGTGCGGGAGCAGTGGCGATTTTGGTCAGCGAGTCCCCGTATGTGTTTCAGGCAGATGTCGGAGCCAGCGGATATTACGGTTATGAGGTCATGGACGCATGCAGACCGGCTCCCGACTCCGACGCCGGAGATTCGGATTTGTCCCTGATGTCCTATCTCGATTGCTGTGAGCAGTCCTATGCCGAATATTGCAAACGGGTAAGCGGCGCGGATTACCGGAACACATTTCATTATCTTGCTTTTCACACCCCTTTCGGAGGAATGATAAAGGGTGCCCATCGCTCAATGATGAGGAAGACGGTGAAAGCCGATGCCTCGGAAACAGAGGCGGATTTCGACCGGCGTGTGATGCCCGGGCTGGTTTACTGTCAGCGTGTGGGAAACATTATGGGGGGAACGATATTTCTCTCTCTTGCCAGCACCGTGGACAAGGGAATATTCGACATCCCGAAACGGATTGGCTGCTTTTCCTACGGTTCCGGCTGCTGTTCCGAATTTTACAGCGGAGTGGCGACTCCCGACGGGCAGAAACGACAGGCCGGTTTTGAGATTGAAAAAGGACTGGATGAGCGTTACCGCCTGTCCATGGATGAATATGATACGCTGCTGAGGGGAAGCGGCGCTGTGAAGTTCGGCACCAGGAACATGACATCGGATTTTGACCTGATTCCGGGTGTGAAGCTCACCCGGCAGGGAGAGAAACGGCTGTTTCTGGGGGAAATCAGGGAATTTCATCGCAAATACAGGTGGATGTGATGAATTACGAAACAATCAGAGTCCGCTTTGACGGGCAGATATGCTTTCTGCGGTTCAATCGTCCCGAGGCGGACAACACCATCAGTGAGCTTATGGTCCGAGAGTGCGCACAGGTGCTGGAGGCCTGCGAGGAATCCGTCACCGTCATTGTTTTGGAAGGTTCGCGGGAGGTTTTCTGTCTCGGCGCCGATTTTTCGGAGATACACGGCAGATGGAAAAGAAAAGAGCGGACAGAGCCGAATCCCGAACCTCTGTATGAACTGTGGCTGAAACTGACGACAGGACCGTACATAACCATTTCCCATGTCAGGGGAAGGGCCAATGCCGGAGGGATCGGATTCATCGCTGCCAGCGATATAGCGATTGCGGATGACAGCGCAGTCTTCAGTCTTTCGGAACTGCTGTTCGGGCTTTTCCCCGCCTGTGTTCTCCCGTTTCTGATCCGCCGCGTCGGATTTCAGAAGGCCCATTATCTGACGCTCACCACCGCGCCTGTCCCGGCCCGGCAGGCCCGTGAATGGGGGCTGATAGACGCCTGTGAATCCGAAAGCGGCTCTCTGGTCCGCAGACATCTGCTTCGTCTCAGACGTCTGTCCAAAACCGGAATATCGAGCTACAAACATTATATGAGCAGGTTATATGATCTGCCGCTTCGGTCGGAATCCGAGGCTGTCAGGGCTAATAAGGAGGTATTTTCCGATCCTCACAATCTTGAGGGGATATTCCGATATATGGAAGAGGGCAAATTCCCATGGGAATCTTAACAGGTCGGCAACTGACAACCGACAACTTAAAACAACGGAGAGAGACAATGCCGGAATCCGTCGTGGATTTGCAGGAAGTCGAAGAGGGGATCGTCTTACTGAGAATGGAAGACAGAATCCATAAAAACACGTTTTCGGAAGAACTGACACGCGGTCTGAGTCAATCCTTTGAGGCGATTGACAATGATCCGGGATATAAAGCGGTAATTCTGACCGGATATGACACCTATTTCTGCTCCGGCGGAACGCAGGATGGATTGCTGGCCATAAATGAGGGCAAAATCCGGTTTACGGATTCGAACATTTACAGTCTTCCGTTGGAGTGCAAAATCCCCGTAATAGCCGCGATGCAGGGGCATGGCATAGGGGGCGGACTCGCTTTCGGACTATTTTCCGATTTTGTGATTATGAGCAGGGAAAGCGTTTACACTGCCAACTTCATGAAATACGGTTTCACGCCCGGAATGGGTTCGACTATGATCTTATCCGAAAAACTGGGAATCAGTCTGGCTGAGGAACTGCTGTTTTCCGCCAATAATTATCGGGGCGCCGAACTCGGGAAACGGGGGATTCCGTTTCCGGTTCTCCCGCGAAAAGATGTCGTTGATTATGCGCTCGGGCTGGCGCGGCAGTTGGCTGAGAAACCGAGAATTTCCCTGATCACATTGAAGGATCATCTGGTCGCATCTCTCAGGGAAAGGCTCCCGGCAGTCATCGAAAAAGAGATAGCCATGCATGAGAAAACATTCCATCTGCCGGAAGTGAGAGAACGAATCATGGGATTATTCGGAAAATGACAGGGGATGCCCGATATTATGAGTATGAACTCGGAAAGAATTCTGCATGCCCTGAAGACAGGCAAAACAAGTATTGAGAATGCGGAAAGCGAACTGATGAAATCAGGCGGGAACACAAAGGGGCGCACAAACTCCCGACAAACCATAATATCAATATGTTATAACTTGGTAATTCCATGCGAATTTTGTAAAATCTGCTCAGATTATCCATGTACCCGACTGTCAAGTTTTTAAAACCTGACCAAATAAATTTGTATTTTCAAAGATTTGAAATCCTGATAAGAATCTTATTTTTTGCCAATTTAAAAAAATCAGAATATCTGCTTTGAATATAAGTCATTGAATTTACTGATAAGCATCGAAAATCCCGGATGTGAGAATATTCAATAAGTTCAGTCAACATAAAAAACTTGGCAGCCGAGTATGTGAGGGCAAAAAAAATGTGCGGCATCACAGGCATATACAATCCTTACGGGCTGACGGATGAGAATTGCCAGAGAGCCATAAAAAAAGCCTGAAACCTGAAACAAGGAGAAAAAACATGGCGTCCGAACCAAAATCGGAAAACACAGGCATAGCAATAATCGGAATGGCATGCCGCTTTCCCGGAGCCGGCAATTACAATGAGTTCTGGGAAAACCTTAAAAACGGGGTCAGTTCCATAAAAGAAATCCCGCCCGAACGCTGGAATATAAACAAATACTTTTCTCCCGACATAAATGAGCCGAACAAAAGTATAAGCAAGTGGTGCGGGCTTGTGGACAACTTTGACAGATTTGACAATGAATTTTTCAATATCTCGCCGAGAGAGGCGCAGCACATGGATCCTCAGCAGAGGCTGCTGCTGGAAGAGACATGGCACTGCATAGAGGATTCGGGAGTGGCTCTGAAAAAATTGCGGGAGAAAAAGACAGATGTGTATGTGGGAGTTGCGGACTGGGATTATATACTGAAAGCTGTGACTTCTTCCGACATAAACGCATACACGGTGTTGGGAAATCACAGCAGCATTTTGTCAAACAGGATATCTCATATTTTCGGATTCAGAGGTGCAAGCATGACCCTTGACACCGCATGCTCCTCTTCCCTGTTTGCCATGGAAAAAGCCGGCGACAGTCTTTTGTTGCCAAAGAGTGATTACGCATTGGTGGCAAGCTCGTGCATACATTGTCATCCGCTTAAATACATATCTTTTTCAGACGCTCATATCAGCAGTCCCGACGGACAGTGCAGAACTTTTGACAAGGATGCGAACGGCTTTGTCCTGGGAGACGGAACAGGAGTTCTTTTGTTGCAAAGGCTGGATGATGCTCTCAGGGAAAAAAACAACATCTACGGAATAATCAGGGGAATTGCGACAAATCACGGGGGAGATTCTTCCACTCTCACATCTCCGCGGACAGAAGCTCAGGCAGAGGTGATATCCTCGGCATACAAGGAAGCGAATGTCAGCCCCGATGCGATAAATTACATAGAAGCTCACGGCACGGGAACCTCTCTCGGAGACCCCGTGGAACTGGAGGCTCTGACAAATGTTTTTCAGCGGCATACCGATAAAAAGCAGTTCTGCAAAATAGGCTCC
>Ga0233403_10001537_pt1 | contig 10735 bp, 8 predicted proteins | sample Na_oxic_1_MG_FD_179866 | JGI IMG/M metagenome (GOLD analysis project Ga0233403, IMG submission 179866) | Seawater microbial communities from Saanich Inlet, British Columbia, Canada - Na_oxic_1_MG | ecosystem: Environmental > Aquatic > Marine > Inlet | place: Canada: British Columbia | collected...
GCCCAAAGCGTGGTATGGGCGCAAGCGGAAAACCGTCTCCACTCGCAAAAAGCACTCCTAGAAATCTTATTAGTTTGAGGTTACGCACTTTGATGGAATGAAACCATTCTTGAACTATGTATTTAATGATTACATGATAAATTATTGAATATTATGGAGTCCAAACAGTCACGTCCAAATCTAAAGGTTTGGACTCCAAAAACACAGATGTTCAGAAAAATAAATTGGTAGAAACCAAGGATCGAATCGATCCTTGGTTTCTTGTGAAGATAAAATCTTATGATTCAGACAATCAGTTAAATCATAGTTCAAATATATTTAATAATTACATAACAACTATGAATAGTATAAAACGATAACTGAAAAGGAAACTAACAGACATGAATCCCCTACCAGCCTTTAAACGGCGTTTTGCACACGGTATCCATCCTGAAGAACTTACTGAACAAACGGCTCATTTACCTATCCAACGTGTGCCTTTTGTTAACCGTTATATATTGCCGTTGGGCCAACATTTGGGCGCACCCGCCCGTCCTACTGTCAAAGTAGGGGAACGTGTGCAACGAGGGCAACGCCTTGCCGAACCGGGAGCCTTTGTTTCCACGGCTCTTCATAGTCCGGTGACTGGCTGGGTACGAGCCGTTGCGGCACCGCGCCGCTACCCCGGTGGTAAATTGCAACCCGCTATAGAAATTGAAGCCGATCCCTACGCTACCCAGCGTCTTGAATCCAAATCTTCAATTGACTGGACTTCTCTATCTACTAAAAAATTTATCGATCATGTTCAACAAGCTGGCATAGTTGGACTGGGTGGCGCGGCTTTTCCTAGCCATGTCAAATACGCTTTGCCCGATGGTATGCAAACTAACCATTTAGTTGTTAACGGTGCCGAATGCGAACCTTATTTAACTAATGACCATCGACTGATGTTGGAACGTCCGGATACTGTCCTTGAAGGTGTGGAAATTGTGCGCCAAAAACTTGGTGCCAAACAAGCAACCATTGGTGTAGAACTAAACAAGGCGGATGCCATTGCCGTTTTACAAAAACATATTCGTCAGCGACAATATCAACAAATTCAAGTTGCCCCTCTGCGAGTTAAATACCCCCAAGGTGCGGAAAAAATGTTGATAAAATCCCTGTTTGGGGTAGAAGTACCGGCCGGTCAATTACCACGCGATGTTGGGGTTACTGTCAATAATGTTGGCACTATTGTGGCGATTGCTGACTATTTTGCGACCGGTATGCCACTGATTGAACGTATTGTAACGGTTTCTGGCCCCGGTATTGAGCAAGCTGCTAACTTAATTGTCCCGCTTGGCACCCCAGTACGTGAAGTGCTACGATTTTGCGGCGGCTTGAAACAAACTACCCGTGAAGTGATTATGGGTGGCCCCATGATGGGTACTCCTATTGCCAGTCTTGATGTGCCTATAATAAAGGGAAGTTCTGGAATTCTTGCCTTCACTGCCGCCCAAACCAGTAAACCGAAAGAGTATGATTGTATTCGCTGTGGGCGTTGTTTAGAATCATGTCCCCATTTTCTCAATCCATCACGTTTGGCACGGCTTGCTAAGGTGGGATGGTATGAAGACATGGTGCAGTATAATGCGATGGATTGTATAGAATGTGGAGCTTGTACATTTTCCTGCCCGTCAGGTATTCCGATTGTTCAACTTATTCGAGTAGGTAAAACGGAAATTCGTAAAGTCAAAGCGAAGGCAGCCTTAAATAATTAAATAATTGCGAATTAATGGGTTACAAAGTGCGAATGCGAAAACCTTGGAAATTGCCCCAAAGAAAATATAGTATTCCAGAAAAATCCTTTATCCAGAAACCTCAGAGGTTTGCCAAACCTCTGAGGTTTTTGACCCAATAAAAATGGCTTACCCCAGAAAAAGCAAGCCTGATTATTCATTCACAATTCACAATTCACAATTCACAATTCATTATGGCCGATTCATATACCAAAGTAACCCATCAATCATGGGGTTCTCGTCTTAAAGGGACTCTTGGTGGCGTTGTTATTGGATTTATCTTATTTATAGCAGCATTCCCATTACTGTTTTGGAATGAGGGTAATTCCATACGTCGCGCTCAGGCATTAGAAGAAGGCAAACGTATTGTGGTTTCAATTGATGCCATTCATGTTTTAGAAGAGAATGATAACCAGCTTGTTCATCTGATTGGTGAAGCCATGACCATTCAGGATGCTTTAGAAGATGTTGAACTTGACCTTAAAGTTGCTATGGCTATTAAATTACGGCGTATGGTAGAGATGTACCAGTGGGAAGAACACCAAGAATCAACTACGAAAGAAAAGTGGGGAGGTGGTACTGAGACAGTAACTACCTACACCCATTCTGAAACTTGGTCGGAAAGCCTTATTGATTCTAACAACTTTGAATATGCGGAAAATTATCGTAATCCGGCTGAAATGCCACTTGAGAATAAAACCTTTGTTGCTCAACAGATAACGCTTGGAGAATTTACCATCTCAAAGGGCTTTGTCGATAAGATAAACAAATATCAATACTTGCCAATGGATGACAAAATGCGGAAGCAGACGTTGGAGAAACTTAATAGTCAATATGGGACCACACATTTCAGCGGGGAATACTATTACATAAGCGAAAAACCTAGTCATCCGCAAATTGGTGATATCCGGATAAAATATCAAGTTGTATGGCCCACGACGATAAGTGTGATTGCCAGACAATTCGGTACCCAATTAACCACTTACATGACTTCAATGGATGAACCCCTTGAGCTATTTGAATATGGTGAAGTAACTGCACCAGAAATGTTTGCAAACGCCAAGTTTGCTAATATTACTCAGACTTGGATATTGCGTTTTGTAGGTTTTCTAATGATGTTTATAGGGCTTCTTTTTATCTTAAATGTGTTGGCAATACTAGCAGCCGTAATACCTATTTTTGGTAGGATTATTGGCGCGGCTAGTGCTATTATTTCTTTAATTATGGCCGCAGTTCTTACTATCATCACCATTGCCATTGCATGGTTATTATATCGTCCAATATTGAGTATAATACTCTTCGTGATTGCCGGAACTCTTTTGTATTTCCTTAAGTTTGTTCGTCAACAACCAACGGTTGTGCCTTTGGAAACATCCGAACCGACAAATTCATCTTTAAACCGGTCTAGACAACTAAAATTTAATGAAGAATCAGCATTGATTCTTGAAGCAGTGGTACCCCGAAAGTAATTATTAAAAAATGGCAACCAAAAAAATTTTCGATATTTGTATTATAGGCTCAGGCATCACCGGTTCATTGGTAGCGGATCATTTTTTGTCCAAAGGATTGAACGTGGTTATGCTTGAGCGGGGCAATGATATTTATCTACCGGATACCCAAGAAAGATTATGGTACGAAGCGTGGCAACAACATTCTAACAATCCCGCCATTTACAGAAATTATTGGCATAATGCCGAAAAATATTTTGACGATTTGGTAGAAGTGGAAAATGTTCACAAAGAATTCGGCTTTCATTATAATATGAAATATGGCTTAGGCGGTTCGGGCGCGGTTTGGAGCGGTGCATCGTGGCGGTTTACCCCGGATGATTTTAAAACTAAAACGTTGTTTGGTTATGGCAGAGATTGGCCCTTTACAATCGAAGAACTGGCCCCTTACTATGCCAAAGTAGAACAAATATTTTTCACCTCTGGGCCTCAAAATGAGCCGGCTTGGTTATGGCAAAACCATTATAAATACCCGGCTTTTAAACAAAGTTATTTGGATAAAGTGGTCAAAAAGGTATTCGCACCAGAATTTAATATTATACCTAATGCGTTTTCGGTAAAAAATCTTCCACCGGTTGCCGGAGGATGTGTTGGTTCAAAAACTTGTGTGCAAAAATGTCCAGCTAACGCCCGGTTTAGACCCGATTTGCATATCCTTCATAAGTATTTTGAGGATGACAATTTTACATTGTTGATGAATACACCTTGTTTCAAAGTCAACTTAGATAAAAATAACACTGTTGCAAGTGTGTCCACTCTCCAAAATGGCTCGGAAAAAGAAGTAAAAGCAAAATACTATTTTTTGGCTACTAATACCATAGAAAATTTGCGAATCCTACATAACAGTGCCGATGATAAACCGGTCGCAAATTCTAGTGGCTTGCTCGGCCATTTTTTCGCGTCCCATGGTGCTGTAGCCATGTCAGTGATTTTACATGAACGTCTCTTTGTCGGTCGAGGTCGTCCAACAACTTCATCTGCCATTAACACGTTGAATCATAAAGATCGAGATAAGTTCAATGCTTACATGATGGAAATCTGGAATTTTGATTGGGGAGTCGGTATAACGCCTTCTGCAATCTTGAGAAAGATAAGGAAAACAGAACGACATTGGGGGGTAAGCCTATTTAACAAAGTTAAAGAAGCAGACTACCGATTTGCAGCTACACTTATTTTCGAGATGGAAATGCAGCAAAGGAATAAAGTCACGCTGTCTAACGTCAAAGATAAATTCGGTTTGCCATTAGCTAAGGTGGATTTTAAACTTGGCGAGAGGGACGAATTAACCTTTGATACCTTAAAGCATAAAACGGTTGCAATGCTGAGACAGAAAAAAGGTGTTAAAGATATCAAAGTACCCGGGTATGGACTTAATGGTAATCACCCTTTGGGTGGCTACGTTTGTGGCGAGGATCCGAAAAATTCTGTCGTTGATTCATTTATGAGAAGTCATGATCACAATAATCTGTACATTCTCGGTGGTGGTGCCTTTAATTCAACTAGCGCACTGAACCCAACTCACACAATAGCAGCTTTGACATTGAAAGCACTGGATGACAAGAGGATAAGTTTTTAAGATGCAACATTTAATCAGAAGAGACTTTTTAAAACTGTCTCTCATTTCTTTTCTTTCCACCTTTTTCGGCTGTTCTCGTTCTCTGGAACTAAGTCAAGATATTAACAGCGCGATAAAAGAAGAAGCGTTTGGTTATTTTTTGGAAGTTGTTTTTCCTACCCATCTATTCGGTTTGCAAAAATATCAAAAAAACGTTATTAGACTCTTAAAAAACTTGAATAGCTCCGAGTCGAAAAAAGTCGTCCGGAGTTATCACCGGTTCAAAGATAAATACAAAAACGAACATGGTTCTTTTGACTCTTATACCCTTGCAAAAGGAGAAAATGTAATTTCACAACTGCTCACAACCCGCTTTTTCTCTGGGCATTCAAAAGCAGTTAATCAAGCCCTAGATATTATTTATGAACAAATCGGTAGGATAAGAGAATTACAAAGTGATTTCTGGGGCAGGAAATACTCCAGTGCTGGTAAGATGTGTATCTATTGGCATAATTATGATCAGCCGGTTACATAACCGAAAGGGAGAACCGATATTCCACCGATTTTATATTCCACCGATTTGATTTTCCACCGATTTCATCGGTGGCTATTCACATTTAACCCCTTCGGGGTTGGAGCATCTTTGAAAATTTTTAACCCCGAAGGGGTAAAACATAAATAGCCATAGGTGAAACCTATGGAAAAAAATAAATATGAAAAAAAATATTTTGAAAAATATAACCTTCTACGCCATCATTGTAGCTCTCATGGTAGGCGTTATTGAGATAATTTCTTATTCATTTTTTAACCTATTTGAAAATCGGTTCACATTTTTTGGCGAAAAATATTCGTTAAAGGATGAAAAACTGAAATTTTTGATTGAAAATTATGATGCTAAATTAGGTTGGGAGCGTCGCTATGACACCCAGTATCAAGAAAGGCCAAAGGTCGTTTCGTATAATAAGCCATTGCTCGCCACTTTTGGAGATTCATTCACCCACTGCGATCAAGTCAAACATCACGAAACTTGGCAGACTTACTTATCTGGCTTGTTAAAAGCCGACGTTTATAATTTTGGGAGTAGTGGACATGGCACCGACCAAGTTTATTTAAAGTTTTTATCGCATTACCCCAAAGTCAAGACACCCATTGTCACATTAGGATTAATTACCGAAAATATCAATAGAATTGTCAATGTATATAGACCATTCTATTATCCAAAAACATTACTCTGGTTTACCAAACCAAGGTTTAAGCTGGTAAATAATCAATTAGTTTTGCTGGAAAACCCGATAAAAAACATGGAAGAATATGTACGAAAATTAAGGGAGCCTAGCTTTATTAAAAGTTTGGGAAAAAATGACTGGTGGTATGGCAAAAATAATCATCCCAAGTTACAGTTTCCATACTCAAAGATTTTATTTAATAAACGAATCTGGTTGGAAGCTTACTATGGCAAAGGTAACCAAAGAGTCGATGACATGTCGCCGCGCCCATGGGAAAATCTGTGGAAAGAAAAGAGAGCCACAGAACTGATGTTTAAAATAATGGAATCATTCGTTCAGAAAACCAAAAGTAATCTGGCAACGCCAATTCTGATGGTTTTACCCATGAAACATGAAGTTATCTATTTTTTTAACCAGAAAACCCTTTCAGAAAAAGTGTCAATCATTTTAACCCATTGTCAAACAAAAGGGTATTTATGTTTTGAAGCAATCTCTGCATTAGCAAATAGCATGAATTCAGTGGAGGAAATTGAAACATTATATAAAGGGCATTTTTCTCCAAAAGGCAATCGCATCATTGCAAAAGCATTTTTTGATTTTTTAGTCAAATCATTGCCTAATTTACAATCATTAGAAGTTGTCAAAACCGATGATGACATTAAAATGGATAACCATTTTCAGGAAAAAACCTCAGAATTGGAAGTTGTCAAAACCGATGATGACATTAAAATGGATGATGATTTTAAGAAAAAACTCTCAGAAAGTCACTTCAAGTCTTATCATGAATTTGCGACACACGCTTGCATCCCTTGTCATTACGGTGAAAATGGAACGAACCTCGTTAAACCGATTGAGATGATGACAGAAAATAATTTGAAAAACTATCTTGATACTTCACTCAATCATGGTAAAATGCCGCCCGACGAAATTTTCCGAAAAATTTTGCTTGGCAAACTCAATTTTTTGAAGAGACATTTGGAAAAATAAATTTTACCGGATGAACACAAGTTCATCGGGCGAACACATAGGTTCGCCCCTACATGAAATCGTGTAAATTGTAGGGTGGGCAACGTTTTTTTGTTGCCCACCTTAAGCTTAAATGGTAGGCAAAATAAATTTTACCGGGCGAACACAAGTTCATCGGGCGAACACAAGTTCATCGGGCGAACACAAGTTCATCGGGCGAACACATAGGTTCGCCCCTACATGAAATCGTATAAATACAAGTTTGATGCAAACAATAATGTAGCCCACCTTAAGCTTAAAGAAAAATCCCCAAAAAAAAACAGCAACAACATCTTTCTAAACAAACTATGACAGTAGAAACTAAACAAACATTTTTCCGTTGGTTACCTTGGCTCATTATAGCCTTGGGTTTTATCTTACGCCTTGATCAGTATCTTTTTAATCGTTCTTTATGGTTGGATGAAGCCTTTTTTGTGGTAAATGTTGTTGACAGAACTTTTTTAGAACTTTTTCAAGCACCACTGGAATATAGTAGTCATATTATGCCACCGGGGTTTTTGGTGATGGGAAAATTGTCCATTACATTGTTTGGAAACAGTGATTTTATCCTGAGATTGTATCCTTTTGTATGTGGAGTACTTTCCCTTGTGTTATTTTACCAATTAGCAAAGCTATGTATCTCCGCTAAAGCAGTACCTTTAGCACTATTCTTCTTTGCCATCTCGGATTATTTAATTTACTACTCTTCAGAGTTTAAACAATATTCAAGCGATGTGATGATAGTTATCGCTTTGTTTTTGTTAGCATTTAATTTACGAACCCATACTTTAACTTATGCCAGACTATTTCTCTTTACTATAGCCGGCATGGCTGCTATTTGGTTTTCCCATGCCTCCGTTTTCATTTTAGCCACTATTGGTATTTACCTCGCCTTGCCTTACTTGCGTAACCGCCAATGGCAACCTATTATTAGTCTTACTGTTGTTTATGGGATATGGTTATTAAACTTTGCAATCCTATACTTTCTTATCATTAACGTTGATACGCCCAGTAATGAATGGCTACATCAATTTTGGAGAGGAAAGGATGCTTTTATGCCATTTTCAGTTGAAGGCATTCAATGGCTCTATGATCGATTTCTGCTCGCTCTGAAAAATCCGGGTAGCCTAGACAATGTTCAAGTAGCCGGATTTGTTGTTATCATCGGTTGCATCACTATGTTAGCTAACCGAAAAGGGACTCTATTTTTATTAGCATTGCCGGTTTTGATAGCATTAATAGTGTCATCCTTTGAAAAATATGTCTTCCATAGTAGATTAATACTATTCTTAATGCCGGCTCTATATCTCATTATTGCCGAGGGTATCGTACAACTTCAAGTAAAATTGTTAGCTTATCCCAAAACCTCAATAGTTACGGTAGCTATTCAGATTATTTTAGTTGTTAGCTTGACTGATTTTCCGCTTCATCATCGTCATGTATCTCAAGAAATCAAACCGGTTTTGGAATATATGCAAAAAAATCGACAGGATAAGGATACTGTTTATCTATATTATTGGGCAGAACCAGCATTTAGATATTATGCCAATTTTTACAATTTTAATTATGATGATTGCCATATAATCACACCTTTACCCACGAAAGAATATACTAATGAAGTAGATTATTCGCGGAGTAAGCTAGGTTTAAAACCGGTTAAGGTGAATGAAACACAATGTGTATTAGGTATTTCTGACTCTTATCGTGGTTCCAGACGGGAATTAGACAAACTGCGCGGTAGAGTATGGTTCATTTTTTCACATGTTAGTAAGCATCGTCTAAAAATGTTTCTTAAGCATCTTGATACCAGAGGCACTCGGTTAGACGAAAATATACAGCCCGGTGCTTTTGCCTACTTGTATAAACTGTAATTGTTATAAAAAATTTGCTAATTAACTTGACAATGTCACATTCGTGCAAGGTACGCCTTGCACTCCTAACCAACCAGAAATCTGTAATGTGACATTGTCAAGTTAATTGATTGAAACCATTTTCATGGGTAAATGCCATAGGGCGAACACGCAGGTTCGCCCCTACAGCTAGGACGCGGGGTTTGTAGGGGCAGACCTGCGTGTCTGCCCGGTGCGTGTCTGCCCGGTGCGTGTCTGCCCGGTGCGTGTCTACCCTGAACTTAATGGCATTGTTTTTACGGATACTATCCGTTTTTGCTAAACGAACCAAAAAAGGTGTCAAGTGAAAAAACTTTCTGTTGTGATTCCCTGCTATAACGAAATAAACACAATCTATGAGCTTGTTAATTTGGTTAAGGCATCGCCTTATCCGGATAAAGAAATCATTGTCGTCGATGATTGCTCGACAGACGGAACGAGAGAAATATTAAAGAACAGTGTTGAATCGCAAGTAGATACAGTCATTTATCATGAAGTCAATCAAGGCAAAGGGGCGGCTTTGCGTACCGGTATAAAAGCCGCAACTGGCAATATGGTTATTATCCAAGATGCTGATTTGGAATATGATCCTAAAGAATACCAAAAATTGACCCAACCCATTTTGGAAGGAAAAGCAGATGTGGTTTATGGTTCGAGATTCATGGGAGATGAACCACATAGGGTGTTATTTTTTTGGCATAGTGTAGGGAATAAATTTTTAACGCTACTCTCAAATATGTTCACGGATCTGAATTTAACCGATATGGAAACTTGTTATAAGGTTTTTAGGCGGGAGATCATTCAGTCCATTTCAATTGAGGAAAATAGATTTGGCTTTGAGCCGGAGATTACGGCTAAAATAGCCAAGCAACGCTGTAGAATTTACGAGGTGGGCATTTCTTATTTTGGAAGAACATACAAAGAAGGCAAAAAAATTAATTGGAAAGATGGTGTAAGAGCTATTTACTGTATTTTGAAATACAATATTTTTTAAGGTAAACACCGGCACAACTTGAGCTTTTTAAATTTCCCAAAATACCATGAAACGTTTCGGACCGGGTAGCAAACCCTGTCCAGCAAAAAGCTGTGACGGTGCCAAATATAGTATATCTTGGCACTTATTTAGGATTAACAACGTTTGTTGGCTCCCTACTGTTTTAAAAAATGGCACCCTTCATATCCCTATAAAAGTAATGAACAATTGTTTCGGGAATGGAGCGGAGCGGATTTCCCGAAACCCACATTTGGCTTTCGTTTCGGGAAAGCAACGAAGTTCCATTCCCGAAACAACTGTCAACTACTTTTGAAGGGTGCCTAAAAAATTTATATGAAAATTGATCGCAACCAAACTCAATATTTCGGACGTGACCTTGAAGCCATGTTTTTTGCCAACAATTACCATTTATGGATATTAGAAAAGTTTCGACCATTTTTAGGTAAACATTTACTTGAAGTTGGGGCTGGCACTGGTGACTTTTCTGAGTTACTCTTACAGGCACAACCGGAATCTTTGACAGTTATTGAACCATCTAAAAACATGTTTCCCTTACTTGAGGATAATCTTAAACACCACCCACATACTGAACGATTGAATGCTTTTTTTGGTGATATCTACCAATCACTATCAACTCAACCGGATACCATTATTTATGTCAATGTTTTAGAACATCAGGACTTACGCATTGACAAATGATATTATATGTGCTACAGAAATTAACTTTGTAAATAATTTTCAATAATATCAATTATTTGAAAAATTTAATGCCGATTTGTTCTAAGTGGACAAGAGAGCCGT
>Ga0233403_10001538_pt1 | contig 10732 bp, 8 predicted proteins | sample Na_oxic_1_MG_FD_179866 | JGI IMG/M metagenome (GOLD analysis project Ga0233403, IMG submission 179866) | Seawater microbial communities from Saanich Inlet, British Columbia, Canada - Na_oxic_1_MG | ecosystem: Environmental > Aquatic > Marine > Inlet | place: Canada: British Columbia | collected...
AAAGAATTTCGCCATCAAGGAATTGGGACAGCCTTATTAGACGCTTTAGTCAATCAAGCTAGTATCAAAGGCTTTCAAAGCGTATTTCTCTATGCCCAATTACAAGCCGTATCCCTTTATCAACGTCGAGGATTCACAACCGTTGGTAAAGTCTTTGAAAAAGCAAGTATTCCTCACCAAAAAATGCAATATCATTGTTAAGTCAGCATCAAATGGTGGGCAACAAAAAGACATTGCCGACCCCCACATTATTTCAACCATCAATATTTTTTGTGTTAATTGGTGGGTAAAAAAACGTTGCTGGCCCCTACAAGTTTGTAACTCATTTTGTAACTCATTGATTTTTAATACCTGTATTGCTTTGTAGGGATTACCAAAAATATTAAGAGCATCAGAAATCCTATTTCTTTAAGAAATAGGATTTCTTGAACTTGTATTTGGGAGAATTATTTTTTTGGAATTCAAAAGTGACGCTTTGGATTATATTTTTTCCAATAATCCCCGAATAATGGCTTTGTCTTCTTCATCTGTCATTTCTTTGAGGCTTTTAGTCAACAACTCAATTTGTACTTGTCTTGGGCTTGAGGGAACAACTTGAGATTCTTGCGATTGAGAGGTGGGTGTAATGGAGTGAATGATTTTATCCAACACTTGATAAAAAAACTCAACACTATAGCCGGCGAGAAATCCAAAGGCCATATTAGTCACATTCAAACCTTCACCGGTCGTTTGATCCGACGACATGCCCACAATAGTGTCAGGAAGAAATGGACCGAACAGATGAACAATAAGTCCACCGGTGATCCCTCCCATAAAGATACGCAACCAATCGGTAGATAATTGATAGGGATGCAATGTGCGATTGATGTAACGATCCGTCAGATTTTTATAGACATAAATCACCGCACCTAATGCCCCATACAAAAAAGGTTCAAAAATAATCAGAACGGCGTTCTTAGCTTCTAATAGGACATGTAGCGTAAGTATCACTACAATTATTAGAGTGGCAACCCAAAATAGTTTCCGAAAAAAATTACGCCCTACTGAACCAGAACCAAGAAATATAGCTTTCCACCAAGGTCGAGATACCTCATACTCAGTGGAAGTGGTGCGTAAAGTCAAAATATTGACCGGATTGACCATCTCAGACACCTTAGCATAAAGTTTTTCTAACTCAGCTTCTGCATCGCACAACTCATCAAAACTCAAATTTTCAGGGGAAGTGTAAAAAAACACTTTTTTGAGCTTTTTCACTTCAAGTATTAATTCAGACCGTTCAAGTTTGCCATGTTCAGTTGCATATTCCAGCAATTCTTCAAGGGCCCGATAACGTGCTTGACAGTCTTCTGTGTGATAATTAGTGGATGGTTTTTCTACAATTGAGGTATTGATTACTTTGGTATTGACCTCATTTTTTGCACAACTTGTAGAAAGAGTGTTGGTCGAATCGTTCTGTTGATCACTTGGCATTTTTGGTGTCCTTTTTTTAAATGGGGAATCAGAAATCAGGAATCAGGAATCAGGAATCAGGAAAATTCTTCACATAAAATTAACTAAAAGTGACTATCAATTACCACTATGTAGGATTATTAGGAAAAACCAAAAAATAAATTCTCCTTTCTCAAAAAATCTTACCAAGCATCAGAAATCCTATTTCTTAAAGAAATTAGGATTTCTTAAACTTGTATTTGGGAGAATTATTTTTTTGGAATTCCCTTAGGCGATTTACCAGAAATAAATATACCGGTATGAAAGGGCGTATTTTTTTATCAGAAATCGTCTTAGGCGATTTCCAGAAATAAATATACCGGGAATCGCTGCCTGAGCGGTTGGTGAGCTTGTCGAACCATGTCGAAGGCAGTTATTGCGATTGCCTTCGACAGCTCAGGCAGCGGTATAATCTTTTCTGGAAATCACCTTAAGCCTTATTCATTCCCAATTCCCTGAAATTTATTGAGGAATATTCCAACTTAATTGCGGTGTTTTATCAGCAAATTTTCTAAAAACCTCCAATGTTTTACTAAACCAATCATGGATTGCTTGTAGATTAGATTTTGAATTAAAGTCAGTGAGCGGTTTTTGAATGATAATGCGTAAACCGACGGGTCTTTCTTCAAAGAAAAAATCAGGTTGTGTAGAAAATATACGTTTATTTTGTCTAAGCAGGTCCTTTAATAGTTCGTATTGACTGTGTGTTCTATCACACCAATACCAGACAGCCAAGTTAGTTGAGGGGCCACTTATTTTTTCATAATCAAAACAAGCGGTAATCTCGGACCACCCACCACCACCTAACAAAATATCCTCTTTCATCATGCGATAGGAATTAAATTCAACCAACAATGTTAACCGTTCTGATGTTTTTTTCGGAGCCCCTTGGCTGGGATAACCAAATAGCATGGTAAATTCTGCGGCGATGGAATCTAGGCACTCATCCATTTTATTGACGGTATCATTCAAGGTCGAAATGGAGACTAGGTCTTCTGTATTCAGCTCAGTGATACCTCTCATGTTGTTTTCCTCCAGAAATTCAAGACAGGCTTTCGCTAAAGGGTTTTTGGTATAAGATTCTAAAAAAGCTGACACATCTGCCCAACGAAACTGGACAAAATCAATGCTTTTTTTGGCGAGTTTGTCATAATACTTAGAACAATATCTCAAATAAACCTTCAAATTCTCGGCTTGTTCAGATAATAAAACCAGTTCAGAGGTTTCCAGAAATTTTTTCTTTTCTTCAGCGACGGCTTGTGTGTTAATTGTCAGAAAAGCTAAGCTTTCTTGATTGGAAAACACCATGTCTACAGTCAAGTCACCATAAACACCCTGAGTTTCTAGAACAAAATGCTCTCCTTTAATGTCTAGCACTTGATTGACAAAGCCATCTAATAAAGCCTGATTAGAACGCAATACGCCAGCTAACACTTCAATAGTAAAATTTTCTAAACAGTAATGCCCTTGTTGAAATAAGCTAGTAAACAAAGGATTTTCCATAGTTATCTTCTTCCTATTTGATGGTTCTAAAGAGGGAAACAACTGCTTGTTTGACGTTTTTAAAGGGGGATAAAACTTCTTTCTCATCAAAAAATAGCAACCGGTTATAGTGACTATTAACAAAATACCGTTCACAATATCGCCTGGTCAACTTTGTCAAATTTCGTGTAGGTGGAGAAATCATCAGCATATCCACCTGATTACTCTAATTTTTTGGTGGATACACTTTTTAAATATGCGGAATTTCGTAGGGACATACCACTACTGCGAATGCCCTTAACTTATTAATGACATTGAGGTTTGGAGCTGGGATGATAAAAATTAGGTTCTTTGTCGAATCAAAAATGGATTCCATATTTTGTTCCATCTATAAAAAAACTATCAGTTATTGAAGTTTTTTTCATTAACAATTAACAATTAACAATTTTTATCACCCCTGTTTGGAGCCCAAAAATTATTTTGGCATAAACCTAGTTTTTCTTCATCACCCTAATTTCGACTCGCCGATTCTTAGCACTATCATCAGAAATAGGTTCTCGATCCGCTAAACCGATAGTAACCATTTTATCGTTAGTCAAGGCGGGACATCGACTCTTCAAATAATCTGCCACAGCAACAGCCCGTGCCAAAGATAATTTTTGCTTGTAATTATCCGCTGGACTGCTATCAGCATGACCAGTAATGACAATAGCTTGAACATGGATAATTTCTAAACAAATCTGGGCGGCTAGCATGTTCAAAATACGCTTAACCCGATCCGTCAAGGTTGTTTTACCTGGTTCAAAGGTAATACGGTTATCTTCGGCTTTAGATTTCTGTTTATCCTCAATAATAGGTGCTTGCTCTTTTTTCTCCTCGGCAACCGATTCTTCATCCTCATTGATGGATGATGGAAATGTTCGAAAATGTTGTTCGGCTCTCTCTGACAATGGCATAACTGGTGGTGTAGCCGGTGGTGACGGTGCTTGATAACGTGGCTTTGAGGCAGAATCGCTACGGATTGGAGGCATTGACAATATGGGAGCTGGCATTGCTCTACTTCTCACGGAAGATGCAATATGTCCTCTGAGCAATCCTTTTGCCATTGGAGCTGGTGCCGATTGTTCATCAAATACCCCTTCATAAGAAACTCCTTCAGGTATTTCAACCGGTTGAACTACCGTTTGCGGTTTGCCATCGACATTAACGATTTTTTCTTCTACCGCAACAAAGCTCGTCCATTGTGTCATTAAACGAAAAGTTAAACCGAGTTGGGTCACTTGTTCAATCAATTCATTAGTTCGACCATCACTGACCATTTGATTCATCAAACCACGCACTTTTTGCCGTGCCCAAATGGTGGCCATTGCTTCATGAACTGGTGCATTTTTAGGCAGTTGGACGCGCACTTTTTGTACAAACGGCTTATTTTTCAATTGTCCGCGCACCACAATCGTTTCTTGTCCGCCTTGCGTATAGCGTCCATGAAGGCGAATCGGTTGTCCGGCCCATAAATCAGGCACTTTCGCCGGATAAAAATCAGTGACATCCAAATTGCCCCAATCAATTTCAATATGCGCTAACGCCGGGCGATCAACGCGCTGAAAAATTTTGTTGATGACTTGATCGCTATTTTCATCTTGGCGTACATAAAAAGCTTCGCCTCGACCAATTTCTGCGGCTCGATCTAACAAATACCGATTAACGGATGAACCAACGCCTAAACTAAAAACACGCGCTCCGCGTCTTTCCTTTTCAATGGCTTGAAAAATACCAAATTCATTACCGACATATCCATCGGTGAGTAAAAAAGCAAGGCGTAAATAGCCTTCGGCTGCTGGTTGTGCTAATGCTTCTAAAATACCTTGACGCATTTCAGTACCACCCATGCCACGAAAACTTTCGACATAACGCAACGCTTCATTCACGTTATCGGGTGTACTGGCTTTTGCTCTTTTCCATAAAGTGCCCGTATCACCAGCAAAGCGCACCACATTAAAAGTATCGGTGGTACGCATACCTTTGATGAGCTGACGCATGGCTTTTTTTGATTTTTCCATTGGAAAGCCACGCATTGAGCCGGAAGTATCCACAATAAAAATGAGTTCGCGTGGAAAGACTTCTGCATCAGTTACCGTATATTGTGGTTGGATCATTAATGTGAAAAAACCGCCGCGTTCATCGTGATGAGCAAGGGTAGCGATTTCAGGAGCTTGGCCCGCTACTTGGTAGCGCAACACAAAATCTTTATTGGGTATGGTGTCAGCCTTATGCAGTTGAACATCGGCTTTAGAAACGCTAATCTGTTTCATATCAATAACATGAGAACTTGACTGGATATTTTTAATGGCTACGCCAGCCTCTAATTTTACTGATAGGGCTATATCATGTCCACTGCGTTCACCAGGTTTTAGCACGGGTGGTGTAATACGTGAAGCGTCTGGTACGACATCAGTATCTGGGGCAATGCCGGTCCCTTGATGTCCGGTAGCTACATTACCAGGAATATAGCGAGGCCCAACGACCATTGGAAATACCAATTCATAATTGCCTTTTGTATAGCGTAGAATATTGACATAGCGAATGGTAATCGTAATGTTATCACCCGGCATAATATTGGCGACAGATTGGGTAAATATATTGGGCCGTTCTTGTTCCAATAATGAAGCCCGCTTGCCTTGTTCACGGGCCCGTTCATAAATTTGACGGGCTTCTTCTCGCTGCTTGATAAGCCCTTTTATGGTACGCTTACCGATTGTCATTTGCATGTCATCCACAGCCGCATCATTGGGCAGCGGAAAAGTGTAAACCGCTTCAATCGGTTTTTCAAACGGATTATGATAATATTGCGTTACGCTAGCACTTGCCACAAAGCCAGAAACTTCAATCTTGACATCAGTGTGTTTAAGTGGCATTTCTAATTTTTGTTCGGGCATTTTGCCATCGATCTGCAATACAGAAAGCGTACCCGGATTTATCCCATCGGCTAAATTGCTCGGTCGTTCAGCGTGGGTTGATAGTGAAAATAATGACAATAGCATTGTCATTATCAATGTGGTATAAATTGAGAACATCATAATTGTCCTATAGTTTTTCAGATAAATCATTCTATCGAGAAATCTTCGAGGTTTTTAAAATCTCGAAGGTTTTGCTCCAGAGATTTTTCTGAATGTCTATATTAAGAAATGAGAATTTAATAGCTTCTAAAAAAGCGGTGGGCAAAAAAAAGACTTTGCCCACCCTACAAGTCTACTATTTTGAAACCAGATGCGTAATATGGTTTAATAAAATTATCTAACTCATCTTACGCATTCTTCTTGAGGTATTTTTTAGAACCACGATCTCTCCCTCCCCCCTAACCCCTCCCGCTGGGAGGGGGGACCACTCGGTGGAATTTCCCTATTGATTGGAAGAAACGATAAATAGCTATATTATATATTATTTCTGGTTTTAGCTAACAAATAGAAAATTCCACGGTGCGGTTCCCCCTCCCAGCGGGAGGGGGTTAGGGGGAGGGAGAGATCGTGGTTCTAAAAAAATACCTCAAGAAGAAGAATGCGTAACATGAGTTAAGAGAATTTAATAGCTTCTAAAAAAGCGGTGGGCAAAAAAAAGACTTTGCCCACCCTACAAGTCTACTATTTTGAAACCAGGTGCGTAACATGGTTTAATAAAATTATCTAAATGTGCAATATTCTGTCCATTTTTAATAAACGCTATGCTATGCGAAGAACTACAACAGCCTTAGTCATAGTACCAATATTTATTATGTCAATCAAATATATATCATAATTTTTTTGATTTAAATATAATTAAGAGTTGTCCGAGAATAACAATTTACACGAAATCTGTGTTTTTTTCCAAATTAGAGAAACTGAGTGCATCATATAAGATATAGCAATATTCACTTGTAAAGCCATTTAAGTTAGCAAATAGATTATTCATTCATCATTCATTATTCATCATTCATCATTCATCATACATGTTTAAATCTCTACAAAGATGGCACAATCGCAAAAATCTAAAATCTGAAAAATATGCGTTTTTATTTGATGAAGCTCCTTTAAATGAACTGATTTGTTTCGATTGTGAAACCACCAATTTAAATCCCAAAAAAGCTGAAATTCTTTCTATCGGTGCGGTCAAAATTAAAAAAAATCTTATTTTAACCAGCCAAAAGTTAGAATTGTTGATTAAACCACATACCAATATCAATGAAACGAGCATCAAAATTCATCATTTACGTCACTGTGATTTAGAAAATGGTTTGCAAGTTGAGGATGCTATCTTACGCTTTTTGAACTTTATTGGTTCTCGCCCCTTAGTTGGCTACTATTTAGAATTTGATGTTGCAATGATTAATAAATATCTTAAACCATTACTTGGCATTAAATTACCTAATCAACAAATTGAAGTATCAGGGTTATACTACGATTATAAACAAAATATTTTCAATCCAATCCACGTTGATTTGCGTTTTGATGCTATTTTAAAAGATTTAGATTTACCAAGATTTGGTCAACATGATGCTTTTAATGATGCCTTAATGACGGCTATGATGTATGTTAAATTGCAAAATAGGCAGAGTATTCATTCATTAATTTAAATATACTGCCTTTAGATTTTCACAAAATTTAAAGGCGAACAGTATAAATGGGATGATTTATTTGTTAGATTTTTTCTAAAAATCAAAAAAAAAGTCCAAAGCAAAAGCTTTGGACTCCAAAAATCCCAATTTTATTTTTATAACTCTTTCATCTGAGACAGCAGATTTTCGATTTCCAGTTCTGCTTCAACCGCGTAAATTTCCTTTTGCATATCTTCAAGTGTGCTATCCATCTCACCGCCAAGTACATTCACTTCGCCTTCAAAAGAGCTATATTGTTGAATACTTTGCATGGCATCCAACATATCCCGTTTCGCCTCCATAGCGGCTACCTTGAGTTTGACCACATCAAGATTCCCAATCAATTTTGTGAGCGTGGCTCCCATCTTGGTTTCTGCTTGCTGGATTTGAATGACGAAAGTTTCCATCTCTTGGATGGTGCTTTTCAAGATACTGATTTTCTCCGGCGACGTTCCCGATTTTTCCATAGCCGCTAGCGAATTTTGCTTCGCTTGTAGCTTCTGTTCAAACGTCTTCCGAGACACTTTCACCTTGATCAGATTTTTTTTGACTTGGGCTATCTTGTTCATGTACTTTTGGACTGCAATATCGCCTTTGCCAACCATGTCTTGAATTTGGTTGGTCATACGTTTTTTTAACACATCAATGGTAGCCGTTCCATCTTCTCCACAGCCCAGTAACACTATAAATGCTACTAAAAATGGCCAAAGTTTAAGTTTATTTACCATAAAGTTCTTCCTCTATTAACGATTTAGTGGTTTCTGCATTAGCCAAAACTACATTGGCTTCTTTCAACAGTTCTTGTGAAATAGCATTAAATTTTTGTTTGCCCTGTATCTCATCAAGCTCGTAAGCGACATAAGCCCTTTCTGCTTGGTGACGGATACGCTTTAATGTAGAATCTAAGTTTTTACGCAATCCTTGCCACTGCTTGAGGGCTTTGTTGACGATATCCCGTTGGTTAGGGAATCTATCTTTCAGATCATACAATTTTTGAATCTTATGATCAACCAAAGTCAATTCGTCACGCATTTTAGACATGGCTTGATAAAGTTTAGGATTAATGTCTATCAAAAAAACATCGACTTGGCTTTGGGCATCAACGGTTTGTTCTGGCTCGTTACATCCGATTGGAATGAATATCAATAATAATAACCATACTAATTTCTTATTCATAAGCCAGTTCCTCAATGACGGATTTTGTGATTTCCGCATTCTCCAAAACGGTATTGGCTTCTGTTAAGAGTTCGGTTGATAAAACACTCCATTTTTGTTTGCCTTGGATTTCATTAACGCGATAGGCAACATAGGCCGTTTCAACTTTTTGGTTAATATCATTTAAGACTTGACTTAATTGATCTTTTAATGTTTGCCAGTGATAAATTTGTTGTTCAACGAATTGAGCTTGATTTGGAAAAGCATACTTTAAGTCACGTAATTTTTGAATTTTGGTATCAGCTAATGTAATTTCAGCTTGAATTTTCTCCATTTTTTGGCTCAATGCTGGATTCATCTCTTCTATAAAAGCATCTACCATTTGTTGTGGCGTTTGGTTTTTTAGGGATTGAGAAGGGGTTTGATTTTTCTTTTCCCATTGATTTATGCTGCCTATCACAATCAAACTGATATAAATGATAAATAATAATCCGCCTATAGTAATTAGTATAGCTGATCTTTTTTTAGAGTAGACAAAAAAAATGGCGATAGCAATCAGTATGATGATAAATCCTAAACGTATAAACATAAATAAGTATTTCCTAAATTTTACCTTTAGCGAATGGCAAATAGGGAATAAAAAAATCGCCCAGAAATAAAAAATAAGCTTTTTCTCAACAAATAGTATTTCTTAGGTAATTTCCAGAAAAAATTATACCGTTGCCTGAGCGGTTGGTGAGCTTGTCGAACCATGTCGAAGGCAAATTCTTGCAGTTGCCTTTTAAAGCTCAGGCAACGATCCCGATATTTTCTTTTCTGGAAATCGCCTTAAAGAAATACTATATTGTGTCATTTTAAATTTTGGACTCCAAAAAAATCGGAGAGGAGTCCAAAATTTATTTTGGATTCCAAACAATATCCAATTCTTTAGCCGCTTTGACATCATTTAAACGGCGCACGGGAAGTGTATAAGGTGCATTTTTCAAAATATCAATATTTTCATTGGCTTCTTGTTGAATTTCACACAAGGCTTTGATGAAATCATCTAACGTTTGCTTGTCTTCCGTTTCAGTGGGTTCAATCAACAGACATTCTGGCACCAGTAAGGGAAAATAGGTTGTCGGCGCGTGAAAGCCTTTATCCAGTAGTCGTTTCGCAAAATCCATTGCGGTGACTCCTTGTTGTTTGGCTTGCCGTTTGAGCGTTAAAATAAATTCATGGCTAGCACGACGTTGGGGAAAAGCTAAATCAAAGCCAGCTTTCGCCAAACTGGTTTGCAAATAATTAGCATTTAAGGTCGAAAATTCTGATACTCGGTGCATTCCTTCACGGCCCAATAAACGCGCATAAATATAAGCCCTTAAAATCACTCCAATATTACCGGCGTGAGCTAATAAGCGTCCAATGGTTTGTGGATAGTCAGATTCAGTCAACCAACGATAATTGTTACCATCATAGCCTACCATTGGCACCGGTAAAAAGGGCAATAATCGGTCATTGACTCCTACGGGCCCGGCCCCGGGCCCACCACCACCATGCGGCGTTGAAAAAGTTTTATGTAAATTGATATGAATTACATCAAATCCCATATCGCCGGGGCGCACTTTGCCCAAAATGGCATTAAGATTGGCCCCGTCGTAGTACAACAATCCACCGGCTTCGTGGACACATTGAGCAATTTCAACAATATTGCGTTCAAAAACGCCAAGCGTTGAAGGATTGGTCAACATAATACCAGCGGTTTGTGGGCCAACGGCTGCTTGTAAAGCGGTAAAATCCACATCGCCATCACGGTTAGTTGGAATTTCTCGTACTTTAAAACCGCACATGACTGCCGAAGCGGGATTGGTACCATGCGCCGCATCAGGCACCAGGATTTCGGTACGTTGGGTATCGCCTTTGGCATCATGATAGGCGCGTATCATGGCAACGCCGGCAAATTCGCCTTGGGCCCCAGCGGCTGGGGCTAAAGAAACGGCT
>Ga0233403_10001540_pt1 | contig 10727 bp, 9 predicted proteins | sample Na_oxic_1_MG_FD_179866 | JGI IMG/M metagenome (GOLD analysis project Ga0233403, IMG submission 179866) | Seawater microbial communities from Saanich Inlet, British Columbia, Canada - Na_oxic_1_MG | ecosystem: Environmental > Aquatic > Marine > Inlet | place: Canada: British Columbia | collected...
CTTTGAAATGGCAAAATTAGTCGCGAGTAAGCCACCGCCTATTAGCCAACCATAACTGGCTCCAATAAATGGACCCTTCGTTTCAAAGTTAGCATCTGTGGTAGATAATGTCCCCTTTTTTATCAGGGGAAAAAACAGATCAATTTTGGTTTTACCGTATTTATAACCGGTAAAAATGGATAAGTTATCTGTCAAAGCATAACCCAAAGTAAAAACATAATCTTCACGGCTAAAATCCCGATCAATTAGATTGGGTACAGCACTTGTTTCAATGGGTTTGACATTATCATCTTCACCGGTTGCAGACTGTTGAAAATAGCTATCAAGAAAAAACCTATCATGAGCCAGTGTGATTCCCGCACCGAAAAAAGGTAAATCATCACTCATGATATTTTCATAGTGTGATTCTTGGTATTTGTAGTGCATGAGTCCTGCTATCACTCGCGGTTGAAAAAACAATCCTTCTGCCTTGACAACAATTGATGAACTCAGCAATAGTGCCACAATCAAGAAAGGCACAACTTTTATGATAGAAAAGCGATACATAATAAACTCCAATAAAAATAATCCAGATTTTATTATTTCATATTTAGATCAATATTAAAAGTGGTAAAATGTATATAATTATGAATTATACTCCGAGCTGTCAAGTTTTCGGATTTTTGTAGGGTGGGCAAGTGTTTTTTTGCCCACCATCGTCGGTAAGGTGGGCAAGAAAAAAACTTTGCCCACCCTACATTTTGACTGATTCTATGGCAATATGAAAAAATCAGAATTACTTTCGCCAGCGGGTACGCTGAAAAATATGCGCTATGCTCTGGCTTACGGTGCGGATGCCGTTTATGCTGGGCAACCTCGTTATAGTTTGCGTGTACGTCAAAATGATTTTAATAAACTTGATAATTTAGCGCAGGGAATTGAAGAAACCCATGCTCAGGGCAAAAAATTTTATATCACCGCTAATCTCTTGCCCCATAATGCCAAATTGAAAACTTTTTTGGCTGATATAAGCCCGATTATTGAAATGCAACCGGATGCCCTGATTATGGCAGATCCTGGGTTAATCATGATGGTACGGGAAAAATGGGCACAAATGCCTATTCATTTATCGGTGCAAGCTAACACGATGAATTATGCCAGTGTGAAATTTTGGCATAAGATGGGGATAACGCGCATTATTTTGTCGCGTGAGTTATCATTGGAAGAAATCGCCGAAATTCGTCAACAATGCCCTGAGATAGAATTAGAAGTCTTTGTACATGGTGCATTATGTATCGCTTATTCAGGGCGTTGCTTGCTGTCTGGCTATATCAATCACCGCGATGCCAATCAAGGGAGTTGTACTAATGCTTGCCGTTGGAATTATCAGCTGCATAAAACTAAAAAAGAAGAGGCTGAGACTGGAGTTTATTTATTGGAAGAAAAAGAACATCCCGGTGAATACATGCCTATCTTTGAAGATGAACAGGGCACCTATATTATGAATTCCAAAGACTTACGTGCGGTGCAGCATGTCGGTCAATTAATGGAAATGGGTATAAACTCTTTCAAAATTGAAGGGCGCACCAAATCACATTATTATGTGGCACGGACTACCCAAGTTTACCGCAAAGCCATTGATGACGCGGCGCAAGGCAAAGTATTTGATCCAAAATTGATGACGGAACTAGATAAGTTAGCTAATAGGGGTTATACAGAAAGCTTTTACCGCCGTCATCCCCCAGAAGAATATCAAAATTACAATTTTGCTGCTTCAACTAGTCGTCAGCAACAATTTGTGGGAGAGATTTTAGGATATGATGAAAAAACCAAACGATTAGAAATTGCGGTTAAAAATCATTTTGAGATAGGTGATCATTTAGAACTGATGACCCCGCAAGGCAACCAGCATTTTTCTTTAGAACACCTTGAAAATAAGTGGGGTGAAAATATTTCTGTCGCGCCTGGTTCGGGACATACCGTGTATATTCATGCACCGATAGAAAAACCGATTAAGTATGGGTTATTGCTTAAAAATTTGGATAATGCTAGAAATACCATTAAAGCAGCTTAGGATTCAGGATTTAATAAATTCAAAACTTGAGCTGTCAAACCTGACAGGTTTTCAAAACCTGTCAGGTTTAGTTTCGGCTTTTATTAAATCCGTATTCCTTAGGAATCCGAAAAGTGAGAGTTTGAAAAATGGGCTGGAAATTGTCAAAAAATTGGTTTGAACCGAATTACACGGATTAATGGATGAACAGAGTATATAACGATGAGGGTGTCTGGGTATTCGCAGTACTAAATGAACAACTTTTGCATAAGTATTTGATAAATAACAGATAAATCATCAAGTTCTTTGACACTCACCCATTCATTAATTTTGTGGATAGTGGCATTGTTGGGACCAATTTCAACAACTTGTGCGCCTGTCGGTGCGATAAAGCGTCCATCGGAAGTGCCGCCCCCGGTTGATAACTTGGCTTCATAATCACATACTTCAAAAATCGCTTGTTGAGCAGCAGTTACCAATGTACCAGGAGTAGTAAGAAACGGGGGACCTGAATGCTGCCAATTGAGAGTATAGTTAATACGATGTTTATTTAATAAAGTGGCAACTTGCTCTTGTAATTGGATATGAGTGACTTCTGTGCTGTAACGAAAATTAAATAATACTTCCAAATCTTCTGGAATGACATTATCTGCCCCTGTTCCCGCTTTGATGTTAGTAATTTGAAAACTCGTTGCTGGAAAAAATTCATTTCCCTGGTCCCACTGTATTTCACAGAGTTTTTTCAACACGGGCGCAAAGCGGTGAATCGGATTATCGGCGAGTTGTGGATAGGCGACATGCCCCTGTGTACCGTGTATCGTCAATGAGCCATTTAATGAGCCACGCCGTCCATTTTTAATCACATCACATAAACGTTCCGTGCTAGAAGGTTCACCTACTAAACACCAATCTATAGAAATGCCTTGTTCTTGTAAGTATTTGATGACTTTAACGGTACCATTAACGGCGGGACCTTCTTCATCGCTCGTGAGCAAAAAGGCGATACTGCCCTTATGTTGAGGATGTTCAGTAATAAAACGTTCCGCGGCAGTTACCATAGCGGCGATACTACCTTTCATATCGGCTGCACCTCGCCCATATAGTTTCCCTTCATGTTGGGTTGGGCTAAAGGGTGGAAATTGCCAATGATTTTCTGCACCGGGGGGTACAACATCTGTATGTCCGGCAAATACAAACAGGGGCATCGTCTTTCCATGCCGCGCCCACAAATTATCTACATCGCCAAAACGTTTGCGTTCAATTGTAAAACCAATCGCTTGTAAGCGTTCCGCGATTAAAGTTTGACACCCGGCATCGTTAGGTGTGATGGATGGGCGACTGATGAGTTCAATTGCAAGTTCTAAAGTTGTTGACATGGGGGGGATTTTTGAAGTATAAAAGAAATGAAGTATAAAAAAAATCCGATTTCTGGAAAATCGGATTTTTCGCTTTAGCAGTTATTAAAGCTTTGTTTTTAGTATGGTTTTTGACCAATATAATTACCGGGGGGGTAATAATTGCATACCCATACTTCTACCGAACCACAAGAAGCCTTACCACATCCCACTTCCTCAGTATTGTGCCACACTACTTGAGTATAATGACCGCAAGTCTCATCTGGCTGACAACTGTTAGTGGCATAATCATAATAGGTAAGATCATTGCCCCATGTATTAACCACCTCTTCTGGCGTGTACGAAGTGCTTCCCCAAAAAATATTTTCGCCATAAGATGAACTGGGATTATGTTCAAGGGAACATCCCAGGCTTTTGAGTTCATTTGCCCATTCTTGGGCAACAATCGCTACTTCTGATGACCATCGAATATCTGGCACCCCCACTTGTCGCCGCCAAACATTATGTGCTTCAACGATGCCAGCAAATTCACTGGGTTCAACATCCTTTGGGCTTGACGGTATTGGATTGGTTGAATCTGGACTGTCACTTTCATCAGAGCTATTCAAATCAGCTTCCATTTGATCAGCCAATGTCCGCAAATAGTGAATAGTCTGCTGCATATTTTCTGGATTGGTACAATAGTAAATACCATTAACAATGTTAATTGGCATCCACTGTCGAACTTCCTCGTCCATACACGCATATTTGGCGAGATAAATTGATCTCAAACCATATTTCCACATATCTTCTATTGGTAAAGTCCCATTGCTTGGGAGCGGTAAACGCCAGGCAGGTTCAGTTCCCCAAACATCGCCGGTTACCTCGTCACGGTAGTAGTCAATTGGTATCTCCCCTTCTGATGGGCTAATAGCGGACACAGGTAAAGTATTTTCCGCCTTTAAAGGGGCATTTATGAGTGAAAATGCGATTACCGCGAACGATATACAGTATTTTCGAGGATTTTTGCTACTAAAAAGATGATAAGACATGACTGTCTCTCCACTGTTCAACACATTTACAAATACTATTTCTTCAAGAAATCGTATTTGTGTATCTTCTCTAAATTCGGTGGAAAAAACCTGACAGGTGGGAAAAACCTGTCAGGTTCGTTGCACGTTTACCCACACTTTTTGATAAGATACGTATTTGTGTTCTGAAGAATTGTTCAACACATTTACAAATACGATTTCTTGAAGAAATCGTATTTGTGCTCTGATTATTTCTTAAGAATTGAAACTTTAGCCTGTTTTTTCAACTCGTCCACATATTGTTGCATCTGCTGACCTTGCATGGCGGTTCGGATCCTTTCTTTGACACTTTCAAACGACGGAAGTGCCACTGCACGAATATCATCAAGTTGGATAATATGCCAACCATATTCACTCTTAACAGGGGTAGTAGTGTACTTACCCTTTTCCAACTTTTCAAGGGCGGCTCCAAATTCGGGAACCATATCTGATTTTTTAATCCATCCCAAATCACCGCCTTTTTTTGCAGAGCCGGTGTCGGTGGATTTTTCTTGAGCCAGTTCAGCAAAAGCTTTACCTTCAACTAATTCAGCAATAATCGCTTTGGCATCGGTTTCTGTTTTCACCAAAATATGCTTCACCTGGTACTCTTTGGGTGCTTTTAGATGGGCAAGTTGTTGATCGTACTCGTTTTTTAGCATGGTATTATCTAGTGGATGTTTATCCAGATAATCATGCATTGCCATCGCCATCAACAGGTTGTCTCGAATTTCTTCGAGTTTCTTAAGAAACTCAGGTTCTGTGTCTAGTTTCTTCTTAAACGCATCTTGCCTAAGCAATTCACGTTGGACCAGTTCATCAATCAGCGTTTGCCTATCAGGGGTGACATTACTACCGGTTTGTTTAGCCCGCACCAATATATAATTATCATAATCCTGTTGTGTGATCGTTTTGTCATTGACAAGTGCCACAGGATCGGTAGGAGCGGCATAAGTGCTTAGAGGAGCTAACAAAGCACAGGATAGCACACAAGAACTGGCTAAGGGTTTGAACATAAAGTTATCTCCTTGATTTATATATTGTTAGGTTCCAGCGATTTCATCGGTGGCTATTCTTATGTTACACAGAAGGTGTTGAAAATTCATAACCCCGAAGGGGTAAAACATAAATAGCCTTATGTAAAACATAAGGAAATATTTATAAACAACGAACAGGTTAGGGACAAGGCAGAAAATAATATACGCGGCTTAAAGACCTGACAGGTTTTCAAAACCTGTCAGGTCTGCGTAAGTTATTTACTGCGATGTCCCTTAATTAGGAAAACCCTTTCTAAAAGGTTTAACCGTGATTTTAGCATAAACGCCGGCTTCATTATAGGGATCCGCTTCTGCCCAAGCCTGCGCCTTTTCAAGCGAGGGAAATTCTGCCACTATCAAGCTACCTGTAAATCCGGCAGTTCCAGGATCAGGTGCATCAATAGCGGGATGGGGTCCCGCTAAAATCAAATATCCAGAATCTTTAAGCACTTCTAATCGCTCTAAGTGAGCTGGACGAGTTTTAAGACGCGTTTCTAAACTATTAGGGACATCTTCACTGATAATAGCATAGAGCATTTTATTAATCCTTATTTCAGTTATCAGTTATCAGTAACTATAGCATCATAACAGGCTTCTAAAGCAGGGTTGACACCTCGTAACCCTGCGACCACTTGTTCACTCCAATCTATATATTCTTGGCAGCGTTTCAAAGACCAATTATGAGGCGGTGAGTTGATAATGTCTATGACATTACAAATTTTATCAGCCAACTTAACTTGTTTAGCGCGTGTTGATTGATGTGGTGCGTGTTCAATTTGCAACCTTTTCCGTTCAAGCTTGGGCAAACTTTTATCATCAGTCACTTCCTGCACTAAAGCTAACACCTGTTCACCAAATTGTTGACGAATTTCTTCATCTGTCGCATTAGTATCTTCCAGGGTGTCATGTAGTAATGCCCCCACGATAGTCACCATATCACGTACACCACCTTGAAACCATAAAGTTTCGGCGACTTCAATAGGATGATTAATATAGGGTGTCGCACCCTGATCTTTACGTCGCTGATCACGGTGCTTAAGGGCGGCAAATTTGAGGGCAGCTAATAGTAGGTTTATATCGTCTACTTCAAACATCTATACTTGATTGCTCCTGAACAGGTTGTGCATTTTTGATATGACTTTCATCATCCTCAGGGATAATATACCGTGCTAAATACAAACTTTGAGCAATTACAAAAACAATCGTCAAGCCCATCATACCAAACAATTTAAAATTGACCCAGGTGTTTTCCTCAAAATTAAAGGCAACATATAAATTAACCGCCCCCATCGCTATAAAAAATGCTACCCATGCGATATTGAGTCGGAGCCAGACGTGTTGTGAAGTCACTGTTATCTGCCCTTCTAACATTCGCTGAAGTAAATTTTTTTGCCCAATGAATTGGCTACCTAAAAACACCAGGGCAAAAAGCCAATTAACAATCGTTGGTTTCCAATAAATAAACAGGGGGTTATGTAATAATATGGTTGCCCCACCTAATATAACAACTAACACCAACGTAACGAGGTGCATCTTTTCAACTCGATGATGTTTTAACCAAAATAAACCAACTTGTGCCGCAGAAGCGACAATAATCACCGCAGTAGCAACATAAATGCCAGAAATTTTATAGGCAATAAAAAACAGTAAAATCGGCAAAAAATCAAATAGTAGTTTCATAAATAAACTTATAATCTAAAAGTACAACGGATTTTGGAAACAAACGGATTTTTTAAAGTGATTATCAAATTTTAATTCCTAATTCTTATTCCTAATTTTAATCTGATAATTTCACATTCTAACTAATGATAATGGTATCAATCCTAAATTTTTCAACCGGCTGGTATATACGTATAAATTTTATTATATGTATAGATTTTATTATCAGTTCAAAACGAAATCATTGATAAAATCTAACTTCTTGGTTTGTATGCGTATATTATTACCTAAAAATGGCAATTAGATTGTAGTTTATTGAAAATAAGAGATAAAAAATATTTTAGCTAGGTGAAGACAAAATCTAATAACCTATTGTTATTATTGCAATTTTACAAAACAGTTGCCACTTTTAGGTATTAAAAAAAACGACAGTCTAAACCAAGGGTTTAAACTGTCGTTGCTAAAATCTCTTTGTTCACAAAACCTATTTCACGCAATTCCAATTTTATTAATGGGTTCTAGGAATCAAAAGTTGATAATCTACCCCAAATTCCTTTGCTGCTTGCCCTAACTTTTTATCGGCTGTCACCAAAACTGCCCCAAGCCTTGCTGTATAAGCTAAATGTAAGGCATCACAGGTACGCAAGGCGGTTTTACGTTGTAATAACCAATCAGTTGCTTGTTTAAAATCGTCAAACAAGATAGGTTGATAAGTGTAATAACCGAGTATTTTATGTTCAGTGAACTTTTGTTGTATGGCTAACGCATCGCTTTCACTCATTTCATCCATCCGTCTCCAACGTGCTATAGCGGATGCAATTTCAACATCAGTGAGATCATTGATGAATATATCATTCCGAGCCGCAGTTAAGATAGTTTGTACCACAAAACTTAGCACTTCTAGCCGATAATAGGGTAATAAAGCACTGGTATCAAAAAACAATGGTTTATCCAAATTTTTCATCTTCTTCATCCCTCATTTGAGAAACCATTTTTCCCGATGATAGATGACTAGGTGCTATGGAAGCACGAAAATCACTGAGGTCTGGAAAACGATTAGGTTTTGTGATGATAGGCAACAATTTGGCTACCGGTTCACCGGCTTGTGTAATTAAAAATTCTTGACCGTTTATCACGTCATTGACTAAATTGGCTAATTCAAGTCGTTTAACATTTTCTACATGAATGGTTGGCATAATGATCTTTCCAGGTTGAACAAAATATTTATGTAGTTCTACATAAATATTTTAAGATTTTTAGACTGCTCGAACCAAAGTTTTTTTCAAAAAAACCTGGTTTCTAAAATGTTAAAATACTTTTTCGTACCTACATATTTTATTATCAAAAAAAAACGGCAGCCTAAACCAAAGGTTTAAACTGCCGTTACAAAAATCCCTAAAAGAGATTTAAACAGACAACATTTTAATCACAGGGCATACCAAACATCCATTGCTCATCACCGTTTGAATAAATCAACAGCAAATCATCTATTCCATTGCCCGTCAAATCAGCAATGGGTTCAACTTGCAATGTATCCGTCGGTGTTGTCGTGCTTGGATCAACCACATAATTGATCACACCACAATAACGTTGCTCTTCAAAAACAAAATCTACAACGCCATGAGCACCGATATTGACTTCTTCAGCCCCAGCGTATAATAGCTCAGGATAAGCAACACCTGGATATAGCGATTGTCCACGCATATTGCCTTCTTGATCACTGAATACCAGATTTAATAAAACACTGATATAAGGTGAATCAAGTATTAACAATCCCGTTTCCGTTTCAGGCGTTAGTTTCAGCGTCCACCAATTAGGACGAATACTGAACCATTGCCCCTCAACAAAAGGATTATCAACCCGGACATTTCCATTTGTTAGCACACTAAACTCAGGAATTTCAAAGTCTAACAGGATAGACTGGAAGGCAGTCAGTCCTTGCAGGGCAGGCTGTGTCAGCACCTCTAAGCCTGTTTCCGTCGTCCAATACATACTTTCTGCATCACCCAACTTAAAGCCAGCAGGATCACCTGCTTTCTTAACGGAAGTGGGCAATACGCAAGCACGTATATTGACATCGCCAATATCAACGGTCAACTCTAAACATCCTGCTTCATCGTTTTGTAAAAATATCCAACCATTGTCTTTGAACAGCGGTAAGGCATTGAGCGCGGATAACACACCGTCACCTGGATCTAACACATCGCCTGAAAAATCAGCGCGTCGAGGATAAAGGATACTTTCCAAAGGTACGCCTAGTAACTCTGGTAATAACTCTATCAATTCTAGATCGGCGGGAATAGCACTGCGATGAGTAAAGCGCACATTGCCTTTAAACCGTACACCTTTAGCCAATTGTACGTTATTACCAATCCTCACATTAGACAGTTCACAATCCGCCAGGATAATGGTATCTTCCAATATCGCAGGAGATTCTGGATCACCAATGAGTCTGCCCTTGGCAATACCACCTTTCATGCGGAAATTGGGCCCTAAACGGACATTTATCAGAGTCACATCATCATCTAACTCTACGCCCTCACCCAAAATAACATCTGTCACCTGACTACCCTTTCGGATTCTCAGATTGGTCAGAGTGGCAGGACCTTCAGAATGACCACTGGTGACACCATCTATGATACCACCTGCAATAGTTGCATTTGCCGCAAAACGTGGATTTATAAACACACCACCCACTTTACTATTGTTCGTGATATTGCCTGACAACTGGCATCCAGCTTCACAGACCAATTCACCGCCAACAAACTCAAAGTCAGCCATTCCACCTTTAATGGTCGCATTACCGGAGATTCTACCACCGCGCAATACAGCACCGGCTTCGATAGTCACACCAGATACCGTGCCTTGATTGTCATTATCACCTTCAAATATGGCACCTGAAATCATGACACCCGACTTAATAGTGACATTTCTCAACACTTTACCTTGGCTGCTACACATACCGCTAATCACACCAGTCGAGGGGCAAGCACCGACACCACCGCCACTGCTAGTTCCACCACCACTGCTAGTTCCACCACCACTGCTAGTTCCACCACCAGAGGTAGAAGTTTTACCCTGGGTCGTATATATCTTTACCTGTGCGGTCGAAGTGGTACTTGGATTCATTTGCGAAGTCGCCTTAACGGTAATAACCTCGGTTTGACCCATCGCTGAGTTCATCGTAACGTTTAGCCGCAATTCATCACTGTCTAACCCTTTGACTCTCTTCAGAGACGGTAATTTTGTCAAGGGCAAACCCAGCGAATCCGTCACGCTTAACGTATAAGCATCGGCATTTAAGCCCTCGTTCTTCAAAGTGAATATCAAAGAAACGATAGAACCCGCCGGCTTAGATAAATCACCAGGACCAGTTAAAGCCACTGCATGAGTCGCCTTACTTGGAGAATACTCATATTCACCAAGCAATGTTGATAAGTCTACACCAGGATCAAGTTTGACTTTGGAAAGATCAGCGCAGATCATGACTTTACCTGTTGTCTCAAGTATCCGACTGTTATTTCCAGTCAAATCAATGACACCATCAGGACCAACTGCCAAAATAATATCACCCGTTGCCGTGACAACATTGCCA
>Ga0233403_10001541_pt1 | contig 10717 bp, 10 predicted proteins | sample Na_oxic_1_MG_FD_179866 | JGI IMG/M metagenome (GOLD analysis project Ga0233403, IMG submission 179866) | Seawater microbial communities from Saanich Inlet, British Columbia, Canada - Na_oxic_1_MG | ecosystem: Environmental > Aquatic > Marine > Inlet | place: Canada: British Columbia | collected...
AAAACCGACGAATGATCAGACCTGTTTTGAATCAGACCTGTTTTGAATCAGACCTGCGAGGTTTTGAATCAGACCTGCGTGCGAGGTTTTGAAAACCTCGCAGGTCTTCTTTATTATTGTGAAGTTAAATAAAACCAAAAAGAGTTATTAATTCATAAGGAGGCGTAACCGTGTTTGATCCAAACAAAAAGCTGCATAACGATGTTCCCGCGGAGGAAACAGCGCCCGAAAAAAAGCTCAGGGCTCCGAACCGGCGAGATTTTCTGAAGGGGATGGCCGTGGGAGCGGGCGCAGTTGCTCTGGCCCCCCTTATGGCCGATCAGGCAAAGGCTGTTGACATTGATGTGTTTGCAATGAAACCGTCTGTCCGGGGCGAGAAAGTGGTTGGCGGACGTATCTCACATGACCCGCGCAAATGCGCGGGCTGCCGGGTCTGTGAGGTTGCCTGCGCTCTGAAAAACCATGGGGAAGTCAATCCATTCAAGTCCCGTATCAGGATTTACACCTATCAGCCCACGGTGTTTATCGGCATTGTCTGCCAGCAGTGCGGAGATCGTCCCTGCATCAGTGCGTGTCCCGTGGATCCGGACAAAGAAGGCAGGAAAGCCATTTTTGAGCATCCGGAAACAAAGGCCCTGACCGTTGACACGGAAAGATGTGAAAATTGCGGCGAGTGCGTCGAAGCCTGCAACACTGAAAGAAACGGAAATCTCAGGCTGAAGGAGGATGAAACCCCGGATGGTTTCTGCCTTCTTTGCGGCGAGTGCGTCAAAAAATGTCCGCAGAACGCGCTTGCGGTCTTTCCGCGGACAACCGACGGGAAATATGCGTCCAGAAATGCCGATGTCATGGCAAAGGAAGCCATTGAAACGATCTACGGCGGGTATAAGACCATCACGGACAACTTGAAATAAACGGACCACCACCGTTTTAAAAAGGAGGAAGACATGCCAGGAGGATATGTAGGCAAGATACTTGAGGTTGACCTGACCGCGGGGAAAACAAAAACAGTGCCTATGGATATGGAGGAAGCGCAACTGTTCATCGGCGGCAGGGGACTGGGTGCCAAATGGCTGTGGGATCGGACCAAACCCGGGAGCAGCTATCTGGATCCCGATACCCCGATATGCTTTATTTCCGGCCCGCTGAACGGCCTTCCCGCGCCGTCTACCGGCCGGCTGACCATTGTGACCCGCTCGGCCTCCACTTTCCCCAAAAGCAATCCGAATACCACCGGCATCTCCCATTCCAGTGTGGGGGGACGCTGGACCCCGGAGCTGAAGTTTGCCGGATATGACGCGCTGATCGTCACGGGGGCTGCCTCAAGCCCTGTGGGCATCGTGATTGAGAATGAGAAGGTGAAGATCGTACCTGCGGAAAAGTATTGGGGTATGCGTAACTATGAGCTTCAGGTTGCCCTGGACAAGGATATCGGCCAGCTTTATAAAAGTGTTTACATCGGACCAGCCGGCGAAAAACTGGTCCGCTATGCCAATATTATGACCGAAGTTCATCATGCTGCGGGCCGGGGCGGCACCGGGGCTGTCATGGGTTCCAAGAAGCTCAAGTTTATCGCTGTCCGGGGGACCAATGCCATCGGGATTCATGATATGAAGGCATGGAAAAAGGCCGACAAGCAGGCCTGGACAGAACTGTTGTCAAGCAGCGGCTTTGAGGAATGGAGGAAATATGGGACAGCCATGGTGCTGACTGCTTCCAGCGACTGGGGTTCTGAGGCTGTGTATAATTTTAAGGAAGGCACTTATGAACATGCTGATTTGCTGAGTGCGGAAAGGGCATACAGAAATTTGTGGGTCGGCGACAGCGGCTGCTACATGTGCCCTATCGCCTGTCTGAACAGGGGCATGATCCGAACTGGCCGTTTTTCCGGCATGACTCACGACGGCCCCGAATACGAAGGTGCTATGATGGGCGCCAACTGCGGCGTGAAGGACTTTTACGGGTGGATGGCCAACACCGCTGCATCCGATGACTACGGCATCTGTTTCATCTCCATGGGCAACATCATCGGTTTCTGCATGGAAGCTTATGAAAAGGGCATTATCAAGGCATCCGACCTGGACGGGATCGAATTGAAATGGGGCGATGTGGATGCCATGCTCGCCATCCAGAAAAAGGTTGCTTATGGCGAAGGCTGCGGAAAACTTCTCGGCCGGAATCTCAGAGCACTTGTTGATGCCTGGGGCAAGGAGTGTGAACACTTCGCCATCGAAACCAAGGGGCAGGCATGGGCAGCATGGAACACGCGTTCCCTGAAGAATTATGAAACCACCTATCTGACCGCCAGCCGGGGCGGAGATCACCTCACCGGCTCGGACATCAAAACCCAGAACGCGCGCGCTATGAACGACTCCCTCGGCATCTGTCTGTTTCCGCAAATTGTGGGCTTGAAACCCGAGACCATAAAGGATCTGCTCAATGCGGCCGCGGGATATCATCTCACCATGGATGACTACATGAAAACCGCGGACCGAGTCTATACCCTGGAGAGGAGCTTCAACATAGCCAATGGTTTTGCCCGCGCGGACGACACCGTTCCGCCGCGCATGTACAAGGAGGCCCTCTCGAAGGGCGCGGCCAAGGGCAAGATTCTGAAGCTGGATGAGATTGAAAAGCTCCTTGACAAGTATTACGCCGACAGGGGCTGGGACAACAAAGGCAATCCCACAAAGGCCCGATTGGAAGAACTGGGGCTGAATTTTGTTCAGGCATAGCTTTTAACTTAATTGGCGATAAATCCCCTTCCTGAGCAGAGCAACGGAGGGAGATGAATCGCCATTTTTCAACCGTTTTTTCTGCTACTCAATGAAAAGGAAAAATTCGAAATGAAGGTTATTGCATTCAATGGAAGTCCGCGCAAAGATGGAAATACTTCCATCATGATCCGTCGTGTGTTTGAGGAGCTGCAAAAAGAGGGCATTGAGACAGAGTTCTTCCAGCTTGGCGGCAAAAACATCCGGGGCTGTGCAGCCTGTTTCAAGTGCTTTGAAAACAAGGATCAGCGATGTTCGATGAAAAAGGATGTCCTGAATGAGTGCGTTGAAAAGATGCTTGAAGCGGACGGAATAATTCTGGGATCGCCCACATATTTTTCCAATGTCAGCACTGAGATGAAGGCGCTGATTGACCGCGCCGGTCTTGTGGCAAAGGGCAATGACGACATGCTCAGGCGCAAGGCGGGTGCCGCTGTCGTGGCTGCGCGAAGGGCCGGCAGCATTCATGTCTTCAACTCCATCAACCATTTTTTCTTCATCAACCAGATGGTCGTCCCCGGGTCCAGCTATTGGAACATGGGTGTGGGCTATGACAAGGGAGAGGTGGAAAAAGACGAGGAGGGAATTCAGACAATGAAGGTTCTGGGTGAAAACATGGCCTGGCTGCTCAGGAAACTGCGCGGTTAGGCCAAACTCTTAATCTTAGGGACCCGGAAAAAACACATTGTCCCTTTGTCTCATATTTCTCGCAAAGGCGCAGAGGCGCAAAGAAAAGGCACGGGAAAACTGGCTGAGGAACCCCTCTCTGCGCCTTTGCGCCTTTGCGAGATTTTTGGGGGAATGCGTTTTTTCTGAGTCCCTTAGTGCCGTGTTTCAGAAATAACGTCCGGACAGAGTGAGCAATAATCCGATGTAAAACAAATTTGCAATTTGCAAAAAACCGCTCGCTGCCCTCGCTCAATTTTTGCACTCCTTTTTTCTGACAATCTGTTTCAAAACGATGCAAATGTGAAAAATCATCAGAAAGGAAAATAATGAAATTGTCTTTGAAAACGGTTTTTTATCTTTTGACAATTATTATGACAGCATCAATATCTGAAGGAGCAACCGCCAAGATGAAAGCGTACAAACTTGATCTCCCCAAAACTGTCGGTGTCTGGACCAGGCCTGATTCAGCTCGGCTGGTTGATTCGACCAACATCTTCAAGTATATGAACGGTGCCGGAGAACTGTATCTGGCCTATGGTTTCAACCATATTGATGTATATGAGTATTCGGCTGACAATCAGGAGATTATCTCAGTGGAACTGTATCATATGAAAACCTCTGACGATGCCTTCGGTCTGCTGTCATTGGATTGGGCCAGTGACTCCGCTGCTCTGAATGATTCTCCCGCAGATAAGACCATTGCACCATCAAGCAGAACTCTTTATGGCTCGGGCCTGCTGCGTATCTGGTCGGACAATATTTATGCCAGAGTCATGGCCTACCGGGAAACGCCCGCATCCAAAGAAGCAGTGCTTTCTCTGGGCCGGGCCATTGTTGCAAATCGCAAGACCCCTCCTGAACCCGAATTGTTGAATGTTCTTTCACATACCATAGGTTCGGATTGGAAGTTGCGAAAAGACAGAATCGGGTATTTCCGTTCATATCTGGTGCTGAACTCATTGTATTATGTCAGTCATGAGAACATTCTCAATCTGGACCTTTCAACAGAGGCGGTGACAGCACCCTATGAAAAAATGTCTGACACTGAAAACCGCAGACGCGCGCAATTTCTGTTTGTGAAATATGCGAATCCTGACCTTGCGCGGCAAGCTCTGGAGCACTTTCACAAAGCCTACCTGCCTGAGCATAAACAAAATTTTGCGGCCAGCCCGATGACTGAAAGCCCGAATTTTTTCAAACTTGAGGATGGCTGGTCAGGATATAAGCTGCACGACAAGTATATTATGCTTGTATTTGAATGTCCTGATCAGGAAACTGCCGGGATTATAATCCAATCCGGTTTACGAAGTGCTTTGTTTCAGAAATAATGTCAAGGTGGAACAAATTTTCAATTTGTTTCAGTCAGTACTTCCAAAGATAAGGAGGGTATTTATGAAAGATGAAAGGCATGTGATAACAAGAAGAGACTTTATACGCGGAACAGTCGGCGCGGCGGTGGGTACTTCCATCCTGGGTTTTGACTGGTCAGAAGCCGAGGCAAAAGCGGTTCGTTCAAGTCTGGTGACAGTGGTGCGCGATAAAAACGCCATGGATTCCTCAAAGAATGTGGACAGCGCAATCGTGAAGAAAATGCTTGATCAGACACTGACCAGCTTTACCGGCAAGAAGAATGCCAAAGATGCATGGTTGAGCCTTGTCAAGCCGGATGACACGATTGGTCTGGTTCCGACCGACCATTTGAACCCGACTCATGATGAAGTCACTGATGCTGTCAGAAGTTCGCTGATGGATGCAGGAATCCCGAAAAAGAGGATCATCATGGCGCAGGGTGATCCCTCCATGCCCAAAAAATGTACAGCCCTGATTGCGCTTCCTGCTCTCAAAGCGCATTGGCTGACAGGAATTGGCACGGTGTTTAAAACTTACATCATGTATTCAGGCAGCCCGGACAGTTATCACGAGGAAAACAGCGCAAAACTGGGGGAAATCTGGAATCTTCCCTTTGTCAAGGGAAAGACAAAACTCGTTCTGGTAGATGCGCTCTATCCGCTTTGCGACAAAGGGCCTCAGCCTGATCCGCGCTATAAATGGGCGTATAACGGGTTGATTGCCGGCACAGATCCTGTTGCTGTGGAGACAGTCTCTCTGCAAATCCTCAATGAAAAGAGGAAGGCCATGCGAGGCGAGCCCTGGCCCCTTTCGCCGCCACCTCTCTGTGTTGAGGCGGCTGACAAGATGTATAAATTGGGAACAAGTCAGATGAAGGAAATAAAGATCGAACATTTTGGCTGGAAGCAGGATTTGCTGTTGTAACATGACTGATTCTTGGGAAAACGCCCGTTTGGGAAATGCTCGCTTGGGATTGAAAAATCCCAAGCACGGCAGATGCCAGAAATGCCCGCTTGGTCTTCAGGCGGTCTGTCATGTGAGTGCAAGTATATGTTTTCACAAAGACCGCCTGAAGGCGGAACTACGAACGGGTCCCGATCTACTGACACTTACAGGAGGAAATATGGAAAACAAGGGTTTCTCTCGCAGAGAATTTATCAAAGTTGCCGCTGGTTCCGCTGTTGTCACTCTGGGCAGCGGCGGATGTGCATTTTTTTCCGAATGCAAAGCCAAAAACAAGCCGCGCGGCAATTACAAAGTCTTTTCCAAGGGAAAGATAGGCAGTCTGGACCTTAAAAATCACATAGTGAAAGCCGCTACAGACGTTGGCGCCACCAATGACGATTGCAGTTTCATGAGTGAGGGTCTTGGAATGTACAAGGAATGGAGCAGGGGAGGTGCCGGCCTGATAATAAGCGGCCACATGACCGTGGTTCCCCAGTCCGGGAAAAATTTTGTCTTCAATCATAACCTCACCTGCATCCATGATGACAGATTCATACCCCAGCTCAGCAAAATGGCCGGGGTCGTGCATGATGCGGACAGTGACTGCAAAATATTGGCTCAGATCAACCACATCGGAATGGATTCGACCACCGAGCCTGTCTCAGCGTCGTCTGTTCCCTGGCCTTTTGTGAAAAAGCAGCCGCATGCCCTGTCCGTCAGTGAGATATTGGAACTTGAGGACCTTTATCTTGCTGCCGCGAAAAGAGCGAAGATAGCGGGCTTTGACGGCATCCAACTTCACGGGGCGCACAGCTTCCTGCTGAACACATTTCTGACCCCTTTCTCCAACAAGCGGACAGACCAGTATGGCGGCTCAATGAAGAATATGGTGAGAATAGTGAGAGAGATGACAGACAAGATCAAGTCATCCCTCGGTTCCGACTTCCCTGTTCTCATAAAGATCAATGGTTTTGCGAAACTCCCTTTTGACGGAATTGACGCGGATGCCTTTCCCCGCTTCCTGCACGAGCTTTCCGGGACAGGTCTTGACGCTATAGAAATAAGCGAGGATAAAGATACAGACGAGGCCAAAAGGCAGGTCCGTCATGCCATGTACGATGAGAAGGTGAGTCTGAGTATTCCGCTGATAATGACAGGAGGAAACGCGTCTGTCGAGGATGTGGAAAGACTCTCTCAGCAGGGCACGGCGGAATATTTCGGTTTTGCCAGGTCCCTGATACGGGAGCCTGATCTGCCGAACCGCTGGCTTGAAAAAGTCGGTGATGCCGGGTGTGAGTGCATTTTCTGTGACGCGTGTGTGGACTATCTTCTGGAAGGCCGCAAGCTGGTCACATGTCAGGAGATATAACGTCGTTTCTACTCCCGCGGGACGGGCAAATCCTGCCGGGGCAGCTTGGAAATTGTAACTGGTCGCTAATAAAAAGCTCGCTTGGGATTGACAAATCCCAAGCATTTCAGGCAGAAGCTCACTTGGGATTGCCAAATCCCAGACCCGCCGCAGAATTTCTCATCTGCTCATTTGCCGGGATTTGGCAATCCCCCGGAGCCTCAGAATGATTTCGGATTAATGCTGAAATTCCGCTCACTGCCGGGAATTGTGCTTATCAGGAATTGCCGCTCCATTTCAGCACTCCGGAGGAAAGGCAATGGGATGTTTTTCTGGAAACAGGGGACAATGTAAAAAATAAATATTCTCCTTTGTTTCACTCAGTTTCGGCAATAATTGTGAAAAAAATGCTTGACGTGCCATTCACGATATTATATGTGATACAAGAAATTCTTGCGGGCGATTAACTCAGCGGGAGAGTGCCACCTTCACACGGTGGAAGCCATTGGTTCAAATCCAATATCGCCCACCATATTTCTGCAAGTCAAAGGGTTGCGGCTGTATTGTTGCAACCCTTTTTTGTCTTTTGTCCGGCCCATGATGAAATGATTGCAATTTTGCCAAAATCTTGCTGAGTTCCCCAGAGATTTTATGTCTCACACTTTTGTCCGGCCCCTGATTCCACCTGATAGGCGATGGAGGGTGTCTGTGGAAACCCGAAACAAATTCCTCTGTGCAGGCAATAGAGGGAATGTTCTCATTGAAAGAAGGATTTTCCATCCACTGTGAACAAAGGAGGTGTGTCATGCTTAAACTATTGGAAAAAATTGCTGAAAGTCCCTGGCTTAATATGGTTTCCGGTGTTGTGCTGCTTATCACTTCCGGAAACGACATTGTGAAAACTTTTGATACTGGAAATATCGGTGTTCATCACGGTGTCGCCTTTTTCGGTCTGGTCCAGATCATTCAGTGCCTGCTGCATATTCTGGAGGGCACAAAACAGGTATTAGTTGACAATGAGCATGAGGATACGGAGCCATCTCCAAATTCCGGCCATCATAATAAGAAAGAGCATGAGTAAGGAAATATTCTGATGCACCCCAAAAACCTCTCGCAAACGCGCAGAAAATAAAATCTGGTGCCGGCCATGTCTGAAAAAGTCATATTCCCGGAATGACAGCCCGGGAGAGCATCCCCTGAATCCGTTATAATCAGGAAATATTTTCACCATATCAGCACTGATTATCCCCGCTGTTTGGGGATCCCTCACAGATTCAGATTGTCCAAATACCACTGATAGGTCTTTCGGATACCGGTTTCCACACTGGTTCGGGCTTCCCATCCAAGCGACTTCAGTTTTGAGACATCCAGCAGTTTCCGGGGCATTCCGTCCGGTTTCGAGGTGTCAAAAACCGTTTTGCCCTCAAACCCCACAACTTTTCTGGAAATCTCAGCCAGTTCTCCGATAGTTTTGTCTCTGCCTGTTCCTATATTGATCAGTTCGGTTCCGCCATAATTTCCCACGAGCCAGACACAGGCATCAGCCAGATCATCCACATACAGAAATTCTCTTCTGGGACTGCCGGTGCCCCATAGCACAACTTCCGGTGTCCGCCGCTCAGATGAAATGGATTTTCTGATATCCCCGGGGATGGTTCCGAAACGGGCCTCGTCCTGAGCAATGCCCTCCGAGTTCCCCTCGGCAGCCAGTTTTGCCAGATGATACTTCCGGATCAGCGCGGGAAGGGCATGGGAGGTGAGCAGATCAAAATTGTCATGGGGGCCGTAAAGGTTCGTGGGCATGACCGGGATGAAATGTGTGCCGTATTGCTTATTGTATGACCAGCACATTTCAATACCGGCTATTTTTGCCACTGCATACGCGGAATTGGTCGGCTCCAGAGGGCCGGTCAGCAGATACTCCTCTTTCATGGGCTGGGGAGCGAGTCTCGGAAAGATGCACGAGGATCCCAGAAAAAGAAGTTTTTTCACGCCATGACGATAGGCAGCGTCAATCACATGGGTCTGTATGAGCAGATTCTCCCGGATAAAATCTCCGGGACAGGTGCTGTTGGCCATAATTCCGCCCACTTTGGCAGCAGCAAGAAAGACATATGCCGGCTTTTCCGCCTTGAAAAATGCGTCCGCCGCGGTCTGACTCGTCAGTTCCAGTTCCGAATGGGTGCGGGTGACAAGATTTGTATGTCCACCGGCTTCAAGACGGCGGAAAATGGCCGCCCCCACCAGTCCCCGATGACCTGCGACAAATATTTTGGATGTTTTTTCCATAATCAGCCTGTTCAGTCTGTCGGGCTGAGGAACAACACCCGACATCATATCTTTGTTATTCAAAATGGTTGTATGTCTGAAATCCCTCCTGCCTGCACAGATGATCCCTTTCCGCCTCTTTCAGGTCCTCCTGCATCATCATTCTCACAAGTTTGTCAAAGGATACTTTCGGCACCCACCCGAGCTTTTCTTTTGCCTTTGAGGGGTCTCCGAGCAGAAAATCCACCTCTGTGGGCCGGAAATAGCGGGGTTCAATTCGGACAAGCGTTTTTCCGGTGTCGGCATCTTTTCCCTTTTCGTCTGTCTCCCTGCCTTCCCACAGTATTTTAATGCCCACCTCAATGAAAGCCCTTTCAACAAATTCCCGCACAGAATGGGCCTCACCCGTGGCAACGACAAAATCATCCGGTTCATCCGGCTGGAGAATCATCCACATGGCCTCGACAAAATCCCCGGCAAAACCCCAGTCTCTTTTGGCATCCAGATTCCCGAGATAGAGTCCGTCCTGAAGCCCGAGTTTGATTCTGGCCACGGCACGGGTTATTTTGCGGGTGACAAAGGTTTCACCCCGAATCGGGCTCTCATGGTTGAACAATATGCCGTTGCACGCAAACATTCCATACGCCTCACGGTAGTTTACCGTAATCCAGTAGGCATAAACCTTGGCCGCGGCATAGGGGCTGCGGGGATAGAAAGGGGTTGTCTCGCTCTGTGGAATTTCCCTCACTTTCCCGTACATTTCGCTTGTGGATGCCTGATAGAAACGCGTGTGTTTCTCCATTCCCAGAATGCGGATGGCCTCCAGCATACGCAATGTTCCCAGAGCGTCAGAATTGGCCGTGTATTCCGGCGTTTCAAAAGACACCTTGACATGACTCTGCGCGGCCAGATTATATATTTCATGGGGCTGAACCATCTGGATGATGCGAATAAGATTGCTTGAGTCTGTCAGATCACCGTAGTGCATGAAAAAATGAACACCCTCCTCATGGGGATCCTTGTACAGGTGATCCACCCGGGCCGTATTAAATGAGGAGGCCCGGCGTTTGATGCCATGCACCTCATACCCCTTATCCAGCAGAAATTTCGCCAGATACGCGCCGTCCTGTCCGGTAATTCCCGTAATTAATGCTTTTTTCATGATTTTTTGCGAAAAGCTCCCGATTTTTTTTATGATATATGAGAAAACCTTTGCCAGACTGCCCCCTCAGAGATGGATTTTTTTGCCCTGCATCTCAGTGGAAATTTTGTCATTCCAGAGGAGATTTTGTCATTCATATGCGGGGTTCGGATTTCACAGACATCTGCGCCTCAAGAGGCAAGTTTTCTCCGAAACAGCGTC
>Ga0233403_10001542_pt1 | contig 10711 bp, 7 predicted proteins | sample Na_oxic_1_MG_FD_179866 | JGI IMG/M metagenome (GOLD analysis project Ga0233403, IMG submission 179866) | Seawater microbial communities from Saanich Inlet, British Columbia, Canada - Na_oxic_1_MG | ecosystem: Environmental > Aquatic > Marine > Inlet | place: Canada: British Columbia | collected...
AACTTCCTATCAACCTCCCCCTACCCCTCCTTAGCAAAGAGGGGAGTTCCCCCGCCTTACAAAGGAGGGGGTTAGGGGGTGGTTAACCTAAAACCGGGAAGTTATTTCGCGACTATTCCTAACCCAAAATTAAACCTGGTAGTTTGGACATTCAAGTTTTGGAAGTCATTAAATCCTCATTCCTAAGTGACATTCAATGATAAAAAGTTTATTTTTGACAGCGAACAGTATACAAAAATAATGATTAACAAGATGGCTGATTTTTTTGTCTGGTACTTAGAATCCCTAATTGGCTTTCTGGTTACCGATTCTTGATTTACCCGTTTTATCTATGGGAAACGTCTAATTTATCGACGGTGTCAAATTCAAACTTGATTTCTTTCCAAGTTTCCATCGCCATCTTGAGTTCTGGGCTGTGTTTGGCAGCTGCAGTGAGAATTTCCTTCCCTTCTTTTTCTAATTCGACACCCTTGTTACGGGCTTCTACACAGGCTTCTAAAGCAACACGGTTAGCGGCAGCACCAGCAGCATTACCCCAAGGATGACCTAATGTACCACCACCAAATTGAAGTACAGAATCATCACCAAAGATACTGACTAGAGCTGGCATGTGCCAGACATGAATACCGCCAGAGGCCACTGGTAATACGCCCGGCATTGAGCCCCAATCTTGATCAAACATAAGACCACGAGTACGATCTTCAGCAATAAATTTATCGCGCATGGTATCGATCCAGCCTAATGTAGCGGCACGATCACCTTCTAATTTACCAACAACAGTACCAGAATGTAAATGATCACCACCTGACAAACGCAAAGCTTTAGTCAAAACGCGGAAGTGAATACCGTGATGCGGATTACGGTCAATAACGGCGTGCATAGCGCGATGGATGTGCAATAACATGCCATTGTCACGGCACCAATTAGCTAAACCGGTGTTGGCACAGAAACCGCCAGTAAGATAGTCGTGCATGATAATGGGAGCACCCAATTCTTTAGCGAATTCAGCACGTTTGTACATTTCTTCTGGGGTAGGAGCGGTAACATTAAGATAATGACCTTTACGTTCACCGGTTTCATGTTCTGCTTTTTCAATGGCTTGCATCACATACTCAAAGCGATTCCGCCAACGCATAAAGGGTTGAGAATTCACATTCTCATCGTCCTTGGTAAAGTCCAATCCACCACGCAAGCATTCATAGACAGCGCGACCATAATTTTTAGCGGAAAGGCCTAATTTTGGCTTAATGGTGCAACCAAGTAATGGACGACCATATTTGTTCATCTTATCACGTTCCACTTGAATGCCATTAGGTGGACCGCCACAAGTCATGACATAAGGCAGTGGAAAACGCACGTCTTCTAACCGTAAAGCGCGTATCGCTTTAAAACCAAACACATTACCGACCAATGACGTAAATACATTGACAACTGAACCTTCTTCAAATAAATCAATGGGATAAGCAATAAAGGCATAAAAACAAGTGTCATCACCAGGGACATCTTCGATGCGATAAGCGCGACCTTTGTAGTAATCTAAATCGGTGAGTAAGTCAGTCCACACGGTTGTCCATGTGCCGGTGGAAGATTCGGCTGCTACTGCCGCTGCGGCTTCTTCACGCGGTACCCCTTCTTGAGGGGTAATTTTAAAGCAAGCCAAAATATCACTATCCAACGGTGTATAGTCAGGAGCCCAGTAAGTTTCGCGGTATTCTTTTACGCCAGCTTGGTAAGTTTTTACTGCCACGTTGACCTCCAAATAAAATTTGTTTATTTGATGAAAAAATGATAATTTATCAAATGGGTGAGTTTTAGTTATAATAAAAATAAAGAACAGTAATACAATATGTTCATCATGCTGATGCTTAACTTTATTTTAAGTAATTGATTTTGTTTTGAACCTATCTTTGTATCAATACATTTTGCGGCATCAGCTTAATCATAAAATCAATTATACTTAATCAATGTAACGGTTGAGTATTACATAATACAATAAATTTCTAAAGCAAGGTTTTTTTATTGTAAATGTTTTTTTAGTAAAAATAAAACTAAATTCGACTATAGTTATTATAATTTTTTATTTATCCTAATGACAACCCTTAATTTAAATATTCATGCCATCCAAAATCCAAAGTTGTCACAAAGGATTTTTTTAGGTTGGCTGAATTAAAAAAAATTGTTTAATCCATTATGACTTGCAAAACTCGCCAACAACGAATAATAAATCGTATCACTAAACATCATTCTAACTAAACATTCATTGTGCAATTTAAAGTACAAATGCGAAATTAAGGGTCAAATAAATCACTCATAATTACGCAACCAAGCCTAACTAAAATTTGGACTCCACCACAGTCATTAGGAGTGAGGATTTAATAACTTGCAAAACTTGAATATTCAAACCTGCCAGGTTTCCTAAAAGGATTTTATTTAATCCTCATTCCTTAGGGATGTCGCAGAAAATAATTATGCACTTAAAACAATATAGTATTTCTTTAAGAAATACTATTTGTAGGAATCTCTAAAATATTTTTTAACTCTTAAATGGCATTATAAATATAATAACATTTATTAATTTAAGTTATAAAAATAACTGAAACTCTGAAAACTCCGAAGAACTTTTTTGCATATAGTATTTTCAAAGACTTACATGGATAAGCTCAAATGAAAATCAAAGACTTACAGAGTTCTCCAGAGTTTTCAGTGAAACTATAAATATTCAGTTAACTCTGCCCTTTAAAGTTTCCCCTCGGTTCACCACTCGCCAGAAATTGGCAGATAATCTTTAGTTTTTAAAAGAAAACAAAATTATTTGTTATTAATTCTTAATTTAAGAGTTTTATCACTCCATATCTTTAATTTTTAATTATAGTAGGTATTCAATTCCAATGAACATGACCTTACGCCAATTGACGTTATTCAAAGCAGTAGCTCAGCATTTGAGTTTTACGCGTGCTGCGGCTGAATTATGTCTGACCCAACCGGCTGTTTCTATACAAATCAAACAATTGGAAGGGCATGTGGGTATGTCTTTGTTTGAACAGATAGGTAAACGAATTTTTCTCACAGATGCTGGGCGTGCATTATATGAGGCTTGTGGGGATATTTTTGCCCGTCTTGACACTTTAGAAACGTCTCTAAATGAATTACAGGGCAGTATTAAAGGTAAATTAAAAATATCGGCGGTAACAACCGCAGGTTATTTTACGTCGTACTTATTTAAAGCGTTTTTACAACACTATCCTGAGGTACATTTTAACCTTCATGTGACTAATCGTAACAATCTATTAGAACGACTGAGTTCAAATGAAGATGATTTAGTGATTATGGGACAAGTGCCAGAACATTTACAGGTAACAGCCCATAAATTTTTGGAAAATCCGTTGGTTGTGTTAGCTTCGCCTGAACATCCACTGGTTGGACAGTCCAATATTCCATTGGCACGATTAGCAAAAGAGACTATTTTAGTCAGAGAAGTGGGTTCTGGAACACGCTTAGCTATGAATCGTTGTTTTGCGGCCCATGATTTAGAATTACCAACGGAATTGGAATTAGGGAGTAGTGAAGCCATTAAACAAGGTGTAATGGCAGGATTAGGTATTTCTGTCTTATCCCAATATGCCGTGAATTTAGAATTATCGGCTGGCATGATTAAGTTGTTAGATGTAGAAGATTTTCCAGTTAAACGTTCTTGGTATATAGCCCATTTAACTGAGAAAAAATTATCTTTAGTCGCTCGTACCTTTTTAGAATTTTTGTTGAATAACGCTCAAAATGTTATACCACAAATTAAGCCAGGACAACAAAAAGCCTAAAAGGCTAAAGTTTCAATGCCAAAATATATAATGAGGAATGGAAAATCAATGGCTTAAATTTGTCAGTTTCAGAATCACAAATTTCCTATCAATGATTAGTTTTCTGAAAACGCAGGAAAACTTTTTTACCTATTAGTATTTTCAAAGAGTTAGCTTGTTAAGCTCAAATAAAAATCAAAGACTTACAGACTTTTCAGGCGTTTTCAATCGTTTTGTGATAAATAGAATTTATTTAATTAATAGAGATATTATAAAAAGGTATCGAAAATAGTCCAAAATAAATTTTAGACTCCTCAATTTGGACATGAAATTCGTTTTTTTGCCAAAATAAATTTTGGACTCCAAACAAGTATCAGGAATCCAAAATTTATTCTGGATTTATTGTCAAAGTTAATTATAAATAATTATTTTTTTATAAATTTAGAGAGATTATGAAATAAATGTTATTAGAATTCGGTTTTGTTGTTGGTGCTTATGTTGGAGTGAGGTAAGATATGTAGCTACACAGAAATCTTTTAACATTTTGGAGAAGTGAAAAATGCTATTTCTTAAAGAAATAGTATTTTTAGAAAAGTTAAAATACTTTTGTTTACCTACATAATTGTTTTTTAAATGGTTAGGTGATTTCCAAGAAAGATTATACCGTTGACTAAAACAGTACGTATATTTTTCTTAGGAAATGTCATTTGCCTATGTAAACATAATCGCTTCGTCCGCCACACCGTTAGCGTTTACACTCGGCTTAACAGTTTCCAAAGTTATTGAACCTTATTCCTGATTTTAATCATGTCCATTGCCATAAGTATCGCATGATATAAGCTATCGCTGGAAGCCGTTCCAGTACCAGCTAATTCTAAAGCAGTGCCATGATCAACCGAGGTGCGAATAATCGGTAAGCCTAACGTCAAATTAACCGCTTTGCCAAAACCGACTTGTTTAAGTACCGGTAAACCTTGATCATGATACATTCTTAATACCACATCGACACCAGACAAGGAAGTAGGGGTAAAAGCGGTATCAGCAGAAATTGGGCCCGTCAAGTGCATTCCTTCGGTCCGAAGCTTATTAAGGGTGGGAATAATCGTCTGAATTTCTTCTTGCCCTAAATGTCCACCTTCACCAGCATGAGGGTTTAAGCCACACACTAAAATATGGGGCCCTGTAATACCCAATTTTGTTTGTAAATCAACATGTAAAATTCTTATTGTCGTTTCTAAAAGTGTTGGCGTTATTGCAGCACTCACTTGTGAAAGTGGCAAATGCGTTGTGACTAAAGCAACTCTTAAATCAGGCGTAGCCAACATCATAACCACTTGTTTTACGCCGGTTTGTTTCGCTAAAAATTCTGTGTGTCCACTAAATGGAATACCGGCTTCATTGATAACGGCTTTATGTACCGGGCCCGTCACCAAAGCATCAAAATGATTCTTGGTACAAGCTTCACAAGCTTGTCGTAATGTTTCTAACACATACCGTGCATTAGCAGGATTTAATTGCCCGGTTATGACCGGTTGTGCCAAAGGAATCGGTATCACATTGAGATGACCGGGTTGATGTGAAAGTTCTCTTTTTGAGAGAGAATGGTGGTGCAATTGAATAGATAATCCCAACTGCGTTGCTCGTTGGGCTAATACACTAGGATCAGCAAATGCCACTAAAATAGCAGGTATTGGTCTAAGGGCCAACTGTAACAAAATATCGGGCCCAATACCGGACGGTTCACCAGGAGTTATTGCGATAGACGGTAAGCGAGTTGACATATCGTATCAAGTATTTTGAGTCAGTAAAAAATACTATTTCTTAAAAGAAATAAGTACTGAACCATAAATTTTCAGGTATGATGAATTTTGAGTAGATTTTATGACTATTTCGGTGGGCAACAAAAAGACGTTACCGGCCCCCTACAAAATACCTGAAAATTTGTGCTTCAGTACTTAGTATTTTTAGAAATTTCCTAAAACAACGACAATTCTTCAATATTTATTCTTCGGTAAAATCAATGTCATCTGCTAAATTCGCGATCCGATAGTCGATGTAGGCTTGATCACGCAATTGTCTTAACCAGGCTTCTAATTCTTCATAAACTTTGCGCTGATGAATTTGGCGGGCGGCTTGATAACGGAGTGCTTGTTCAGTATTATCATGTTGACGACGTTCCAACACTTGCACAATATGCCAACCAAACCGTGATTTAAACGGTTCGCTGACTTTATTGACCGATAAATCATTCATTACCGCTTCAAATTCGGTGGCTAAATCCCCTGGATTGACCCAACCCAATGAACCACCTTTGGCTGCTGAACCGGTGTCTTCCGAATAAGCTTCCGCCAATTTCGCAAAATCATCGCCCAATTCAATGCGAGATTTAATTTCCTTTAAACGAAATTCTATCTCAACATCCGACATCAATTCATTGGTTTTCATCAAAATATGTCTGGCTTTGGTTTGTGTAATCGCAATTTTCCCTCCCCGCTTTTCAACCAATTTGATGATATGAAAACCACTCGAATCACGCAATGGACCTTTAATTTCATCAACCTTCATCTGGTTAACGACACCGTCAAATAAGGTCGGCATTTCACCGGCTTTAAGCCAGCCCAAATCACCCCCATCAAGGGCTTGGCGACTGTCGGAAATGGCAACAGCAGTCGCTTCAAAATCCGCACCTTGTTTGAGTTTGGCAACCACTTCCTCTGCTTTTTGCTGTTTTAAGGTAATGTTTTCTGGTGAGGGTGCTTCTGGTGTCGCTATCAAAATATGCAAGATATGATATTCATTACTGATTGTACCTTGCTGGGTTTGAGTGGCTAAAAAATTCTCAATTTCACGGTCCGTGATAGTAATACGATTCATCACATATCGTTGTTGTAACCGTTCTACCATCAACTGCTGACGAGCTTGTTCACGCCATTGTTTATAACTATAGCCTTCCTTTTCCAGCTTTTGACGAAAGCTAGGCAAATCCATCTTATTTTGTGCGGCAATTTTGCGTAATGAGTCGTTTAACTGAGAATCTTGTATTTGAATACCCGTGTCTCTTGCAAATTGCAATTGTAGCTGTTCCATAATCATCCGTTCCAAAACTTGCCGTTCCAAGTTTTGGCGTGGTGGCATACGCCCAGGCTTTTTGCGCCAGCGTTTCAATTCGCGGTCTAATTCTTGTTGTAATAACGAGTGAACAATCACGTCTTCATTCACAACCGCAACGATGTAATCAAGTACTTCAGCCGTTGCTGGCACGTTACCTATCAATAAGCCTAAAAAAGCGAAAGTATATAAATGTTTTTTCATAATTTATGTATTTAAAAAAATCTTCCAAAATTTATTTTAGATGCTAAATCCCAAAATAAATTTTGGAGGTTGCTTGTGTCCGAGTTGAGTATATTAGCTAATTCTATCCAATTTAAAATGATAAATGATAAACTTTTTGAAATTATTAACAATTTTAAAAGAATCTTTGAGTAAATCTCGTTCCAGTTTATTCAACTGACTCGGTTTAATATAATTGTCATAAGGTTCGCCTTGTTTCACTTTTTCCAATTCAAATTGGAGTCGTAGTGAAATCATAAAGCCAAAAGCTTCAATCAAATCCGTAGCAAACATTTTATCAAAAATACCTTTTTCACAGAGAATTTTGATGCGTTCAATGGTGTTAGTTTGCGTGATTTGATATTCCAAAGCTAAACTACGGATACCATGTACAATAGGAAAAATCCCACCTTTTTTAATATCTAATTCATTTTTATGCGATTTCTCAACCACAAATCTAGCAAATAAGCTCAATGGCGTTTCAAAGGAAATGGTTGCTTTGGCAAAATAAGAAAAAAAGGCTTGGTTATTTTGTAAACGTTCATATAGGTAAAATTTCGCTTCTTCAAGTAATTTTGCATCACCAGCCACCGCTTTAGCATCATAAAAAATCGCTAGTTCTAGCAAAGGTTCTTGAAATTCAATCATCCATTGAAAAATTTGTGCTTTAAACGTTTGAAGTGGCTGACACCAATGCGGATTATTCGCCATGATATTACCCTGACAAACCGGATAGCCGAAATCTATCAATGTCTCTGCCAATTCATCGGCAATAGCCGCCAAATTTTCACACAGAAAACCGTCTCGCAAAATAATAGCATTATCTTGATCAGATTTAAGAATTTGTTCGCCACGTCCTTCGCTTCCCATCACAACCAAACAGGAATTTTCTAACAATTCTGGTGGTGCAATAAAAGCATACAATTTTTTGAATATTTGTTGATTTAATTCGTTGACCCAAAGCATCGTCTGTTTGATTTTCATCCCATTCGCTTGAAAGGACTTAATCATATTCATCATGTTTTGACTAGCTATTTTTAATTGTTCTTTATTTTGGGCCCGATCAATTTGTACGGCCACCAAACGGGTATGATTAGATAAATAGCTTAACAAATCAATTTGTTCTAATACACCGAGAATCTGGTCATCTTTCTGAATGATTAAGTGTTTAATGGCATTTTGAAGCATGACCAACAGTGCATGGAGCAGAAAGTCATCGCAGCATAAACTAATTAAATGATAAGAAGCAATGTTAGCAATAGCATCGTCTATGGAATAACGCTGTAAGACGACATAATCACGCAAATCTTTATCCGTTACGATACCAATCTGATCATTTTGTTTCACCAAAATAAAGCTGCTTTTTTGGTGAGTCATCGTTTGCACGGCTTCGTAGACAGAGGTATCAGCTTCGACAAAAACCGGCGGATGAAGATAAATGTCTGCAATTTTAGCGACCATGAATGAGGCTAAGTCGGCGTTATTGCGTTGTTCAATAAGGCTATTAAGACGTTTCGATAAATCTTGCCCATAAAATGCTTGAAAGGCTTGATTATTTTGAATGAAAGTTAAAAAGAGATTTTTGGGTAACACATAACAAATCAATTCTTCTTGAACGATAAAGTCATGTTTACTCGCTTTTCCATCCAGTAATGATATGGCATCAAAAGAATCTTGGGAAACATACACAGAGACCATTTCATCATTATCTATTTCTTGCACAATACCTTTGATAATAATGTAAAGGGCATCAGGGAAAGTGCCATGTCGAATCAACCGTTCTTTGGTTTTGAAATAAGCAATATCCATTGCATTAACGACGGTTTCAAGATCATCAGCTGACAATTTATCAAAGGGCGAAATACTAGAAATAAAGGTTTTTTGTTCTAATAGACTCATTTTCAGTTATCAGTTATCAGTTATCAATTATCAATTATCAATTATCAGTTATCAGTTATCAATTATCAGTTATAGCAAGCTTCACTTGTATTTCTGGTTCCAACGCTCCGGCGTTGGAATCCATCCGTGACGCTCCGCGTCACTCCTTTTTTTTCTGGTTCCAACGCTCCAGCGTTGGAACCAGATACAAATCATTTAGGATGACTATATAAGGTGCTATATCCGTTATTACTTTTTCATTCATCAAAACCGTTTTAATTTGCTTTTGAAGAGTCATTCTTGATAGATTCGATTCTTAAGATATTACGACGTGGTGGATACATAATAAAAGTTAATAATACTAATAAGCCAAAAATGGAGTAAATCAGGGAAAATATCCAAAGTGGCGCAGTATAAAATAGAAAATGATGTACCCAATAGCCAATAAAAGTCATATCATGTATTGTTTCTCCGGCTAACATACGCAAGTAATTTTCTAACAATGTTAATGGGCAGATAATGCCTAACCAGGCTTCTAATACCACATAACCAATAGCGGCTAAATGTAGCCATCGAAAAATGAAATTCTGTGTCCAAATCCATTTTTTAAGCCACCCAATTACAATCAATATTTGTCCTCCAACCACAAATAATACAAAAGTGGCATGGACTAAGACAGTTAAATCAGCAAGAAAAGAGAGGAATGAGGAAGATAGTAGCATTTGAAGGATAATTTTATATCCAAAGCTGAAGCTTTGGACTCCTAGAGAAGTGTTTTTCATTAACAATTAACAATTAACAATTTTCACCAGTCCAGGCTTGGAGTCCAAAGCTTTAGCTTTGGGCTTTTTTAGGAGGAATTTGTAACCAAAAAGTCACGGGACCATCATTCACTAAACTGACTTGCATGTTAGCCCCAAATTGTCCAGTTTCAACAATAGGATGGTGTTGCTTCGCTTGAGTGCATAAATAATGAAATAATGCTTCGCCTAATGCTGGTGGGGCTGCGGCACTAAAACTGGGGCGATTGCCTTTACGGGTATCAGCCGGTAGCGTAAATTGGGAAACTAGCAGCAATCCACCCCCAGTATCCGTTAGGCTAAGATTCATTTTACCTTCACTATCGTGAAAAACACGATAAGCGAGCAAACGTTGCAATAAACGATCAGCGTGTTGTTCAGTATCACCCCGTTCAACACCAATTAACACTAATAATCCCGAATCAATTTGAGCAATCGTTTGTTGTGCAACAACGACACTGGCAGTTGTCACTCTTTGCAGTAATCCTATCATTTGATTAATTTGTGATTAATTTGTGATTAATTTTGTCCCAATACAGTGAAAATTCAACGTTGATATTTCGGTAAGAAGGTGATTTCTAAGAAAGATTATACCGTTGCCTGAGCTTGTCGAAGGCAGTATTTACGATAGCCTTCGACATAGGTTTGACTATCGATTGTAAATCTCTGAATTGTAGATTCCCCCTCCATCTGGGAGAGGGTTAGGGGGAGGGCATAGAGATCGGATGAAAAATACACTTCACAAAAAAACTCATACCAACATCCGGTAGTCCCACAAAGCCATGCAGGTATTAAAAATCAATGGTTTACAAATCATTGGACGGATTCGTAGGGTGGGCAAGCGGGCCTTAGACGTTAGACAAATCCACAGTTCTATCTCCCGCTTGCCCACCAAAAATAACCACCTCT